>Ga0255778_10001145_pt1 | contig 23957 bp, 26 predicted proteins | sample 071ome_31_FD_179976 | JGI IMG/M metagenome (GOLD analysis project Ga0255778, IMG submission 179976) | Coastal salt marsh microbial communities from the Groves Creek Marsh, Skidaway Island, Georgia - 071405CT metaG (version 2) | ecosystem: Environmental > Aquatic > Marine > Intertidal zone >...
TTTTAATATAAAATAAATTAATCACCTACAAGCACATTCTAGTTTACAGGTAAGTTTAACCTACTTATGCGGATTAGAAGTAACAGAATTAAAAGAAGAAGATATGCCTATGGTTTAAAATAAAAAAGCCTCTATTTAAAGAGGCTTAATAATTTATCTAGTAATGGACCAGCCAGTTTGCCTTAAGACTAATTCGCTTTCTGTCATATTACCTACAGTTAAAACTTTACCATTTTGGTCAAATTCAAATCTTGTAAGTGTAAGCGCTTCGGCTTCACGACCGGACACATCATCTAAAAATTTGTCCCAAGTTTTAACATAAACAACCCCTTTAGATGCATCTGCCACAACCTCACGAATTTCGTATCCAAGTGAATTCTCGCCCCAGTTATCAGCATCAGCATTAGAGATATTCTGTATGATTTGGGCTTTTGAGTATGTTGGTTCTACAATTCCTCTTTCAACAGTAATTGAAATTTCTTCACCATCTCTTTCAATGACTGCGGAAACTGGAACACCTGGAGTTCCTCTAAAAGAAAGACTGCCATCATCAACTGATTCTTGTGTTACTAAAACATCATTTACAGAAAGAAACTTGTCTCCCAATTGTAGAACTGAAGATGCAGGACCACCTTGGATTACGTTTGTCACTACCATCCCATCTGTTTCCATTGCATCAGCATTAAAGTTAAATCCAAACCCAATATATCGAGCGCCAATATTATATCCGTCGTCACTCATATTTTCTGTAACCATATTTAAAGCAGCATCCTTACTTTCATATGATGAAGCAACCCAGCTTTCAGCTAGTGATGCAATATCGGTGGAATCAGGATTTGTTGTACAGGAAACAAATATAAATGTTAGTACAATCATAAAAGGTTTAATAATTTTTGTTTTCATTTTTTATTTATTAGTTATTAATTAAATAAAGTTAAAGAAATTATCTAACAGAATTCACAAGTGAATATGTGCGTAAGTACGATTTGAAATAGATGTATGAAATACATCCTTAAACATCTCTTTTAAGAAGTATAGTCAGTATAGTTAAGTTTAGAGTATAGCTAGTGCGTATACAAGTCCTGTAATTTTGTTTTTCGTTTGTTTTTGTTTGAACTTACGTTTTTAGCGTTACGTATTTTGACTTTCACGTCTTTACAACTAATGCAAGTTACGTAGCGTAAACGTTCAACGTAGAAAAGCAAAGTTACAAGAATTTAAGCACAGTTTCAAGTAAGTTCCTCGAGAAGTTATTCAAAAAGAGGGGCAATTATTAACATTTAAAATATTTAATTAATTAATCTTTATTAATTTTAGGCTTATGTTTAGCATTACATTAATTGCATTGGCAGTATCTTTCTTTCTTGGTGTATTTATAACATTACTATTTACTGAATGAAAAAATTAAAGTTATTATCCAAAATCTCAATTGTATTATCTTTATTGCTTATTGGATTTGGTATTTGGAAAATAGCTGATGGAGAATATTTATTGGGTTTTATATTTATAACATTAGCTTTTGCATTAAGTATAAATGATTGGATTAATATTTTCAAGAAAAAATGAAAAAACTACTATTCTTATAAGTTTTTGATTAATCAATCTTTTTTCAAAGTTGTATATGTGTGGAAGATTTAACTTTTCTAATCATAAAGATTTAAACAAACAACCTAAAGACAAGGTTACTCCTTCTTTCAATATAGCACCTTCACAAAACGTATTAACTATTAATTCTAATGAAGATATAATATCTATTAAATGGGGTTATCAACCTGATTGGTTAAAGAAAGGACAAATCATAAATGCTCAAAGAGAGACACTTAAAACTAAACCTACATTTAGAGGGTATCTGCAATGCTATGTGCCAATAAACGGATGGTATGAATGGCTACGTGAAGGCAGTAGTAAGCAACCATACTACTTCTACTCTACTCAAGATACTATGTACGTTAAATCTATTGTAAAGGATAATAGTTTAATCCTTTTAACTACAAAGGCAATAGATAATATTTCGCATATACATCACAGAATGCCTCTAATAGTAAATGAACCTAATTTTATGAATTGGAATTTAAATAGAGTTGATATGAATGTTGATTTCTATCCAGTTAGTAAGAAGGTTAATTATGCTCTTAACGAAGGTAAAGAACTAATAACACCTGTTTAAAAGCGAAAAGGTTCAAATGAGAGCCAACCATAGCAATCATCCAAACCAATTCTTTTAGGAAAAGCGAATGTATAATAAATAAATTAAAAAAAATAAGATAATGTTAAAATGTCACGTGGAAACCTCTATTCATAGAAAGAATGGAGTAATTAATTCATAGTATATCGAAACTGGCATACTCAAAAATCTCAGTTGAATGTCAGTCATGACATTTAAAGAAGTCCGAAAATCACACCATTTAGTGCCGAAATAGTGCCGAGAACAGGTAAAAAAGTCGTAAATTATAGTTAATTAAGCTTGAGGACTTCTGCAAGTTAGAGCATAAAAAAAGCCCCTCTTAAAGAGGAGCTTTAAGGGTGGAAGACCGGGCTCGAACCGGCGACCTCCTGAACCACAATCAGGCGCTCTAACCAACTGAGCTACAACCACCATTTGATATGGAGAGCAAATTTATATTATTTGATTGTATACAGAAACTTTTTGATGAAAAATTAAATTAATTCTTCAAAAGATGAGAATCCTAATTTTCTATTAGAAATAAATCCCTCTCCATGTTCCACACCAATTAGTCTTCCAAAATCATTTGCTCTGGACTGAACAAAATTCATGAAATTTTTTGTACTTATGGGTGTTTCAGGTTCTTTACTTTTAGGATCATAAAATTGAGAGGAATAACATTTCACAGCATCCATTTTAGTATTATGAAACCCAGAAACATCAAAAATAAAATCAGGATCAAGATTTTTCCATTGAATGTAGTGATATATGTTTTTTGGTCTCCATTGCATTTGAGCATTTCCTAAGGAATCATCAGTATTAATTTTAGTCAAACCACTTAAAAAAGATGCTTCAACAATAAGTTGTGAGCCCTTGGGATGATCAATATGTCGATCATCTGGAGCATTACAAAAAACAAAATCAGGTTGATATTTTCTAATCACCTGAATAATCTTTAGTTGATGCTCTTTATCATTACGAAAAAAACCATCTTTAAAATCCATATTTTCTCTTATAGTGATTCCTAAAATTTTTGAAGCCTCTTTAGTTTCTTTTGTTCTTATTTCTGCAGAACCTCTTGTACCAAGTTCTCCCCTAGTTAAATCAACGATTCCAACTTTTTTTCCTTGGGAAACTAACTTAGCAATTGTAGCGCCACATCCAAGCTCGACATCATCAGGATGAGCACCAAAAGCTAAAAAATCTAACTTATCTGACATTGTTTTTTAAAGATTTATCTAAATCTAACATTAAATCTTCAATATCCTCAATTCCTACTGAGAATCTTAATAAATTATCAGATATACCTAGTTTTTTTCTGATTTGAGGATCTACTTTTTTATGTGAAGTTTTTGATGGTGAGGTAATACTTGACTCAACACCAGCTAAGCTCATAGTTGGGCTAATAATCTTTAAGTCCGAAACAAAATCTTCAGAATTAATTTTATCAGTCACTTCAAAAGACATCATTCCTCCAAACCCTTTCATTTGTTTGGATGCTATCTCATGAGATAAATGATTTACAAGACCTGGGTAAAATACTTTCTTAATTAGCGAGTTTTCATCAAGAAACTTAGCAAGATCCAATGCATTTTGATTTTGAGCATTCACCCGAACTGAAAGTGTTTTTATACTTCTTTCTAAAAGCCAAACGGTATAATCACTCAGATTAGCTCCGTAATTGATTCCTGATTTTTTGATTTTATCAATATGTTCTTTAGCACCACTGACTGATCCAGCTAAAATATCACTATGACCGCCCAAATACTTTGTAGCACTATGGATTACTAAATCAATTCCAAAATTGATGGGGTTTTGATTTATGGGGCTTGCGAATGTATTATCTATGATTGAAATGATATTATTTTCTTTGGCTAATGATGAAATTAAACTAATATCAACGATTTGAAGAAGGGGGTTAGTTGGTGTTTCAAAATATATAATTCTTGTGTTTTTCTTAATAGTTGATTTTAACAAATCGACATCATTGATATCTATGTAAGAAAAATCAATATTAAACTTTTTAAACTCAGTATTAACAAGGTTTATTGTTCCACCGTAGATTGAATCGTGAAGAATAACGTGATCTCCAGACTTTAAAAATGAAAACATTGTAGATGATACAGCTCCAAGACCAGATCCGAACAAAATTGAATCTTCAGCACTCTCTAAATCACTAATTTTTCTCGATAGAGCTAATTGATTAGGTGTATTAAAGTATCTCGGGTATGTATCAGTTTTTCTGTAATCATAGGTTGTTGCGGGATAGATTGGTGAAATAGAACCATGAAATTTATCATCAACTATATTACCAGAATGAACGCATTTAGTGCCTATTTTTTTTGACATTTAACTTGATTTGATCCAATCAACTATTTGTGGATCTTTTGGTTTTGTTCTAGGAGAAATTACTTTTTCAAGAACTCCTTCTTCATTAATTAAATATTTTTGAAAATTCCAAGAAACACTTGAGCTTGACACCCCATTTCTTTCCTTGCTAGTAAGAAACTTATAAATAGGATGCATTGAAGATCCTTTAACAGATATTTTACTCATCATAGGAAAAGTTACACCATAATTCTCTCTACAAAATGATTCAATTTGATCATTAGATCCAGGTTCTTGCCATAAAAAATTATTAGCAGGGAATCCAATAATTACGAAATTGTCGTCTTTGTAAGTTTTATATAAATCTTCAAGTCCTTCATATTGTGGAGTTAAGCCACACTTGGACGCAGTATTGACAATCATTATTTTTTTTCCTTTCAATTTTTCAAATTTAAAATCCTCACCATAGATGTCCTTAACAGTGAAATCATAAATTGATTTTTCAAATGATACGTTAGGACTTTGAGAAAAAATATTGAATATGCCCATAAAAAAAGTTAAGATAAAAATTTTATTCATTTGTGTTTAAATTATTTCAGCAGTTAAATCTGCAGCAGTTAGCTTTTTCAACCTTGGTTTTAATTCAAAAAGTGTACCAGATTTAACAGAACACTTTCCCTTGTAATGAACAATAAGAGTGCATTGTTCTGCTTGAAGAGGTGTGTGATCACAAATCGAAATTAAACATTCAATAACGTGATCAAAAGTGTTAATGTCATCGTTGTAGAGAATGATTTCATGAATTTCAGAATTCTCAGCTGAGCTTGATGATTCCTTTTTTGTTTTCTCTTTTACACTCATAATCAATATGTTAGTGCAAATCTACAATTTTAAAAATAAGTTAAATTGATCTAACAATATCAATGAAATCTTGTGGCGACAATGATGCACCTCCAATCAATCCGCCATCAACATCTTGTTTTTCAAAAATATCCCTGGCAGAGTTTGGCTTTACACTACCTCCATATATTATAGATGTATTGTCGGAAATCTTATTTCCATATCTTTCGCTCAATAGATTTCTAATATATTTATGAATTTCCTGAGCTTGTTCTGGAGATGCTGTAAGACCAGTACCAATTGCCCATATTGGTTCATAAGCGATAACTAAATTTTCAGGATCAATATTGTCAATTTTAAATACAGTTTTTTCTAATTGATTTTTTACTTTCTCAAAATGATTATTTTTCTCTCTGTCCTCCAAACTTTCTCCAATACAGAAATAAACTTTAAAATTATTTTCTAAAGAAACTTCAAGCTTTCTTAATAATAAATCATCATCCTCATTGTAGTATTCCCTCCTTTCTGAATGACCTAAAATAACTCCATCTACATTGATACTTTTAAGCATATGAATTGAAACTTCACCTGTAAAAGCTCCTTTTAAATTATCATTTACGTTCTGAGCTAACACTTTAATTTTTTCTCCTTGGCATAGTTCACTTGATTCCTTCAAAAAAGGAAATGAAGGAGCGATACATACCTCAACATCAGGATTATGATCATATATTTTTTTAATTGACATAATTAAATCAGCTGACTCATTCAAGTCAACATTCATTTTCCAATTTCCTGCTACAATTTTTTTTCTCATAAATTTCTAATTCTAGGGTCTAATATTTTATATATTTCATCTACAAAGATATTAATCATTATAAATGAAAAACTAATTACTATCACAGATCCAATAATGACTGGAACATCTAACATATTTAAAGAATAAACTATCTCTTTTCCTAAACCATTCCATCCAAAAATATATTCTACAAATACTGAACCCGCCAAAAGACTTGCAAACCATCCAGAAAGTGCTGTAACAACTGGATTTAATGAATTTTTTAAACAATGTCTAGTTATTACTTGAAATGTAGTCAAACCTTTGGCATACGCTGTTATCACATAGTTTTTTTTCAATACATCAATAAGAGAGTTTCTCATCATCATCGATATTACTGCAATTGGCCTTATTCCAAGAACCAGTGAGGGTAATATCAAATTTTTAAGTTTAAGTTCGTAATTTTCCCCATAGTCGTCTAACTCATATAAACTACCTGTCATATTCAAACCTGTTATATCTGACAAGAGATAGCCAAAAATCCAAGCTGCAATTATTGCACTTAAGAAAGAAGGTACACTCATCCCTAAAGTGCTGAGCACTTGAATAAAATTGTCAATAATTGAATCTTTTTTCAAAGCTGAAAAAATTCCAAGTAGGATTCCAATTACCACAGCGATTAAAATTGAGGAAATTGCTAAAACAATTGTATTTGGGAAAGTATTTAATATTATGGAAGATACCTTAACTCCTTTTCTTTGATAAGACTCTCTTAAATATGGTATTTTGAAAACTAATGTATAGTTCCCTGTATTTATGATTTTTTGATAGGTATATTTTTTATTGTTTAAGAAATTAAAATCATCCTGATTATTTGAATAAATTGAAACAACTGAAAGATCATTTAAATAATATAAGTATTGAGTAATAACTGGCTTATCAAATCCGTATTTTTTCTTAATTATTGTAAGTTGTTCTTCATTTTCATTTTGATCCATCATCATTCTTGCTGGATCTCCAGGCAAAACTTTAAACAAGAAAAAAATTACTGTAATAACACCAAAAAGAGTAAATAAAATATTTAATATTTTCATTTATCTTTTTCCGAAAGATGAATTAGTGCAAAAATTGAATAATTTATCATATCATGATAATTAGCATCTATACCTTCACTGATCAATGTTTTTCCATCATTATCCTCAATTTGCTTAACTCTCAATAATTTTTGAATTATTAAATCGGTTAGAGAACTTATCCTCATATCTCTCCATGCTTCTCCGTAATCATGATTTTTATTCATCATTAAATCTTTAACGACTTTTATCTGTTTATTATACTCCTCGATAGCCTCTTTTAAGTTTAGATCTGGCTCATCCGCTACACCTTTATCAAGTTGTATTAATGCCATTATACAATAATTAATTATCCCAATAAATTCTGAATCCTGTCCCTCATTAACCTTAGAAACCTTCTTTATCTGTAAGCTTCTAATTCTCTGAGCTTTGATGAAAACTTGGTCAGTTAAAGATGATAACCTCAGAATTCGCCATGCACTTCCATAATCAGACATTTTTGATTCATAAATGTTTAAACATTTTTCAATTACTTCATCAAACAATAGAGATGTATTTTTCACAAATATATTTTACGTAAATTTCGATAAAATTATTCAATTAATCAGGTCAAAAATCTAATGAATATTAACATTCGAGGTGAATTATACAGCTTAGAAAATCCAAAGGTCATGGGCATCTTGAATTTAACGCCAGATTCATTTTATGATGGAGGGAAATTTTCATCTGAAAAAAAAATATTAAAACATGTTGTTTCAATGCTTGAAAACGGCATGGATATTTTAGACGTTGGTGGTTATAGCTCCAGACCCGGTGCAAAAAACATCTCTGTAAAAGAAGAAGAAGAAAGAGTAATTCCAATATTAAAATATCTAAGAAAAGAATTCAAAGATTTGATTATTTCTGTTGATACATTTAGAGCTGAAATTGCTAGAAAATCTATAGAAAATGGAGCTGATATGATAAATGATATTTCGGCAGGAGAAATTGATGAGAAGATCATGAATGTTGTAGCTGAAAATAATATTCCATACATAATTATGCACATGAAGGGTGATCCTCAAACAATGCAAAAAAACCCAAATTATGAAAACGTTTGTAGAGAGATAATATCTTATTTAGCTCAAAGAGTAAAAAAAGCTAGAGAATATAAGATTAATGATTTGATAATAGATCCTGGATTTGGATTTGGAAAAACTTTACAACATAATTACGAGATACTTTCAAATCTACATCATTTTGAAATGATTGATTTGCCACTATTAGTTGGTTTTTCAAGAAAATCAATGATAACTAAAGCTTTAGAAATTGAAAAAGAATTTGCATTAAATGGAACTTCAGTATTAAATACAATTGCTTTAATGAAGGGAGCTAAGATTCTTAGAGTTCACGATGTGAAGGAAGCAAAAGAATGTATAAATTTGTATAACCTAACAATGAATAGCAGTGGAAATTCTTGATTTGATCGTTTCGACAATTCTTCCAATAATAGATATCATTTTAGTTGCTGTGATGCTATACTGGGTGTATAAATTAATTAGAGGAACTTCAGCGATAATTATTTTTAGAGGTTTTGTAATTATTTATATCATTTGGTGGATTACTGATATTGCAAACATGAATATTCTCAGCAACATTTTAGGTGGATTTATAAGTGTAGGAGTGTTTGCTTTGATTATTGTATTTCAGCAAGAAATTAGAAGATTTTTATTAATACTAGGTTCAAATCGAATAACTAATAATAAATCAGTACTAAAAAAATTGAATTTATTTTTTAAAATCAGTAAAGAAAAAAATGAAATTAATTTAGAAGAGTTGTTCAAAGCTCTAGAAAATCTTAAAAAAAATAAAACTGGAGCTTTAATTGTTTTTGAAAGAAATTCAAATTTAGATTTTGTTAAAGCTGATGGTGATACATTAAACGCGAATATTTCAGCACCACTAATTGAAAGTATATTTTTTAAAAACAGCCCTCTTCATGATGGAGCATTAATTATTGAAGGAAATTCAATGACATCAAGTAGAGTTACACTTCCCTTATCAAAAAAGAAATTAAATAAATCTTATGGATTAAGACATAAAGCGGGTGTTGGTATAACCGAGGATACTGATGCGATTTCAATAGTTGTTTCTGAGGAAACTGGAAAAATTTCATACATAAAAAACGGTGAATTTGTAGAGTTTAAAAACAATGAACAATTAAAAGATCTTTTATTAAATGACCTCGCCAATTAATTCATCTTTTTGAAATTGTAATTCATACAGTTTTTTATAAAATCCATCCTCTATACTAACCAATTGTTCATGAGAACCACTCTCAACTATCTCACCATTTTCTAAGACAATAATTTTATCTGAATTTAGTATTGTTGATAATCTGTGTGCGATAATAATTGATGTTTTATTTTGAATAATTTTAGATGTTGCGTATTGTATTAACTTTTCAGTTTTACTATCAATAGAAGAAGTTGCCTCATCTAAGATTAAGATTCTAGGATTACTCAGATAGACTCTCAAAAATGATATTAATTGCTTTTGCCCTTCAGAAAGCATAACACCTCTTTCACGTACATTATAGTAGTAACCACCGGGAAGTTTATTTATAAAACCATGAATACCAATTTCCTTTGCAGCTTTTTTAACATCATCAATTGAGATATTAGGGTTAAATAATGTTATGTTGTTAAATATTGAATCTGCAAATAAAAATATGTCTTGTGTTACTAAAGAAATCTGAGATCTTAAATTTTTCAAGTCAATCTCTTTAATATTTATGTTATCAATAAATATACTTCCAGAGTTACTTTCATAAAATCTTAATATCAAGTTAATTAAAGTGGTTTTACCAGAGCCTGTTGAACCGACAATAGCTACTTTCTCACCACTATTTATACTTAGATTTAATTTATCAAAAACAGGCTTACTTTCTGAGTAAGAAAAACTAAGTTCATCAAATTTAATCTTACCTTCTATTAAGTTATTATTTTTAATTCCAGAATTTTTAATAAAGTCTGAAGTATCTAGAATTTTAAATACTCTGTTTGCTGCAACCATTCCCATTTGTAGAGTGTTAAATTTATCAGCAATCTGCCTGAGAGGTCTGAACAACATCTGTGATAATTGAATAAATAAAAATATTGTTCCTATGGTAACGCCAGAAAACTCAACCCCAATTAATCGTCCACCAAACCAAACCAAAAGTCCTATTGTAATTGACGTTGATATCTCAGCTATTGGAAAGAAAATTGAATTATACCATACTGTTTTCAACCAAGCATTTTTATGTTTTTCATTAATTTTTATGAAAGAATTTTGCTCTACTTCTTCTCTATTAAATATTTGAATTTCTTTAATACCACTTATTCTTTCTTGAACAAAAGAATTTAAGTTAGCAACTTCACTTCTAACCTCGTTAAAAGCTGATTTCATAGCTCTTTGAAAAAAACGTGTAGCTATTAAAATAAATGGTAAAACAGCAAAAACAATAATTGAAAGTTTAAAACTCAAATAAATCATAACTGAAATAACAGAAAGCATTAAGATCAGATCAGCAAAAATCATAAAGAGACCTTGACTAAATATGCTCGCAATGGTTTCCATATCATTAACAGATCTAGTAACAAGTCTTCCTACAGATGATTTATCGTAATAGGACATTTTAAATTTTATAATTCTTGAAAACAGTTTTGTTCGAATATCAAAAACTACTTTTTGTCCGAGAATATTCGTAAAATAAACAAATAAAAATTGAAATATTACTTGAAATATTAACACTGCAAACATTAAAGAAATAATGTAAACCAGGCCTGAATAATTTTTAAGAGTTATGTAATCATCAACTCCTATTTTGAGTAGATACTGACTTAAAATTGAAAAAACAGAAATTAATATTGCAGCTATTGTAACAAATATAAAATTAGGCTTGTAAGGTTTAACAAATTCTAATAATCTAAAAAATAGCTTAATATTAAACTTATTATTCATCTAAGTAATTTCATTAATATCATATTCAACGTCAGTTAAATACAGTCCATGGGCAGGAACCGAGTACCCCGCTTTGGCTCTGTTTTTAGAAAGAATAATATCATTAAACTGATCAATTGTAATTATATTTTGACCAACTTCAATTAATGTACCAACAATAGCCCTGACCATATTTCTTAAAAATCTATTTGCTTTTATATTGAAAATAAAAGTATCATAATCGACTTGAGTCCAAGAAGCTTCTTGAATATCGCAAATGTAGGTCTTAACATCTGTTTTTGATTTGCTAAAAGACTTAAAATCATCATTACTCAACAAATATTTACATGCTTCATTCATTTTTTTGATATCAAGTTTATTTATTAAGAGATACGCTCTTTTTTGCATAAATGGATCCTTTCTATTTATTAATACATAACGATATGTTCTAGATAAAGCACTAAATCGTGCGTGATCATCATCATTAACACGAAAAATATTTCGTACGCTTATGTCATTCGGAAGGAATGAATTTAATTGATGAATAGTTTTTAAACAATCAAATTCTTTATCATAATCAAAATGAGCAAACATTTTTTTTGCATGAACTCCAGTATCAGTTCTTCCAGCAGCAGTTAATGAAATATTTGAACTTAAAATTTTTGAAATACAGTCCTCAAATCTTTCTTGTATTGAAGTTTGGGATGGTTGTCTTTGCCATCCATGATAATTTGATCCATTATATGAAAACTCAATGAAAAATCTCAAGTTAAAGTCTAAATATTATTATATTCAAATATAGTTATTAGGACATTCAGTTGAGTGAAAAAAGTTTTAGTTATTTCAGATACGCATAGTTACATTGATGATAGAATTATTAAATATGCCTCAGAAGCTGATTATGTTATTCATGCAGGTGATATAGGCACTTTTGATGTTATAAGGAAATTAAAATCTGTTAGTAGAGTACTTTTTGTTTATGGAAACATCGATGGTAATGAAATTAGATCGGAAAGCAATAAATTTGAATTTTTTGAATTAAATAATTTAAAGATATTACTAACTCATATTTCTGGTAAAACTCCCAAATACAATAAAGAAACTTTGATAAAAATTAAAGAGCATAACCCAGATTTACTAATAGCCGGGCACTCTCACATTTTGAAGATTCAATATGACAAGATTAATCAATTAATATTTTTAAATCCAGGTGCAGCAGGAAGACATGGTTTTCATTTAAAAAGAACAATGTTAAGATTTGAGATAAAACTTAATAAAATTGAAAATCTTGAAATTATCGAGCTTGGTAGTAGATCTGATTTATCTTAACCTATCGACAGAATCAATAAGGTCTTTATCCCTTTTAAGTGATTTGTAAATTAAAGCCATAATCAGGGTAATTATTGCTAAATACAAGTATCCATAAAATTCAGTTGAAGAATCAAAAATTATAAACTTCAGTATATAAATACTATTTAAGAAAAAAATAATTTTAGAGAAATAAACTTGTTTTATTAAGCTATTATTTAAAACTAAAATGATTAATGAGAAAAATGAGATTATTATAGGATAGATGGATAAATTAAACTTAATTACATTATTGTAGTCCAAAATATATGTAATAATACCTAATACTATCAATAATAGTAACAAATAGGAGTGTTTTCTAAACATTTAAATAAAAATAAAGATTTTTAACTATAATCTAAAAATATTGTATATTTGACTTGTTATCAAAAATCTTTCCAGGTAACAAAATCACAATAACAAATTTTTTTATGTCAGATTTAAAAGATTTAAATAAGAAAAAAATAACAGAACTTGTCGAACTATGTAAAGAATTAGGAATTGATAGCTCTGGGAAAAAAAATGAATTAATCGATAAAATCATTGAATTTCATTCTTCATCAAAACCGAAAAATGATATAAAAGATGATCAAAACGTTAAAAAAGCTTCTAAAAGAGAATCTCATGAAAAAAATCATAACAGAGATTCTAGAAATAAATACAAGGAACCTGACTTTGAGTTTGATGGTATTATTGAATCTGAAGGTGTTTTAGACATTATGCAAGAGGGCTATGGTTTTCTTAGATCATCTGATTACAACTACTTGAGCTCACCTGATGATATTTATGTTTCACAATCTCAAGTAAGACTCTTTGGATTAAAAACTGGCGATACAGTATTAGGTCAAGTAAGACCTCCCAAGGATGGAGAAAAATATTTTCCACTCATTAAAGTCAATAAGATAAATGGATTACTACCAAATGTTGTTAGAGACAGAGTGTCTTTTGAACACCTAACTCCATTATTTCCTGATGAAAAATTTAATATTGCTGATAAGGAAAGTAGTATTTCAACCAGGATAATGGATCTTTTTTCACCAATTGGAAAAGGACAAAGAGGCATGATTGTTTCTCAGCCAAAAACAGGAAAAACAATGCTTCTTAAAGATGTTGCTAATGCTATTGCTGCTAATCATCCTGAGGTTTATCAAATTATTTTGTTAATTGATGAGAGACCTGAAGAAGTAACTGATATGCAAAGAAATGTTAAAGGAGAAGTTGTAGCATCAACTTTTGATGAACCTGCGGATAGGCATGTTAGGGTTGCTAATATTGTTCTAGAAAAAGCTAAAAGATTAGTTGAATGTGGTCATGATGTAGTTATTCTACTTGATTCAATAACACGTTTAGCTAGAGCTTATAATACTGTTCAACCAGCATCAGGAAAAATCCTAAGTGGTGGTGTGGATGCTAATGCTTTGCACAAACCTAAAAGATTCTTTGGAGCTGCTAGAAATATTGAAGGTGGTGGATCTTTATCAATAATAGCTACAGCTCTTACAGAAACAGGATCTAAAATGGATGAAGTAATTTTTGAGGAATTTAAAGGAACCGGTAACATGGAATTACAACTAGATAGAAGAATTTCTAATCGTAGAATTTTTCCAGCAATTGATTTAGTATCATCAAGTACGAGAAGAGATGACTTGCTGTTAGATGAAAATACTATTCAAAGAATGTGGATTATGAGAAAATATTTGGCAGATATGAACCCAGTAGAATCTATGGAATTTGTTGCTGATAGAATTAAGAAAACCCTAAACAATGAGGAATTCTTAATATCAATGAATTCCTAAATTATGACTTAGTAGTCTTAGCTTTAGTTTTTTTTGTAGACTTTAAAGAATTAACATGACTAGCTAATTTAGATTTTAAATTAGCAGATTTATTCTTGTGAATGATGTTATTCTTAGCAAGTTTATCTAACAATGAAGTAACATTTGTAAAAAGTTTTTCAGCATCTTTTTTATTACTACTATCTTTTAATTGCTTGATAGCGTTTCTAGTAGTCTTGTGTTGAAGACGATTTCTTAACTTTTTAGTTTCAGTTTGTCTTATTCTTTTAATTGCAGATTTATGATTCGCCATAAAATATTTTTAGTAGCCCGTAGGGGAATCGAACCCCTCTTACCAGGATGAAAACCTGGCGTCCTAGCCGATAGACGAACGGGCCAAAATTAGCGATGCAAATTTATATAAAGGAAATAAACATGCAAAATTAATTTATGTTAAAATTAATATGCTTTAGCAAAAACAACTCTTTTTGTTGATTTCTTTCCTGAAACGATACATTTTCCTTCTTCAGAATTTTCCTCAGGAATACATCTAATAGTGGCCTTAGTTTCTTTTTTTATTTTTTCTTCAGTATCCAAACTTCCATCCCAATGAGCAAGAACAAAACCTCCAGAACTAATCATTTTTTTAAATTCTTCGTAATCGTCAGTAACAAAAGTGTTTTCTTTTCTAAACTTTAATGCTTTTTCAAGAAGGTTTTTTTGAATATCAACAATAAGAGAATTAATTTCTTCAACCAATTTTTCAATACTAACGATATTTTTTGTTGATGTATCTCTTCTAAAAATTTCAATAGTTTTATTTTCAATATCACGAGATCCAACAGCAATTCTAATTGGGACTCCTTTTAGCTCATATTCATTGAACTTAAAACCTGGACTATGTGTATTTCTCTCATCAAACTTTACAGAAATATTCATTGATTTCAAAACTTCAATTTTATCATTCAAATATGATTTGATTCTTGATAGATCCTCATCTGATTTAAAAATAGGAACAACAACAACTTGAAATGGTGCTAATTTTGGAGGTAAAACCAAACCATTATCATCACCATGTGTCATAATTAATGCACCCATCAATCTTGTTGAGACTCCCCAAGATGTAGCCCATACATGATCTAATCCACCATCCTTCGTTGCAAACTTAACATCAAATGCCTTAGCAAAATTTTGTCCTAAAAAATGTGAAGTACCGGCTTGTAAAGCCTTACCGTCTTGCATAAGAGCCTCTATACAATAAGTTTCTTCAGCACCTGCAAATCTTTCAGATTCTGATTTTGTTCCTTGAATAACAGGAATTGCCATAAAATTAGTTAAAAAATTTGCGTACAAATCATTAATTAATCTTGCTTCAGAGATCGCTTCATCCTTAGTTGAATGAGCAGTGTGTCCCTCCTGCCATAAAAACTCAGCAGTTCTTAAAAACAATCTTGTTCTCATTTCCCATCTGACAACATTTGCCCATTGATTCATTAATATTGGCAAATCCCTGTATGATTGTATCCAGTTTTTATAAGTTCTCCAAATAATGGCTTCACTTGTTGGTCTTACAATTAATTCTTCTTCTAATTTTGAGTTTTCATCAACTTTTAGTTTTCCAGGATTGTCTTCATCGTTTTTTAATCTGTAATGAGTAACGACTGCACACTCTTTAGCAAAACCTTCTGCGTTTTTCTCTTCAGCTTCAAACAAACTTTTGGGGACAAAAAGGGGGAAATAGGCATTATAATGCCCCGTCTCTTTAAATTTTGAATCTAATTCTTTCTGGATTTTTTCCCAAATGGCATAACCATAAGGTTTTATAACCATGCAACCTCGTACACTACTGTTTTCAGCTAAATCAGCTTTAACAACCAATTCATTGTACCATTTTGAGTAACCTTCTGACCTTTTTGTTAATTTTTTTGACATGTGCTAATTGGCATAAATTTTGTCGTATATTTAACAAAAGTAGTCTATTAATGCAAGCATTCAAATTTAATTTTCTTCAAAAAATTTTTTTATCAATTACTGCATTAGTGTTTTTGAGCTGTGGGTCTTTTAGCCCAAGTTCTTTTGTATCATCAGACGGAATATACCAAAGTCAAGAAGTTGTTGCGGAAACAAATAACGGGGAATTCTATAAAAACTATTTCAAGGAAAAAGAATTAGAACTTGAAAATAATTACGAATTAATAACAGAAAGTTTAGATACTGATTTTATAAGTTCAAGTGACATTGCATATACAGAAAACAATGCTAGATGGGGAGATATTCCTGATACAAAAACTTTGGTATTTGATTTTTCTAGAACTTATTACAATAGATATTTTGGATATGGATATGGATATTCCAGACCTTATATGTTTGGATATGGATATTATGACTATTGGAATCCTTATTACACTCCATGGTACAGCTATTCTTACTGGAATCCCTATTACAGCTACGGAAGATATTGGGCTTGGGGTTACAACCCATGGATATATTACGGTTGGGGATATAACAGATGGGGATATAAAAGATGGGAAAATTCAAATTATTATGAAAACTCTTACGAAAGTAGATCTTATATTAACAGAAATAGTCAAGATGTTTCATACAGTAAAGGCAGAAGAGGTAGTTCTAGTGGTGTTACAGTTTACAGTAGTGGTCGAAGTTCTAGAATGGATGACCTTGTTAGCACCAAAAATGAAGAAAAGATATATAATGGAAGATCCGTAAAGTCATTTGATATATTAGTCGAAAGAGATAATGGAGATATAGACAAAGTACGAACTTATCAATCTAAGCCAGGAAGTGATGACTTAATAGACAAAAGATCTGCAAGCGATTCTCAAAAGGGTGCAAGAATATATTTGAATAGAGGATCAAGATTTTCAGACAGTAAAAGTTCATCAAGAAATTACAATCAAGATGCCTCAAATATTTCAAATAACAGGAGGTACTATGTAAATTCAAATTCAACTAATAACAGCAATAGTAACAGAAGATATTATGCTAATCCGAATTATAACAACAACGCTGGCTGGAGGTTAAGCGGAAAGGGTAGTTCTAACAATATTGACAGATCATCTAGTTCAGGGGTTTCCACTAGATCATACTCAAATCCAGGTAGTTCATCAATCAATAGCTCAACATCAACTCCTTCAAGAAATTTTTCATCAAGTTCAATTTCAAGCCCAACACGTGGTTCAAGCGGTGGTAGTTCTTCAATAGGTAGAGGCAGTTCATCATCTTCTGGATCATCCCGAGGTGGTGGTCCAAGGTAAATGCGATATATAAACTTAGTTTCACTTCTTCTTTTTACTGTTATTGGATTTTCTCAAAATCTTTATGACGCAATTAATTATTCTTTTGAAGAAGAGATTGGTAATGCTAGATTTTTGTCAATGGGAAATTCATTTGGAGCATTAGGTGGAAATTTATCTGCCATAAGTAAGAATCCGGCTGCAGGTTCAGTTTTTGAACTTTCAAGATCTGGCGGTTCAATTATAATAGACAACAACAAAATTAAAAGCGATTTTAAAGGATCTGAAAATTCAGTAAATAACACAAATGCATATTGGCAAGCTGGAATTATTTATGTTTTTAAAAATTATGGTCAAGGAAAAATAAACAAGTTTTCTTTTGGAATTAATGCACAATCATACAACACTTACAATCAAGATTTTCTTGTAGAGGGAAGAAATAATAATTCAATTGATAGTTTTTTCTTGAATAATTCAGTTGGCATCAATGTAAATGATGTTAGTGTAAATAACAATGAAACAATTCAAAGTGTTTACAGATGGCTTGGGAATAATTATGGTTATTCGGCTCAACAAACGTTCTTAGCCTACCAAGCATATCTTTTAAATTATGATGAGGACAAAAAACAATTCTACTCTTTGGCAAAGTTTAATGATGGTTTAAGTCAAAAAAATGAAATCTCATCAATTGGAACCAACAATAAAATTACTTTGAATTTTTCTTCACTTTACAATAATAAATTACATTTTGGAATGAATCTAAATATTCATGAAATTACCATCGAATCAAGAAATAATTTTATTGAAAATAATTATGATACTGACTCATTAGTTAATTACATAGGTTTTAATAATGATTTATTTATTAAAGGAGGTGGATTTTCAGTTCAACTTGGATTAATTTACCTGATAAATAAATTTAGATTTGGCTTATCATACAACTCCCCTACCTGGTACTCATTTGATGATGAATTATATCAAAAATTAGAAGTACAGTCCGAGGATTACAGTCCCGATATTATTGATCCAAACATCATTAATTATTATGAGTATAATTTTAGGTCACCAAGTAAAGCCACTATATCACTTGCAACCGTTGTTAAAAATATGCTGGCCGTAAATTTAGATATTACATCAAAAAAATATTCTAATGGGAAATTTAGTTCTAATTCAAACGGAGCTTATGAAAGTGTTAATAATAACTTAAACAGAAGCTTGTCTGATGTTTTTGATTACAACATAGGAACAGAATTAAAATTAGGTATGCTAAGTTTAAGAGGTGGAATAATAAGAAAAAATAATCCATTGGACTCTGAAATTAGCCAGATTGAATCAACTACATTCGGTTTTGGATTAGAATTTGATAATTCAACTTTAGATTTTGGTTTTTCTGAAAGTAATATTCAAAAGAATCACCAACTATTTGATACTGGACTTACTGATTTTGCTGCATTAAGTAACAAAAGATTTAGATCTGTTATTACATACAATTTAATTTTTTAAATATATATCTTTGCAATACAATTATGAAATACAATAAATTTCTTGAAGATCTTGACCTTATAGAATCAGATCATAAAAAATTCTCAATTGAAACACCCTTAAGAGAAGATGCTTTTGAAATTTCAGATAAAGAAAAAATAGATTTAATAAAAAAGAATGTAGGCGAAATACTACATACTCTTGGCATGGACATGACTGATGACAGTCTTAAAGGAACGCCTCTAAGAGTTGCAAAAGCGTATGTAAATGAAATATTTGGAGGTCTTAATCCTAAAAATTTACCTAAAGGTTCTACGTTTGATAATAAATATAAATACAAAGAAATGTTAGTTGAAAAAAACATAACTGTTTTTTCAACTTGTGAACACCATTTATTACCAATATATGGTAAGGCTCATGTTGCTTATTTTTCCAATGGAAATGTTATTGGGCTTTCGAAAATGAATAGAATTGTTGACTATTATGCCAGAAGACCACAAGTTCAAGAAAGATTAAATATTCAAATTGTTAGAAAATTACAAGATTTTCTAGACACAGAGGATGTAGCTTGTGTTATTGATGCAAAACATATGTGTGTTAATTCAAGAGGGATTAGACACATTGATTGCAGTACAGTTACTGGTGAATTTGGTGGTAAATTCAAGGACAAATCAATAAAGAGAGAATTTTTAGATTATATTCGTTCTGGTAGCCAATTAAAATAATAATGTCAGCTTACAAGCAGCAACTAAAAATATACAATTCATTATCATCCAAAAAAGAAGTATTTAAGTCTATTAATAAAGACTTTGTTGGAATGTATGTTTGCGGACCAACTGTCTATAACACTGTTCATCTAGGTAATTGTAGAACCTTTATTTCTTTTGATCTAATATTTAGATATTTGAAACATTTGGGGTACAATGTAAGATATGTAAGAAATATTACTGATGTAGGTCATCTAGAAGAAAATGAAGAAGATGACAAGATTTTAAAAAGAGCTCAGATAGAAAAAATCGAGCCCATGGAAGTTGTTCAAAAGTACACTAATGAATTTCATTTAATACTCGATAAATTCAATTTAAATAAACCAAATATTGAACCTAGTGCGTCAGGTCATATAATTGAACAAATTGAAATGATTCAAGAGATCATTGATGCTGGTTATGCTTATGAGAAGAATGGTTCTGTATATTTTGATACTCTAACTTATAATAAGAATAATAATTACGGGATTTTAAGTAATAGAGATCTTGTACATGTTATTAACGAATCTAGAGAGCTGGAAGGAACAACTGAAAAAAATAATCAACAAGATTTTGCTCTTTGGAAAAAAGCAAATAAAAAACACCTTATGAAATGGAACTCGCCATGGGGTTATGGTTTTCCGGGATGGCATCTTGAATGTTCTGCAATGAGCAAAAAATATCTGGGAGAAAAATTTGATATTCATGGAGGTGGTTTAGATTTAAAATTTCCTCATCATGACTGTGAAATTGCTCAATGTAAGTCTTTGAGTAATGAAATTCCTGCGAATTATTGGCTACATACCAATATGTTGACACTAAACGGTAAAAAAATGTCTAAATCAACTGGTAATTCCGTATTACCATTTGAAATTTTTAATGGCTCTAATAAAATCTTTTCAAAGAGTTATCCTGCGATGGTACTTAAATTTTTTATTTTTCAGGCTCACTACAGAAATACTCTTGACCTTTCAGATGAAGCCTTAAAAGCTTCTGAAAAAGCATATGAAAAAATTAAAACAATCCCCATTGAGTTAAACTCAATTATACCAGGGAATGAAAACGATTGTGATGCTGAATTATGGATTAAGAATTGTTATAATTCTTTGAATGATGATTTTAATTCTCCAAAATTGATTGCTGAGTTTTTCAACTTGTATAAAAATATTCAAGACATTAAAAGTAAAAGTAAAAGCATTGATTCCGCTAATCTTAAAAAGTTTCAAGAATACTTTTCAATTTTCTACACAGATATTTTAGGTTTTGATGATGAAAAATCTGAAAAAAATCAATTAGATGAAGTCCTTGATATTTTGTTAGAAATTAGAGATAATGAAAGAGATAAAAAAAACTATGAAGTCTCAGATTTGATAAGAGACAAACTCTCAAAACTTGGGATAAATATCAATGACAAACAATGAGAGGTATTTTAATATTTCCATTTGTTTTTTTAATTAAAATTTATCAGTTTTTAATTTCTCCAATAATAGGTAAAAATTGCAGGTTTAATCCAACCTGCTCAAATTACGCGCTGGAAGCGCTAAAAAAACATGGACTTTTTTTAGGAATGTATTACTCAATAACAAGAATTTCAAAATGTCACCCATGGGGTGGTTCAGGCCATGATCCTGTCCCAAGTAAAAAATTAAAGTAAATGAATGATTTAATAATAGAATGGTCTCCAAATGTAAAAGCAATCTCAATAGGACCGATTGCTATTCACTGGTACAGCTTAATGTTTTTATTAGCCTTCTACATCGGATTTAGAATAATGAAAAAAATATATGTTAAAGAAAATAAAGATATAGCACTATTAGATCCTTTTCTAGTTCATATGGTGGTTGGTACAATCGTTGGAGCCAGATTAGGGGAAGTATTCTTTTACAACTGGGATTATTTTCAAAATAATCTTCTAGAAATTTTTCTTCCTTTTAAGATAGATAGCTCAGGATGGGAATTTATAGGATTTAGAGGTTTATCCAGTCATGGAGCTACAGTTGGAATTATTACATCTATTATTTTATATAAAATAAGATACAAATATGATTCAGTTCTTTGGATTTTTGATAGAATAGTAATTGCTGTTGCTTTAGGTGGAATGTTTGTAAGAATAGGTAATTTTTTTAACTCTGAAATTGTTGGAAAATATACCAATTCAGATTTTGGGGTTATTTTTTTAAACAGATCTGAAGTACTACCAAGACACCCTGCACAGTTGTATGAAGCATTTGGGTATTTACTTCTATTTATTCTTTTAATATTTATCTACAACAAAACTAAACTTAGTCAAAATAGAGGGTTTGTTTTTGGCCTCTTTCTAAGCATATTATTTGGAATTAGATTTATTGTAGAGTATGTCAAAGAAAGTCAAGGTGGTATTGAAGAAACATTAGGTATTTTTTCAACTGGTCAATGGCTAAGTATCCCATTTATTTTAATTGGATTGTCACTGATGACTCTAGGCTTAAAAAATAAATATAATGGATAAAAATTATTTAAACATTGGCTTTAAAAGACTTCTTATTAGTCTTTTTTTAATGTTTTTAGGTCCTACAATCTTGTTTCAAGCATTTAAGAACGAATCTCACGAATGGTATTATTATGTTTTGATTGTTGGATTAATTTTATGTTTATGTGCAATTTTAGCTCTATACTCAGGTATTATGTCCATTATTAAACATATTTTTGAAAAAGATTTATAGGACATGATTAACATTACTTTTCCAGATAATTCCATTAGAAAATATGAAAAAGGAATTACTCCGTATGAAATTGCTAAATCTATAAGTAACTCCTTGGCAAGAGAAGTCTTAAGCGCTTCACATGATGATGAAATTATTGAAGTTCATACGAGTATAGAAAATGATGGGTTAATTAAATTTTTTAAATGGGATGACAAAGAAGGAAAAGCAGCATTTTGGCATTCAACAGCTCACGTTTTAGCCCAAGTTATTTTAGAAATATATCCTCATTCAAAATTAACTATAGGCCCTGCAATCGAATCAGGTTTTTATTATGATGTTGATTTTGGAGATCACAGTTTTTCAGAAAATGATTTTGAAAAAATTGAAAAAAGAATTTTGGAAATCTCAAAAGAAAATCATGACTTTAAACTAAGAGAACTATCAAAAAAAGACGCTCTAAATTACTATACAGAAAATAAGAATGAATACAAATCAGAATTAATTGAAAATTTAGAAGGTAAAATTACATTTTGCGATCATTCAAACTTTACTGATTTGTGTAAAGGAGGGCATCTTCCTAATACTGGATTTATAAAATCAGTTAAACTATTAAATGTGGCTGGAGCATATTGGAGAGGTGATGAAAACAACAAACAATTAACAAGGATTTATGGAATTTCCTTTCCAAAACAAAAACTACTTAATGAACACCTTGAAATGTTGGAAAAAGCTAAAAAAAGAGATCACAGAGTTCTTGGAAAAAAATTAAATCTTTTTACGTTCTCAGAAAAAGTTGGTCAAGGACTTCCACTATGGTTACCAGAGGGAGCTGAATTAAGAAACAGACTCGAAAATTTTCTAAAAAAAGCACAAAAAGAAGCTGGATATGAAATGGTAGTTTCACCACATATTGGTAGTAAAAAACTATATGAAACATCTGGCCACTATGAAAAATATGGTGAAGACAGCTTTCAACCAATAAAAACTCCAAAAGATAACGAAGAGTTTTTATTAAAGCCTATGAATTGCCCTCATCATTGTGAAATTTATAATTCTCAACAATGGAGCTATAGAGATTTGCCAAAAAGATTTGCAGAATTCGGAACAGTCTACAGATATGAACAAAGTGGTGAATTACATGGATTAACTCGTGTTAGAGGCTTTACTCAAGATGATGCACATATTTTTTGTTCTCAAGATCAACTTATATCTGAATTCAAAAATGTAATTGATTTAGTTCTGTATGTTTTTAAATCACTTGGATTTGAAAATTTTACAGCACAAATTTCTCTAAGAGATAATGAAAATAGTGACAAATATATTGGCAGTGATGATAAATGGAATGAAGCTGAAAAAGCAATAATTGATGCTACAAAAGAAAAAGGATTAAAATATAGAATTGAATATGGTGAAGCTGCTTTCTATGGACCTAAACTAGATTTTATGGTGAAAGATGCTCTTAACCGTGAATGGCAACTTGGAACGATTCAAGTGGATTATAACTTACCTGAAAGATTTGATTTAACATA
>Ga0255778_10001152_pt1 | contig 23872 bp, 22 predicted proteins | sample 071ome_31_FD_179976 | JGI IMG/M metagenome (GOLD analysis project Ga0255778, IMG submission 179976) | Coastal salt marsh microbial communities from the Groves Creek Marsh, Skidaway Island, Georgia - 071405CT metaG (version 2) | ecosystem: Environmental > Aquatic > Marine > Intertidal zone >...
AGATAGACTAAGATAAATATTCTTATCAACTATAATGCTAATATTATATTTTAAAAAAAAACTATATTTAGTTAATTATGGATAACAAATATTATGATTTTCCATTTTACAAATGGGAAAAAGAAAAAGCTAATGACCCTTTTTTAAGACAGCCATTTGGTGATAATTGGGAAGAATATACTTGGGGTGAAGTTGGAGTAATGGCTAGAAAAATGGCAACTGCAATTAGTAGTTATAACCTGCCGCCTAAATCTAATATTGGACTCATTTCAAAAAACTGTAGAGAATGGATAATTGCTGATTTAGCTATAATGATGGCTGGTCACATTTCAGTCCCTTTTTTTCCTACACTTCAATCTTTTGAACTTGAAAAGTTAATTGATTTTGGAGAAGTTAAGTTATTGTTTGCGGGAAAGTTAGAAAATTGGGATGAACAATCTAAAGGTGTTAAAAATATTCCAGTTATTTCTTTTCCTCATTATGAAAATCATTCGGTTATTAATAATTCTGATAAATGGGAAGATCTTTTAAAAAATAATGAACCTCAAAAAGAAGACTACTACCCTGAACTTGATGATATTTGGACAATTGTATTTACATCAGGTACAACCGGTGATCCAAAAGGGGTTGTATTAGATTACAGAACTATTTATTTAACAAAAATCATTGTTGAAAGCGATGTGAACCCATTGGGGATGGACAGGAACGGTAATAATAGCTTTTTCTCTTATTTACCTTTAAATCACATTTTTGAAAGAGTTGTCCTTGAATTTCAATGCATGAGATATGGCGGCACAATGTCATTTGTTGAATCACTTGAATCTTTCCCTAAAAATTTAGCCGATGTGCAACCTACAACATTCGCTGGTGTTCCTAGAATTTACAATAAATTCAAAGACAAGATTCTAGAAAAAATGCCACAAAAAAGATTAAACTTTCTTTTAAGTGTTCCAATAATATCATCATTGATTAAGAAAAAAATAAGAAAATCGCTGGGCTGGTCAAATGCAAATGCAATTGTTAGCGGTGCTGCTTTTCTCCCTCAGGAACTGATTGAATGGTATGGTAGACTAGGAATTAATATTCTTAATGGTTATGGAATGACAGAAAATTGTTGTGTTTGTTCTTACCTAGATACTTCAACAGGTGAAGGTAAAGGCTCTGTTGGAAAACCATGGGATCAAGTTGAAATTAAAATTGGAGAAAATGGTGAGATTCTCAATAAGAGTCCATATTTACTGAAAGAGTATTATAAAAACCCGGATTATACTAATGAAGTTTTAGTTGATGGATGGTTTAATACAGGAGATAAAGGGCATCTAGATGATAATGGATATTTACATATAACTGGAAGAGTAAAAGATATTTTTAAAACATCAAAAGGAAAATATATAGAACCTCATCTAATTGAAGAAAAGTTTGAGAAATCGAACCTTTTTCAACAGTTATGTATTGTTGGGCTTGGTTTAGTTCAGCCTATATTACTTGCTGTACCAAATGAACAAGCATTAAATGATAAAGAAAAAACAGAAGAGAGTTTGAAAAAAATTCTTATGGATTTCAATTCAACTGCCGATGGATACAAAAAGGTAAAGAAAATCATTCTTCTTTCTGAGGATTGGACTCCTGAAAATGGTTTAACAACTCCGACTTTAAAGATCAAAAGAGCAAAGATTGACGAAGCTTTTTCATCCAAATATCAAAACTGGTATAATGCCTCTGATGAAGTTCTCTGGGGGTAAAATTCCTCAGAATTTAAATTTCTCATAAAATATTGTTAAATTCACACAAATTAAATCAACTATGAAAAATTTTAATTATCTGTTTTTTGCATTATTGATGTTATTTTCATTTAACATTAATGCACAACAAAACGATGATGAAGTTACTGCTGCATCAAGAACAGCTGAAAAACTTAACCGTGCAAGTAACTCAACAACAGTAATTTCTGACCAAGAAATTAATAACAAAAAAACTTTTAATGTTTTAGGACTTCTTGATAACACTGTTGGTGTTAACATTTCAAGACAAGGAGTCAATAGCTTTAATCTCCATTTAAGAGAAGGTGTTGATATTTTTTCAACTCAAACCTTATTTATTTCTGATGGTAGAGAATTAAACAACTTCGGTCTTAAGTTTTTTGATGTTGCAGCTTCTACATTATCTGGACTTGATATATCTAGAGTTGAAGTTGTAAGAGGATCATCTGGAGCTGTTTATGGATTAAATGCTACATCAGGTGTTGTAAGTGTGACAACCAAGAATCCTTTTGATTATCCAGGAACTACAGTGGCTATTTCCAGCGGTGGTATCAATAAAAATGGAAATGCATCAATCTTATCTGGAAGCGAATCAGATGTTCAATCTAACTGGAATTTATTTTCTGCTAACCTAAGACATGCAGACCATAACGAAGACAAAACATTCGGATATAAAATCAATTTAAGCTATTCTGAGAATACTGATTGGTTAGTTGGTGATCAAACATCTCAGGTTTTAGGAGGAGAACTGCCTTTAATGTCTTCATTTAACTTTGATACATCTCTTTACTATAATTACGAAGATTATGATTTAACAATATCTTTTGGAACCAATGAAACTGAAAATATTCAAAGAAGACAATTTTGGGGTGAAGAAAAAAGAGATATGAATAGCACTTTCTTTAATGCCAAGTTAGACTCTGGAGACTTTTATGCTCAATTTACAGTAACTTCTAATGAAGCACCAAACAAAGTTGGTGGAGGTAGCTATAATTATTGGTTAGGCCAAGATCATACAATAGAAAGTAGACAATCTCATGCGCAGATTGGATATGATTTTACATTACCAAAATTAGGTACTGATATTACTTTAACTGCTGATCACAGATTAACAAAATTTGATTCAGAAGAAAGAGTTTTTGGTGTGTACGAAGATGAAGATGACTTTAGAACTTATGGATTCTCATTGCAGTCTTCTACATCTTTAACGGATAATATTGATTTATTATTCCAAGGTAGAGTAGATCATTTCTCGGTGATTAATCAAAATGCATTCTCGCCTAAGGGTGTTATCTTCATTGATGACAATTCTGGTGGAACATTAAGATTAAGTATGGGACAATCTCATTCTACTGATAATGCTTACACACTATTTAGTGATTTTGCTGCTATGTCATGGGATGGTGGTTCAATGGGACCTTACGGAAACAAAAATGCGATAACATTCACAAATCCTACATGGAAGCCTTGGTCAGTGTTTGATCCACTTTATAACGCACATCCAGGTCCATACAAAGGATTGGGTATAGATCACTTTGCTTTAATGCAATTATTTGTTAATCAATATGTTGGTGCTATAATGCAGCAAGCGATGGCAACTGGAAATATGTTATTATTGTTGCCATTTCAAAACCCAACTGCGTTATTTGGAAGTATTTTAGCCTATGATGCTTTCACTCCTTTCTATACACATGATGGAAATGGAAACAGAATGGATATCATGGACAGTGATTCTTCTAAATTATCGACTGAAACTACTTATGAGTTAGGATATAATAATACGATTGGTAAATTTTCTTTTGCTGTTGATATTTACAACATAAGAAAAACAAACATGGTTACTATGAAACAAGTAACTCCTCATGTAGGTTTAGATCCTGGTGCTGCTCAGCAAGGAATGTATTCTACTATGGCTAATGTGTTTTATGCAACCTATCTTAATGCCGGGTTACCTGCTAGTGTAGCAGCACAATATGCCTTGTTATTAGGCGGTGTAGCTGGGCAATTTGCTGGTGCAACTGCTGCTGCAATCCCATCATTTGGTTTAGTTCAAGCTGATCAATCTAACGGCATGGAAAGAATTTTTTGGGGAGCAATGAACTTTGGTGAAATTAATTATTGGGGAAGTGATATAGCTACATCTTATGAAATTAATGATGCTGCTTCACTTTTTGCAAATTATTCATTTATAAATCAAACAGAATTTACAAAAGAAGATGTTTCTGGAGGAGATGAAACTTCATCAGATGTTTATCATTTAAATATTCCTAAGCACAGAGTTAAAGCAGGTTTTGCTTATAACCCTGAAAAGGGAATGAACTTTGGTGTATCATTTAGATACCAAAATTCAATGAATATTAATACATTAAACTCAAACAATTCTGATTTGTTTTGGAATGAAGGATTTGTTCCAAAAAGAACTGTATGGGACATGAATATTGGTTTACCTCTAAGTTCAAAAACTAGATTAGACTTAACAGTTGATAATGTTTTAGGTAAAAAATATCAAACAATGGTTAATATGCCAATGGTTGGTCAACAAGCATTATTTACTCTTACACATAATTTCTAAACAGAAATTATATCAATACAAGAAAAGCAACTTATATATGAGTTGCTTTTTTTTGTAATTTAACATAGTAAAACAATAACTATTATGAAAAATTACTTATTACTATTATTAATTGCAGTATTTACCTTTTCTTGTGAAACTGCTGCGCCTGAGTGTGATGATAATCCAGCTGCAGGTTATTTAGCAACTGCGGATGGTAAAACAGATGCCAGAGATGCTGATCCAGCAAACTTAGATATCATAGATAAATATTTAGACGCGCATAACGCTGCTGATGTTGAAGCTATTTTTGAGATGGAAGCAGATTCAACAAAACAATTTGGACAATTCTTTGTTTACGGACCAAGAGGTGAGTTCTTACAAAGCAGAGAAACTCATAAAGAGTTTTTAGAAGGTTGGTTTGATTCAAATAATCCTCAATGGAATACTTTCTTTTCATATTCTATGAAAGTTGATGGTCAAGTAGGAGAGTGGGTAATAACAGGTCATACACTAACTCAAAATGTTGAGGGAGTGGAAGTAACTACATATGATGTAGCTGATTTCTATATTGAAGATGGTAAAGTTGGTGGTTTCTGGGTTTATTCTAGAGCATCAACGCCAGCTGAATAATTAAATAAATTTTACTAATTATCAATAAAAGAGGAGTTTGTACTCCTCTTTTTTTTTCGTACTTTTTGATCATGAATAGACAAAGTACTTTAGATGAATTTATCAATCATCTTGAAAAGAGAGTAGAGGAAGAAGATTTTAGAAATTCAGTTGAAAAAATTACTTTTTTAACTACATTACACGTAATTAAAAAAAATATAGGGGAGAAATGAAAAAATTAATTCTTCTATTCATGTGTTTTTTGATTTCATGTAAAAGCGAAAGAGATAATGAACAACAAATAATTGCTTATTATGCTGGAGATGAAAAATCTATAGATGAATTTGACTTGACAGGCGTTGACCAAATTATTTATAGTTTTCTTCACTTAAAAGGTAATAAACTAGCCATAGACAATAAAGCGGATAGCTTAACTCTTATTAATGTCGTTAATCAAAAAAATAAGTATCCTAATCTTAAAGTACTAGTTTCTTTAGGCGGATGGGGTGGATGTGAAACATGCAGTGATGTCTTTAGTTCAAAAGACGCTAGAGAAGAGTTCGCTAAATCAACAGCTGAAATAATAGAATTTTATAATGCTGATGGAATTGATTTGGATTGGGAATATCCAGGAATTTCAGGTTATCCAGGGCATAAGTGGAAACCCGAAGACAAAGAAAATTTTACAGATTTAGTTGTTCTTCTTAGAAAGCACATGAAGGAAGGCGACATATTAAGTTTTGCAGCAGGTGCATCGAGCAGGTTCTTTGAAAATTCTGTAGAATGGGATAAAGTAATGCCATTAGTTGACAATGTTAACTTGATGACATATGATTTCTATGGTAGTGGTTCTGAACAAACTGGACACCATACTGCACTAGGTTCGGTTGATTTTAAGGGTAGATCTGCATTTAATTCTATTGATGAGCTTATTTCATATGGTGTAAAACCTGAGCAGATTTTTATTGGTGGAGCTTTCTATATCAAAACTTTTAAAAATATTGATAATAAATCAAATGGCTTAGGTCAAAATGCTGAATGGAATAGAAGTTATAATCAAATTAACTTTGAAGAAGTAAAAGAAAACTTTTCTTTTTACTGGGATGATAAAGCTAATGCACCCTATGCATATGATTCAGTCAACAAAGTTTTTGCAACTTTTGATGATCATAAATCTATTAAGCTTAAATCTGAATATGCTATTAAAAACAAACTTGGAGGAATAATGTTTTGGCAGCTTATGAATGATAAGAAAAAGGATGGATTATTATCAACTATGGTTAAAGCTGTTAAAGGAAATTAAATTTCCATTTTCCAAAAAGCTATACCACCAGCTTGTTTTCCAATTTCAACATTATCAATTAATGTCTGACTTTTAATATCTATTACATCTACAATTCCTGGCTCACCACCAATACCTTCAACAGAGACAAAAGCATATTTACTGTCAGGTGAAATTGCAATTCCATGAGATACAGATGTTGAGTTTTTAACTTCACTTAATAATTTTCCTGAATCTAAATCCCAAATCCCTGTACTTCCTATTGATTTTAGAGTGGCAATCATGTATTTGCCATCAGGAGATATTTCTACGTTGTAGGGGCCTTTCCCTGTTTTAATCCTTTTAGAGACCTTCCAAGAATCAGAATCAACTTCAATAATTTCATCACTTCCGTTTCCTGCTATATAAATTATATTTTTATTAGGGTGGGGTATTACCCAAGTAGGTTTAACATTTGAATGTTTCATTTCTGAATGATCCATCTTTGAATGATCCATTTTCGAATCATTCATATTTGAATGCTTCATTTTAGAGTGATCCATTTTCGAATGGTCTTCAAGATCTAAGATCCTTGAGACTTCTAGTGAAAGGGCATCAATTTCAAATAACTCACCAGACATCATAGCTACTGAATATTGTTTAAGTCCATCACTTGTTATTCTCGACCCATGAGGCATACTTCCGGTTTTAATTCTTGTTATTTCAGTCATTGTTTCAGGATCTACAACAGAAACTGAAGATGGTTTCATATCACCATGTAAATTGAAATTCACACAGTATAAAAATCCAGTAACAGAGGAAATTTGCATTGATGCAGGAAATAAACCAAGAGTAGTTTCATCAACTACTTCATTAGTTTCAGTTGAATATTTAATTAGTTTGCCAAATGGATTTCCATGTGCAAGGGTTAAATACCAATATTTTCCATTAGGATCTACTGTAAGCCCATGCGGTCCTTCATTTTCAGTAGGATAACTACCTACAACTATTCTTTCTTTTTCACTAAGATTATTTCCATCAAACTTAAGTAATGATACTGTATCATCTGATTCTGCAGCAACGTACAAATAGTAATCTTGAGAATATGTTATATTAAAAGATATAATTAGTATTGTTAATATTCTGAACATTTTAATTATCTAAATGTTGATTTGTTTTACTGTTATCAGGCTTTCCTCCTGAAACTTTTGCTGCTCCTAAACCAGTATTGAAATCAGAATAAAATACGTATCCTTTATATAGCTGAGCACCCCAAACCATAGTGTCATTAGGAATATACCCATTCTCGCTTCCCGTCAATAAATATCCTATTTCTCTTCCTTGCTTATAAAGGTCTCCAATAAGATCTCCACTAATATCAACTATTCGCAAACCACCTGTGTACATTGCAACATATAAAATGTCATCTTCAATCCAATAATTGTGCGATCCGTGTCCAGGAAGCTCATATCTTGCAACTTCCTTAGGATTATTCAAATCAGAAAAATCAACAAAATGTATAAATCCAGCAGTTTCATTTGTACCGTTTGGATTTACACCATTTGGAAAGATTTCATCACCCAGAACTGTATAAAATTTTCCTGTTGATTTACTTTTAAATGGAAAAGTTGCATGATGAGCGCCACTAGCATAACTGTAATTTCCAAAAGCTATTGGATTTGATGGTGAACCTCCTACAATTCCATTTCCTACATCAACTAAATATACTCCATCTCTCCAATTTGAAGAATATGCGATTCCGTCCTCAATCCATACATCATGAATAGATTGTCCTTCCTTACCTAACTCAAACATACCTACTTCTTTAGGATTAGATGGATCATCAATATTTACAACGTAATATCTTTCACCATTACTGAGTGCATAAACATGATTATTATCAATGAAAACATTATGAACACCGCCTGTAAGGTTTTTGGTGTACTCACTAAGTATTTTTACATCCCTTGGATTTGAAACATCAATAATGATCATTCCATTTTTTCTGTTAGATGCACCCTCTCTAGTTATTACACAGATTTTACCGTCTTGCGATACCTTAACATCGTTAACTGTTCTTGCATCGACTTGAACACTATCTATTTTTTTTAAGTCACTAGGATCTGAAACATCCCAGAAATATGCAGTTCCATCTGCCCCCCAAGTACCTGTAACACCATAATCTCCACCATCAACACCTTCAAAAATCCAGAAATCAGAAGTATGCTTATCCCCAACAAGTCCAGTCCCAACAGAATTTACTTCTCTTTCAACTTCTCTTGGAAATACGTTTGCAACCTTTGAAGTTGAAATATTACCAACTTTAGCAGAAATAATATATTTTCCAGGAATATCACCTACAAATCTTCCATCATTAAGAATTAAACCTGAAGCTGTATTACTTTTATCTGATGACTTTCCTGTAAAAGAGTATTCTACTTTTATTCCTTCAATCACATTACCTTTTTTGTCATATGCAATAGTATTATAGTTTATCACATCACCAGATCTTACATTATTTTCACTTGATTTTAAAACTAATCTTGATACTGGATTTTTTTTGACTTTAATATCAATTTGTCCCTTAACTCCATCGAACAATGCTATTATTGAAGAATTCCCTTCTTCTGTAGCTAGAATGTTATTGGATTCATCAATTTCAATTTTATTATTACTAGATGTTAATGACATATCAACTTCAGAAAAATATTTAGCAGCAACATCTGTTGTCCAAAAATCAATCACTCTTTTTGTATCTAGTTCATCCGTTATTTCGTAAACGAGGGGAATGTAATTACCAACATAAATATTTTCATCATTTAATGATAATTTCACTTCTTTGATTTTTGGATAATTTACATTTACATAAAACGTCTTACTTAATCTTTTTCCTTCCGAGTCAATACATATAGCAACAACTTCATGAGTGCCTGGTTCATTTGCCATTAGAGTTCCTTCAGATCTATCAAATGTTATAGACTTAGCTGAGCTAAAAACCCCTTTTTTATTATAATAGTAAAGCCTGTCACAATCAGCTTGACTGCCATCTGAATTTACAACCTTGGAATTAGGTTTAAATACTTCACCTATATTAATTGTTAAATCTTCAAGATCAGATATAATAGTTTTTTCTTGAGCGTATGTGTAGCTTATCATTAGCATGCACATTATTAGTTGTAGTAATTTCATGTTTTTAGTTTTGAATTAAAATGGATACCTTAATATAAATAATAATTATTATGAAAAAAATATTTCTACTTTTTTTAATGTTTTCTTACTCAATTAATGCTCAAAATGATATTTATGAAAAGACTAAAACAATTGATTCTACTATCGAAGTTTTATATGAAGTAATATCTGGAGACAAAGGTGTAGAAAGAGACTGGGATTTATTTTTAAACCTTTTTCATAAAGATGCAAAGCTTGTTCCCTCAGGACCAAACCAAGGTTCTTATGGAGCTAGATTTTTGAGTCCTCAGGAATATATTGAATCATCTGGAAAATGGTTGTTTGAAAATGGTTTTCATGAAGTTGGTATCAAAAACACCACTGAGATTTTTGGTAATATTGCTCATGTCTTTTCAAGCTATGAGTCATTCAGAAGTAAATCTGATAAAATTCCTTTCATGAGAGGAATAAATAGTATTCAAATGATGTATGACAATGAAAGATGGTACATAATAAATATTTTCTGGATGCAAGAATCTGAGAAAAATCAGATTCCAATTAAATATTTGAATTAAAAAAAGGGAATCTACTTCAAAAATAAATCCCCTCTTGTGACCTCGGCAGGATTCAAACCTGCAACCTTCTGAGCCGTAATCAGATGCACTATTCAGTTATGCTACGAGGCCTGTGTTGCAAAACTATAATTATTTTAATTTTTATGAAACCTATCCTAAGAAATTAAACCCAACAAAGAATAAAAGTTGAGCTAGGAAAAGATTAATAGAAAAAATAAATTCTTTATTAGAGTAGTAAAATTGGTAAATAGAAAGTGTCAACAATGATGTAAAAGCCCATCCAATATAATTTTGAATTGGGGCTACAGATCCTGAAAATTCCCAATAATCTAAGATTGGCGCTACAGGTTCAAGAGTTATATCGATTATTAACATCAGTATAATTCCAACAACAATGGATAGGTACTTATTTTTTATAAAATGGCTAGAAATGCTTCCACATATAAAAGTTAATACAACCCAGTTTAATCCAATTAATAAAGGAACACCTAATAACTTTAACCCAAGATTATCTCCATAATCATATTTTCCAAATATTAATCCGTAATTAACTCCAAGGATTTCAGCAATCATACCAATTGAAAAAATCAAAAAAACTATTGTGACCTCTTTCTTCTTTAATGATTTTTGATTCACAAAAAGTAGAGTAGAGGATATAAATAAATTTAGAGGAGTGAGAGATGCGAATAAATTTTTATCAATGTATAAGAGACCTAATAATCCAGATAAATGAAAAAGCCAAATAATCCCAATCGATATTTTTTTGTTAAAATCTAAATTCATTTTTCAATCAAATTAGAGACAATTTTTGCTGATAATAAACACAAAGGAATTCCACCACCGGGGTGAACACTCCCTCCACAAAAATATAAGTTAGGTATTTTTTTAAGAAAATTCGGGTGTCTTAGAAATGCGGAAAATTTATTATTACTAGAAATACCATAAAGTGATCCTTGGTATGAGTTGGTGTTTGATTCTAAATCAACAGGTGTATAAATCCTTTCCTCAACTATGTTATTGGAAATATTTTCTTTTAAAATTCTTTCGAGTTTTGATATTATATTTAATCTAAGATTGTTTTTGATTTTTTCCCAATCTTGCCCCGTATTAAAAGGCGAATTAACCATAACAAACCAGTTTTCACATGACTCTGGACTGTCAGAGGGAACATCTTTTGATGTTATATTCACATAAATTGTTGGGTCATCAATAATTTTATTTTCATCAAAAATGTATTTAAATTCTTTCTCATAATTATCAGAGAAGAATATGTTGTGAAGATCAAGCTGTTTATAAATCTTCTTAACTCCCCAGTAGAATATTATTGCAGAGCTAGATCTTTCTTGTTTAAGTGAATAATGCTTTAATTTTTCTTTAAGTAGATATTTATAAGTTGAGTATACATCGGAGTTTGAAACTATTTTGTCAAATCTTTTTAATTTATTATTTACAATAATTCCTATTGCTTTATTATTTTGAATTTTTATTTTTTCAACCTCAGATTCAAATTCAAATTTTACCCCTTTTCTTTCAGCTAGTCTGTACAAAGAATTGGAAATATCATTCATTCCTTTAAGCGGTATGTATGTTCCATAGTGACTTTCTAAGTGTTGTATTAAAGTCATCATTCCGGGTGTTTTGTAGGGTGAAGATCCATTGTATGTAGCGTATCTGTTAAATAATTGTACTAAATGTTTTTCTTCAATCTCTTTTTGGTTAACCTCGTCTAAATTTTTACTTATTTGATAAATATTTAGATTAAAAAGAGCTTTTACTGTTTCGTAGTTTAGGAATGAATTTATTTTATGAAGAGATTTTTCTAAAAATATTTTTCTAGTAAGATCAAATTTTTTCTTAGCCTTATCTAAATATTTTTTTATTTGTTTTCTTTCAATATTAAACTTGTTTTCACATTCATCATAAAATTTTTCTTTATCTGAATAAGCATTAAAGATTGATTCATCTTCCCAAAAATATTTACATGCAATTTCCTTTCTTTTATATTTAAAATGATCTTTTGGATTTTCACCCGAAATATCAAATAACTCATCAACATATTGAGGCATTGTAAATAATGAAGGGCCAGCATCAAATCTAAACTCACCTAGCTTGAATGAGGATAATTTACCGCCTGGAAAACTATTTTTTTCGTAAACCGTAACATCAAACCCCTTAGCTTTTAATCTAATTGATGTTGCTATTCCTGCAATTCCTGAACCTATGATTGCAACTTTTTTATTCAATTTAAACTTGTTTCAATATTTTTTTTAATTATAAAACGTGTGAACATATCTTCTGAATACCAATTTCTATTTCTTGTCTTTTTTATAATATCTGAATGATCTTTAGATTTATATGCAAAGTTCATAACGGAATCTAAATTTTTCCACACACTAAATGTTGCTTGAGCCAAAAAGGGTAATTCTCCTATTCCTTTATAAAATTCGACATCTTTTGCCCTTTTAATTGCATTCGAAGCTTGAGGAACATTAAGCCAAAAGTCAATTTGTTTAGATAGACGAACCTTTCCTCTAGTTATAATTCCAATTTTATCTTCTTTATTCTTTTCCACTAAACAATTTTTAAAAGGATTGATGCCGTCCCACAATCCATGTGTTTGAATTGGTTGCATGAAATAGTCATGTCTTGAATATGCTTTTTCTTCAATAATTTCAGAGTGATCACTTTTTGAAATAAACTCATTTGCAAATTCTTCTTTTTTCCAAAGTATTAAAATGCTATAAGTACTAAAATCAGGCCATAAAAATCCATCACCAGCTCCAGTCCCTAGAAGTTTATAAAAAATAATTTTTGGATTATTTTCAAAAAATTTATGAGATTCAGCCATTTGTCTAAAAGCCCAAAATTTATTTGAGTTGTATTTAAAAAATGATATTGTTGTAATCACAATTCAATAATAAGTTAAAATAATAAGTAATATATTTAAAGTTACAATTAATGAAAAGAAAATACGATTATATCATCTGTGGAGCAGGACTTTCTGGATTAATTTTAGCGAGCAGAATATTTGAAGATCGTTTTTTTGATGATAAGAACATTTTGTTAATTGATAAGGATCTAAAATCTTCTGCAAATAAAACATGGTGCTTTTGGGAAACAGGAAACTCGGTATGGAAAGATTATATTGTCAAATCATGGGATACTGTAATTTTCAAATCAAAAGGATATAAAAAAGAAAAATCATTAAAAAGTTATTCTTACAAAATGATAAAATCTAAATTCTTTTTAGATAGTATCATCAATAAAATAAAGCAGGCTAACAATTTTGATTTTTTTCAAGATGAAATTGTTGATTTTGTTGAATCAGAAAATAATGTCTTAGTTCAGACTAAATCAAATCAATTTTTAGCGAACAACGTATTCAATAGTTGCATTGATGTTGATGAAATTAAGTCTAAAACTTCTTATCCTTTTTTACTCCAACATTTTTTAGGATGGACAATAGAAACTAGTGAAAGTTTTTTTAATGAAAAGAAAGCTACAATAATGGATTTTTCGATTGATCAAAAAGATGAAACTAGATTTTTTTATGTATTACCTCTTTCTGATAAAAAAGCTTTGATTGAGTTTACGGTTTTTTCAAAAGATTTATTAAAAAAAGATGAGTATAAGTTAGAATTAAAAAAATATATAAAGTCTCTTAAAATTGATAAGTATAAAATAATTGAGGATGAATTTGGCGTAATTCCTATGACCTGTTATCCTTTTGAAAGGAAAAACACATCGAAAATACTCAATATAGGTACTGCTGGAGGCTGGACAAAACCTTCCTCTGGTTATACATTTAAATTTATTGAAAAAAACACTATTAAATTAGTTGCCTACATAAAAAAGAATACTCAATTTTCAAATTTTAAAATCAAAACCAGACATTGGATTTATGACTTGATTTTTCTTGATGTTTTGCATAAAAAAAATTATTTAGGAAGTAATTTGTTTACTAAAATGTTCTCTAAAAATCCTATGGAAAAAATTTTTATGTTTTTGGATAATGAAACATCCATCATAGACGAATTAAAGATTACAGCATCATTTCCAAAAAGAATTTTTACTAATTCATTGCTAAATAATATTGGTAAAATAATTAGAGGCTATTGATAAATTTCAATTATAGTTTCTCCGTCTGACTTAATATAACCTCTGTACATTCCTTTAGTATTAAAATCCATCATAACATTTCCATTGTTGTCAATTCCAATTACACCACCACTGCCGCCAAGATCTTTCACTTTTTTTAAAGTATTTTTAGCAGCCTGGTTAATATTAATTTTTAAATAATCTATTTGAGATGATATATCATAAGCAACAACATTTCTAATAAAATATTCGCCCCAACCGGTTGATGATATGCCACAGGTGTTATTGTTAGCATATGTACCTGCTCCAATAATTGGTACATCACCAATTCTATTCCATTTTTTATTCGTCATTCCACCTGTTGATGTTCCACTTGTTATATTTCCAAATTTATCAAGAGCAACACAACCTACTGTTCCAAATTTATTGTCTTGAATTGAATCTCTTTTTTTAGCATTTCTTACTGAATTTAATCTTCTCTCAGTAATAAAACTATTGTTTTCAACAGTTTTAAATCCTTTAGAAACTGCGAAATCCTCAGCTCCTTCACCAGATAAAAAAACATGTTCAGATTCCTCCATTACTTTTCTAGCTAATGAAATGGGATTTTTTATATGCTTAATTCCAGATATTGCACCTGCATTTAAATTGTGACCCGTCATTATGGAGGCATCCATTTCAACCTCTTCATTGTTAGATAAAACCGAACCTTTTCCTGCATTAAAAAGTTCTGAGTCCTCAAGGATTTTAATAGCAGCTTCAACTGCATCTATGCTTGTTCCATTGGTTTTTAAAATATAGTGTCCTGCCTCTAAAGCTTCTTTCATTTTATCTTTATATGCAGTCTCTAATTCATTACTCATATTTTCTTTAAGAATTGTACCTGCGCCACCGTGGATAACAATAGCGAATTTATTTTTATTCACTGTTTCACATGAAATAATCAAAAGAATGAGTGCCAATAATTTATATGTTTTTTTCATTTTAGTGCTTTTGTTGTTATTATATATCTCCAATAAATAATTGCTAATTGAAGTTTTGTGGCTTTTGAAAGATTTAATCTTCTTTTAGTGTAACTAGGTAAAATGATTTTATTTAATAAAGCTAAAAATCTATACATAAGTTTTAAATTCATTTAAATGCAATATACAATACATGTATTATCTTAGCAACTAATGATTATTGAAGTAATTTTTCTTGTACTTGGTCTTGTTTTGTTAGTTGTTGGAAGTGATTTGCTTTTAAGAAGCTCAATTGATTTATCACTCAAGTACAATGTTTCAAAGCTTGTTATAGGTTTAACTATTGTTTCATTTGCCACATCAGCCCCAGAGTTACTAATAAGTATAAGTTCAGTTTTAAAAAATTCTAGCGATATAGCTATTTCAAATGTTATTGGTTCAAACATCGCCAATATTGGATTGGTTTTTTCAATTGCACTATTATTTGTTACTATAAATATTAAAAAGGAAAATATTAAGTATGATTTTCCTTGGCTAATCATAGTAAGTTTATTGTTTATTTGGTTTCTTCAAGACTCGCAGATTGACAGGTTTGAAGGTGTTGTTTTCACTTCTGTTTTAGTTCTTTTTATCATTTTTAGCTTCAAAGTCAGAGCGAATGAAAGTGAAGATTTAGATGACTTATCAACTTCAAATATGTCATTGAGTAAAATCTTTATTTATCTAGCTTTATCTTCAATCCTTCTCTATTCAGGTTCTGAGCTATTTGTAGAAAGCTCAATTTTTTTCGCAAATTATTTTGGTGTATCCGAAAGAGTTATTGGTTTAACAATGGTTGCCATGGGTACAAGTCTTCCCGAATTAGCTACAACATTGGTGGCAATATATAAGAAAGAGTTAGACATTTCAATTGGTAATATTATAGGATCTAATATTTTTAATATTCTTGCAGTAATTGGAATTACATCAATAATAAGAACTCTTTCTATTAAAAGTTCTGAAATCTTAAGTTTTGATATTTACGTTATGTTTGCTTTTAGCGCAGTGCTTGGAATATTTTTCTTTTTTCCCAGAAAGTATAGAATTTACTCAATTCATGGGCTATTTTTATTAACAGCATTTCTTTTATATTACTTCACTTTACTATAAAAAAAAACACCCCAAATTGAGGTGTTCTTTAAAGATAAAATCTTATAAATTAAATCTTTGCAGTATTTACTGTTTCAATAATTCTAGCAGCAATTTTGTATGGATCACCATTCGAAGCAGGTCTCCTGTCTTCAAGCCATCCTTTCCAGCCTTTTTCGACAGTCATGATAGGGATTCTTATTGAAGCACCTCTATCTGAAACACCATAGCTAAACTCATTAATTGAAGCTGTTTCATGTAAGCCAGTTAATCTCTGATCATTATATGCTCCATACACTGCAATATGTTCTGCAGTTACTGGTCTAAAGGCTTCACAAATCGCCTCATATGTTTCCTTAGAACCGCATGTCCTTAGAGTGGTATTAGAAAAATTACAATGCATACCTGAACCATTCCAATCTCCTTTGATAGGTTTAGGATGATATTCAATATACCATCCGTAATCTTCAGTCAACCTATCAAGCATATATCTTGATACCCAGAGTTGATCACCAGCATCCTTTGCCCCCTTTGCAAAAATTTGAAATTCCCACTGTCCAGATGCTACTTCCTGATTTATACCCTCAATATTAATTCCAGCCTCTATACATAAGTCAATATGTTCTTCAACTAATTGTCTTCCGTGTGTGTTTTTTCCACCAACAGAACAATAGTATAATCCCTGGGGACCAGGATATCCTCCTGGAGGAAAACCTAGAGGTAAATCAGTAGCTGTATCCATTATAAAATATTCTTGCTCGAAACCAAACCAAAAATCATCATCGTCTTCAGAAATTGTAGCTCTTCCATTTGAAGGATGGGCTGAACCATCTGAATTTAAAACTTCAGTCATAACTAGAAAACCATTTTCTCTCGCTGGATCAGGGTAAATTGCTACTGGTTTTAATAAACAGTCGGAAGAACCACCCTCAGCTTGCTGAGTTGAGCTTCCATCAAAGGACCATGTAGGACAGTCTTCTAATTTTCCACTAAAATTATCAAGTATTTTAGTTTTACTTCTCATGTTCTGTGTTGGTTTATAACCATCAAGCCAGATATATTCTAATTTAGATTTACTCATAATAATAAAGTTTCAACAAATTTAATTTTTATCAGTATTTATGAAATGATTTCTATATTAATTAATTACATTTTTATTAACATCATAATTTAAGCTTGCAAGAATTTATATATTAACAAAATATTTTACTTTTTTTATCATTTTGTTAATTTTTTGAAATCATATTTTAATCAAATGTTTTCAAAAATTGTGATATAAACTATCTTTGTCAAATAATTAAACTTTTGAACTCTTCAAATAAATATGCTGACAGAGGTGTTTCTCACGGAAAAGAAGATGTCCATAATGCAATTAAGAATATAGATAAAGGATTGTTTCCAAAATCTTTTTGTAAAATTATTCCGGATACATTATCAAATGATTCTGAGTATTGTATTATTATGCATGCTGATGGTGCTGGCACTAAATCATCTCTTGCCTATATTTATTGGAAAGAAACAAAAGATTTGAGTGTGTGGAAGGGCATAAGTCAAGATTCATTGATAATGAATATTGATGATTTAATATGTGTTGGAGCTACTGAAAATATTGTAGTTTCCTCAACAATTGGAAGAAATAAAAAATTAATTCCCGGAGAAATTATTAAACAAATAATTGAAGGAAATGAAGATGTTATTAGTAATCTAAATAAGTACGGGATGAATGTGGTATCGTCTGGGGGTGAGACTGCTGATGTTGGTGATTTAGTCAAAACAATAATAGTTGATTCAACTGTTTTCTGTAGAATGAAAAGAGCCGATGTCATTGATAATGGAAATATTATCGCAGGTAATGTAATAGTTGGTCTGTCTTCCTTTGGAAAAGCTAGCTATGAAGAAGAGTATAATAGTGGAATAGGTAGTAATGGATTAACATCTGCTAGACATGATGTTTTTGAAAAATCTTTAAAAAATAAATATCCTGAGTCTTTTGATAATCAAATTAGCGATGAACTAGTTTATTCTGGTACAAAAAAAGTTACTGATCATATTGAAAATTCGCCATTAGATGCAGGGAAGCTGGTGTTATCGCCAACTAGGACTTATGCTCCTTTAATAAAAAAGATTTTTGAAGAAATTGATAGAAAAAAAATAAATGGAATCATCCATTGTAGTGGAGGGGCACAAACAAAGATTCTTCATTTTGTTGATAAACTTCACATTATAAAAGATAATTTATTTGATCTCCCGCCAGTATTTAAACTTATTCAAGAAGAATCTGGAACCTCTTGGAAAGAAATGTATCAGGTTTTTAATATGGGGCACCGAATGGAAATATATACAGATAGATCAACTGCTGATAAAATTATCAATATTTCTAACGGCTTCAATATACAAGCAAAAATAGTAGGTAGAGTAGAAGAATATAAGAACAAAAAATTAACCATATCATCAACCTATGGTACTTTTGAATATTAATATTTATGGAAGAGAAACTAAATATTATTAAACAAAGATTTATCGAACTATCAGATTTGATTATTCAGCCAGATATTATTTCAGATCAAAAGCAATACGTTAAAATTTCAAAGGAATATAAAGACTTAAAAGAAATAGTTGATAAGATAAATGAATACCATACTTTAAAGGAAAATATTCATGAAGCAGAAGAAATTTTAAAATCTGAAAGTGATCAAGAGATGATAGAGTTAGCATCTTCTGAATTATCTTCTAACAAAGATTTGATTAATGAAATTGAAGAAGAATTAAAAATAATGCTGATCCCAAAAGATCCTGATGATTCCAAAAATATAGTAATGGAGCTTAGAGCTGGAACTGGGGGAGATGAAGCTAGTATTTTTGCTGGAGACTTATTTAGAATGTATTCGAAATTTGCCGAAAAAAGAGGGTGGAAAGTTAATATTGTTGATTTAAATGAAGGAACTGCAGGCGGTTTTAAAGAAATAATTATCGAAATTAATGGTGAGAATGTTTACGGAACATTAAAATTTGAATCAGGAGTTCATAGAGTTCAAAGAGTTCCACAAACTGAAACCCAAGGAAGAGTTCATACTTCTGCGGCTACAGTAATGGTATTGCCAGAAGCTGAAGAATTTGATGTTGAATTAAATATGCAAGAAGTTAGAATTGAAAGAACAACCAGTACTGGTCCTGGAGGACAATCTGTAAATACAACATATTCTGCAATAAAGCTTCATCATGAACCAACTGGTTTAATTGTAAGTTGCCAAGATCAAAAATCACAACACAAAAATTTGGAGAAAGCACTAAAAGTTTTGAGAACTAGGTTATATGAACTAGAATTAAGTAAAAAACTTGAGGAAGATTCTCAGAAACGCAGCTTGATGGTTTCTTCAGGGGATAGATCCGCTAAAATCAGAACATATAATTATCCTCAGGGAAGGGTGACTGATCATAGAATAAATTTAACTTTATATGATTTGCAAAATATTGTTAATGGTGATATTGAAAAGTTAATTGATGAGCTAAAAGTTGCTCAAAATACTGAACTTATGAAAAACGAAAATGAAAATCTATGATGAGATTGAATGAACTCCAAAAAAATATTGAGTTAAAGAATACTTGTCTATGTCTAGGATTAGATACTGATATTGAAAAAGTTCCTCCACATTTAAATAAATATTCTGATCCAGTTTTTGAGTTCAATAAATCTTTGATTGACAGGTTGAATAATAAAATTGTAGCTGTTAAAATCAACACGGCATTTTATGAAGCTAATGGAACAGAAGGATGGTCTAGCTTGACTAAAACCGTTGATTACATAAATCATAACCATCCTGATTTATTTACCATTGCTGATGCTAAAAGAGCAGATATTGGTAATACATCAAATATGTATGCTAAAGCTTTTTTTGAAAAATTGAATTTTGATTCAATAACTATTTCCCCATACATGGGTAAAGATTCCGTAAGTCAATTTTTAAAATATGAAAATAAACATGTAATTCTTCTAGCTTTAACATCTAATGAAGGTTCCAATGATTTTCAAATTCCAAATGATTTATATTTAAATGTTATAGCTAAATCTCAGGATTGGGAACAATCAAATAAATTAATGTATGTTGTTGGAGCAACTAAAGATGACTATTTTGAAAAGATTAGAGCTTTAATTCCGAAGAGTTTTTTGTTAATTCCTGGTGTTGGTTCACAGGGTGGAGATATCAATAAGGTTGTAAAGAATCTTACCAAAACATCTAAGAATATTTTAATCAATGTTTCAAGAGCTATTATTTACGCTTCTAGTTCAAAAGAATATTTGGATGCGGCAGAAAAATCCGTTGATTATTTTAATTCACAAATAGATTTCAAATAAAAAAAGAGGCTTAAAAAAGCCTCTTTTGTAAGAATTCAGAAATAAAATATTAAACAACTAACTTTATATTATGGATTATTTTCTAAACTCTTTTATTTCATACTAAAATCACCATAAGCTTCTGAGCCGTGTTCAGCGATATCAAGTCCAACAGCTTCTTCTTTCTCATCAACTCTTAACCCAGCTATTGATTTTACTAATAATGTAATGATTGTAGCTCCAAATACACAAAAAAATCCAGCAATTCCAACACATGCTAATTGAACCATAAATTGATCAAAACCAGCTTTTTCTCCGAAAATTCCAACAGCTAATGTTCCCCATATTCCACAAAATAAATGAACAGGTATTGCTCCTACAGGATCGTCAAGCTTACATTTATCCATAAATGAAATTGATAAAACAACTATAACACCTGCCAATAATCCAATTATAATTGCAGTTCCTGGCAACATTAAATCTGCACCTGCTGTAATCCCAACTAGTCCTCCTAAAACACCATTCATAAACATAGTTACATCTAAACTTTTATATCTAGCCCATGTAAATAAGGCTGCACCAATTCCACCAGCTGCTGCAGCAAGGCATGTAGTAACTAGAGTTATTGATGTTAGAGCCGGGTCAGCAGATAATACTGATCCACCATTAAACCCAAACCAACCTAACCAAAGGATTAATACTCCTGCTGCTGAAAGAGGAATATTAGAACCTGGAATTGCCTGAGGATTTCCATCTGAGTCAAATTTCCCTTTTCTAGCACCTAAAAAATAAATAACAACTAGTGCTCCCCATCCACCAACAGAGTGAACAAGTGTTGAGCCTGCAAAATCATAAAAACCTAAATCTTCGCTTATAAAAGTGCTAAAAAATCCGCTTCCCCATTGCCATGATCCAACTATTGGATATACAATAGCCACATAAAAAAAAGCAATAAGCATAAATGATGAAATTTTAATTCTTTCAGCTACAGCTCCTGAAATAATCGTGGCTGCTGTTGCTGCAAACATTCCTTGGAACAGAAAATCTGTCCAGTAAGTGTAACCTCCATCTGCATATGCTATTTGATCATATCCTTCACCTGGATTTAATCCAAAATCTGAAAATCCTAAAACACCATCTATAATATTAAAATCTCCAGGATACATTAAATTAAAACCAAAACCACAATAAACAAGTAATCCCATTGTGATTACAAAGAAATTTTTAAAAAGTATGTTTATTGTATTTTTTTGTCTTGTTAAACCAATTTCTAAGAATGTGAAACCTAAGTGCATAAAAAATACTAATGCAGTACATATCATCATCCATACGTTGTTCGCCGTTAATAATTCCATCTTGTTTTAATTTAATGATTCGTTACCTTTTTCTCCTGTTCTTATTCTGTAAGCCTCTTTAATTTCACTTACAAATATTTTTCCATCTCCTACATTGTCTGTGGAACCAGATTTTAATATTGCTTCTATAGTTCTATCAAGAAAAGGATCAGAAACTACTATAGATAAATATCTTCTCTGAATGTCAGAGGTACTATAAGTTATCCCTCTATAACTTTTACCAACTTTTTCATTACCAACACCAGTAACGTCCCAGTAACTAAAGAAGTTCACTTCAACATTATGAAGAGCTTCTTTTACTTCTCGAAATCTAGACTTTCGAATAATTGCTTCTACTTTTTTCATATAAAGAATAATTGTTTAAACATCAAAAGTAAATTTTAGATCTCAAGAGTTATAGAAAATATTTGATTTAAAAGACTCTTTTATTAATAACTAATTTTTGAAAGTATAATTTTTAGAATTTCTTAAAATTATGGTGATAAAATTTAGAAATTCAGAAATATTGAAAAATAAAAAAGGCTACATTTTTGTAGCCTTTTCAATTAAAAACTTAAAGTTTTATTATGGTTTGATTCCAAAAATTGTCTCACCATGTTCATTGAGATCTAATCCACCTTTCTCAACTTCTTCACTTACTCTTAATCCAATTGTTTTCTTTAAAACAAATAAGATTACGAATGAAGTAACAGCAGCCCAAGCACAATAAGCTAAGGTACCTAAAGCTTGAGTTCCAAGCTGAGCAGCTCCACCTCCATTAAATAGTCCAATTCCTGTAGAAGCATCCATTGGATCAGCAACTCCCCAGAGACCAATTACAATTGTTCCCCAAACACCTGCTAAACCGTGAGCTGAAAATGCTCCAATAGCATCGTCAATTTTTAGTTTTTTCTCTACAAATTCAATTGAAGCGACGACCAATACACCACCAATTAATCCGGCAAGCATTCCTCCGCCAAAAGTCATGTTACCACAACCTGCAGTGATTGATACAAGTCCAGCAATACAACCATTTAGTGTTTGAGATAAACTTGGTTTACCAAACCATAGCCATGATGTGATTAATGCACCAAGTCCACCAGCTGCAGCAGCGATTTGAGTTACCATAACAACTGCTGAAGCATATACTGAATCGTCACCACCCCAAGCAAGTTGTGATCCACCATTAAATCCAAACCAACCTAGCCAAAGAACAAAAACTCCTAGGGTTGCTGCTAAAAGATTACTTCCTGGGATCGGATTTACTGATCCGTCTTTACCGTATTTTCCTAATCTTGGACCAACCATGCATGCTGCAACTAATGCTGCTACACCACCAACTGCATGTACAATTGATGATCCTGCAAAGTCAATAAACCCTCTGTCAGCTAACCATGCACCATCTCCATACCATTGCCATCCACCAGAAATTGGATATATGATTGCTGTCATGAAAATTGTGAAAATTATATATGTCGAATATTTAGTTCTTCCAGCAACTGCACCTGAAACAATTGTAGCAGCTGTTGCAGCAAAGACTAATTGAAAAAACACATCATGTGCTCCTGCACCAGGGTTAAACCAAATATCAGAACCCAATGAAATGAATCCTCCTGTTTTCGCACCATACATTAATCCATAACCTATAGCCCAAAATGTAATAGTGGCTACTGAAATGTCCATGAAATTTTTCATAGCAATGTTCACAGCATTTTTGCTTTGAGTCATTCCAGCCTCAAGTAATGTAAATCCGGCTTGCATGAAAAAAACTAATATTCCTGAAATTAAAATCCACAGGATTGTAAAATCATCATTTACTTCGGTTATTACGTTGTTGTTGTATAAAAATGTAAATAAATTCATAGTATGTGTAAATTTTAATTAGAAACTAAATCCAAATACTAAGAATGCTGATTCTGCATCTGGATTATAAATAAATGATCCAAATACAGGAAGTGAATAATCTTCAGTGAATTTAATTTCCTTTTCACCACTGAATGAAAGATTTACAAGTCCACTTTCTCCACCTGCGTAAAAAGCATCAGCAGCATCACTACCAAAACCTATTCCTACACCTACAGGACCTAATG
>Ga0255778_10001170_pt1 | contig 23697 bp, 22 predicted proteins | sample 071ome_31_FD_179976 | JGI IMG/M metagenome (GOLD analysis project Ga0255778, IMG submission 179976) | Coastal salt marsh microbial communities from the Groves Creek Marsh, Skidaway Island, Georgia - 071405CT metaG (version 2) | ecosystem: Environmental > Aquatic > Marine > Intertidal zone >...
GCCCTCGGGGCGCTCATGGCGCCCCTTCGCGTCATGATCAGCGAAACCTTCAGCGCCGTTTCCGCCCCCATCCAGCATGGCGCCCTTCCCGCCTTTGCCTATGGGCCGGAAATCGCAGCGTTCGTCGAAACGACCACGGCGATTCATCGCTCGGCAAGCACCTATCTCTTCGAGCGCTTCCAGACCCTGGGACTCCTTTGCCCCCGCCCCGAGGGCGCCTTCTACCTTTTTCCAGACTTCGAAGCTCACCGGGAGATCCTTGCGGACCGGGGGATCACCACCGGAGCTGCCCTGGCGGAGGCTCTGCTCAGGGATGCGGGTGTCGCTACCCTTCCCGGGGAAGACTTCGGGATGGCGGCGGAAAGCCTGACCCTTCGCGTCGCTTCCGTGGATTACGATGGCGCCGAGGTGCTGGAGCGCTTTGGCAAGGGGACCGCTTCAGACGACCTCTTTCCCCGCCTGCACGCCGGCGCCGATGCCATCGAGGCTTTTCTAGGAGTCCGCACCGCATGATGAGAGCTTCCCTCACCCTGACCCTGGCGCTCCTACTGAGTTTGAGCACCCCTGCCCGAGCAGGGGGCGTGGTGAGCAGCGCCACTCCGGAAGCCACGACCATCGGCGCTGCGGTGCTCGAGCAAGGTGGCAATGCGGTGGATGCGGCCATTGCCATCTCCCTCGCGCTAGGGGTTAGCGAACCCGCGGGGTCGGGGCTGGCCGGACAGACGGTCATGCTCGTGCGCAGCCCTTCCGGCGTCACGGAGGTGATCCATGGGACCACCTGGTCCCCGGCGGCGCTCCCCGCCCAGGTCACGACAGCCCAGCTCCGGCGGGGGCATAGCGCCGCCTCCGTTCCCTCCACACCCAAGGTTCTTGACCTCGCGCTTCGCCGCTACGGCAGCGGCGCCTTCAGCTGGACGGAGCTGGTCGCCCCCGCCGCCGAACTGGCCGATGAGGGGGTGATCCTCGGACCTTTTCGCGCCCGGGCCTTCCAGTTTTACGGCGCCGCCTTGGCAGAGCAGGACGCCGCCCGCCGTCTATTCCTCCATCCCGAGGGGCGGCCCTGGGTCGCCGGCGACCGCTTTCGCCAGCCCGTACTGGCCCAAACCCTTCGGCGTTTGGCTCAAGCTGGGGCAGAGGACTTTTATCGCGGCGCCATTGCCAACGCCATTGCCGAGGACATGGCGGCCAACGGTGGCTGGATCACCGCCGAGGATCTCGCAACCTTCCCCGAGCCCGCCATCGTTGAGCCCCTCCGGGCACGCTATCGCGGCTACGAGATCGCAACCCTGCCCCCGCCCTTTGGCGGCTGGGTCCTCCTGCAGCTGATGAAGGTGCTCGAGCAAATGCCCTTGGAGCCGCGACAGCAACCGGGGGCGCCCCGGCAACTGCAGCTGCTTGAAGCCATGCGCCTTGCCCACGGCACCCGGGCCCGCGACCCCGTGCCAAGCTTCACGAACTACGGGGAAGACATCGCGAAAAAGATCTCCGAGGCGGAAGCGGCCCGCCTTTGGTCCGAGAAGGGGGAGACCACGCACTTCTCCGTGGTGGACGATCAGGGCTGGGTCGTGGCCGTGACCCAAAGCATCGATAGCTACTTCGGAGCCAAGGTCGCCCACCCCACCCTTGGTTTCCTGTACAACAATTACATGCAGGGATTTCGCCTTGAGGACGACGGCAGTCCCTATGTGCTAAAGCCTAGGGAAATGGTGCTTTCCTCCATGACGGGCACCATTGTGAGCGAGGCTGACCAGCCCCTCCTGGTCCTAGGAAGCCCGGGCAGCGAGCGCATTATTTCTGCCGTCGCCCAGGTGACGAGCCATTGGCTAGACCTGTCCAGAAACCTTAAGGAAGCGGTCGGCGCCTATCGAGTGCACGGTACGCCAAAAAACGCCGCCTTTATCGAAGGGCCCGCGCTTTCCCAGGCGCTTCTTGCAGGCCTCGTGCGGGCGGGTTTTTCCCTCGAGCGGCCGCGCTACGGCGTCTCAGACAGCTATCTTGACCCCTACTTCGGCGGCGTTCATGCCATCGCCTGGGAAGGGGGACGCTGGGTCGGCGCCGCCGACCCCCGGCGCGATGGGGCGGTGAGGACGGTAGAGAACACACGGTGATCATCGTCCCCATCACGGAGCTTCCCGGGGCCTTTCCCAAGCTGATCGAGAGCGCCGAAGCCGAGGGCTTTCAGGCACTGACCACGCTTGCTCGAAACTTTGAGAGCGGAACCAATCGCTTCGACCGTCCCGGAGAGGTGCTGCTGACGCTCTGGGATCGGGAAGAACTCCTTGGCGTTGGCGGTCTAAACCGAGACCCCTATTTCCCAAGTTGCCTTGTCGGTCGGCTTCGCCATCTGTACGTGCTGCCTTCGCTTCGAAGCCAGGGCCTTGGCCGGAGCTTGGTCGAAGCCTTGGAGGCTCGCGCCCGGGGCGTCTTCCCCATGCTCCAATTGTTCACCCAAGCTTCAAGGGCTGGCGCCTTTTACGAGGCCCTGGGCTATCAACCGGTCGAGGGAGAAACCAAGGTTAGTCACCGCAAGGCGCTGGTCCCCCGGCCCTAGATGGATAGATCATTCAGGTTGTAATCCCGAATGATGCGCTCCCAATTCTCCGGCGTGAACGCAAGTTCCGCTTCCCGGCCAGCGAGCGGCGCGTAGGAGAAGCGGGGCTCCGCCGGGTAATGCTGAGCCCGGGCGTCGATGGCGACGGCAACCACCTTAGAGCGCGCCTCAATGCGAGCCTCATCGTAGATCACCGACCCCTCTTCGCTGAGCGCCCCCTTCGCGCCGAGCACGGAAGCCCGGCGGTGAAAGCCAAAGGTCAACGACGCGCGAAAGTCCGGGGAGGTGTTGGCGAAGGAGCCGTGCAGGGCTTGACGATTCGCGATGGTGACGTCGCCAGCCCGGCAAACCAGGGGCACGGCATCGGGCAACTGTTCTTCCCCGCCGTTGGCCGCAAGGCGAGCCGGGATGTCGATTTTTCCTTCCCGGTGACTCCCAGGCACCACCCAGAGGCAGCTCGCCGCCGAGGTGTCGTAAAGCTGCACCTGGAAGTTAAAGCCGTGAATACCTGGGTCCCAGGCCGGATTGTCCCAGTGCGTGACCCCATCCTGATGCCAGGACACCGCGCCCCCCTGCCCCGGCTGCTTGATAAAGATCGCATCGTTGTAAGGGACAAAGTCATCGCCATTGATGGACGCAGCGACGGCAAGGAGCTTGGGGTGGCCATAGAGGCGTAGGCCGCTGGCCATGGTTTGGCACATGCCGGTCATGAGGAACACGACCTTGGGGGCGGCCTCATCAATGAAGGTCGGCTGGCGCATTTTGACGGGGTGGCGACCGCCGAGGGCTGCGGTCCCGCCCCAGGGATCCACCAAAGGACGAATCAGGGAAAAGACCGGACGAGCGAATTCCTGGCCGTAGGCGGGGCGTCCGTGCCGATCTACCTTCGCCCCGTTATCCACGGGGGCGCGCTCGAGCAGCGCCTCGAGCTCTTCCCGGAGGGCGGAAAGCTCCGACGCATCAATGACATTTTCAAAGACGTAAAAGCCCGTACGCTCGTAAGCCTCGAGAATCTCCGGGGCCAGCCGCCCATTGCGCCCCAGGCGCAAGGGCCCGCGATTTCCTAGGGCCTTCGCTCGCTGGAGTCCTGCCGCTGCGTAGGTCGCCATGGCCTCAGCATGGGCCGCTGCACTGATTCTTTCCGTCATCGTCCGCTCCCCTTTCCCGGACCCTAGGGATAGCGCGCCAGGAAGGCCCTGTCCACCCGGGCCTTGGCAGGGCGAGCGCCGGGGCGTAGCGTTTCCTTCAAAGTTACGCGGGGAGGCGTGATATCGATGAACCTTCAGCCCCTTGTGGGGAAGACCTTCGGCGCAGTGGTGCGCGGGTTGCCCCTAGCGACCTTGTCCGACGACGCCTTTGCCGCGCTGCATAAGGCATGGCTACGCCACGGCCTGCTGATCTTCCCCGAGCAGCACTTACGCCGTAGTGAGCAAATCACCTTCGCTGAGCGCCTTGGGCCCCTGGTCCCGGGCCTTGAGGCCGCCCCTATCAGCAACCTCCGCGCCGACGGCACGCTCCGGGACGCCCCGGACGACGACATGATGAAAATCATCCGCGGCAATATGGAATGGCATCAGGACAACACCTACATGCCGGTGCAGGCCAAGGGCGCGGTATTCAGTGCCCAGATCGTGCCCAAGACCCGGGGCGAGACGGCCTTCGCTGATCTGGAAGCGGCCTGGGAGGCGCTGGATCCCACGCTCCAGGCTCGCTGCGAGACCCTGCGGGCTTACCACTCGCTGGTGGAAAGCCAGCGACGCCTCGGGGAAAGCACGAAGGCAGAGGGGAGCGAGTACATGGGCTACGGGCTAGATGTCGCCGGTAGCCCCCTACGCCCCCTGGTGAAGGTTCACCCCGAGACGGGACGAAAGAGCCTTGCCGTGGGCCGTCACGCCTACGCCATCGAGGGCCTGGAAAACGATGATGCCCTGGCGTTCCTTAGCGCCCTACTCGACCACGCTGTGGCCGCGCCGGAACGGGTAGTGGAGCACCGCTGGAGCGCCGGGGACGTGGTGCTTTGGGACAATCGACGCCTTCTCCATCGGGCCCAGCCCTGGGATTTTTCCGAGCCCCGGGTGATGACCCACTCGCGCCTTGCGGGGGACCCAGCCACCGAAGGCGCCCCCCTAGGCGCTTAGGCCAAGCTCAGCCACAAGCGCGTCGCGCATCACAAACTTCTGGATCTTCCCCGTCACCGTCATGGGGAAGGCATCCACAAAGGCGATGTACTTCGGCACCTTGAAGTGGGCGATGCGCTCGGCGCAGAAGCTGCGTACCTCCTCCTCCGTCAGCGTTGCCCCCTCCCGCAGCTGGATCCACACCGCCACCTGTTCCCCAAACTTTGGATCGGGCACGCCAAAGACCTGCGCCTCCTGAATGGCGGGGTGGGTGTAGAGGAACTCCTCCACTTCCTTGGGATAAATGTTCTCACCGCCGCGAATGATCATGTCCTTTAGGCGGCCGACGATCTGAACGTAGCCTTCCTCATCCATGACCGCGAGATCGCCGCTGTGGAGCCACCCCGCTTCATCAATGGTTTCCGCGGTCCGTTCCTCATCACCCCAATAGCCCCGCATGACGGAGTAGCCTCGGCAGCACAGCTCCCCCTTCGCGCCAAGGGGAACCACCCGGCCCTCCTCATCGATGATCTTCACCTCTTGATGGGGGCCGCACTGGCCAACGGTGGAGACCCGCTTTTCGAAGGGCGCATCAATTGCCGTCATATGATTCACCGGGCTGGTCTCTGTTTGCCCGTAGCAAATGATGACTTCCCCCATGTGCATATCGTGGTTCGCCCGCTTCATGACCTCCACCGGGCACAGCGCGCCGGCCATGATCCCCGTGCGAAGGGAGCTCAGATCGAAGGTAGAAAACCTGGGCGCCTCGAGCATGCCCACGAACATGGTCGGCACGCCGTAGAGCGACGTGCAGCGCTCGTTTTCTACCACCCGAAGGACGGTCTCCGCCTCAAAGGCGTCGCTGGGCAGCACCGCCGTGGCGCCATGGGTCAGCACCCCGAGCATGCCCATGACCATGCCAAAGCAGTGGTAAAGGGGTACGGGAATGCAGACCCGGTCCTCCGCCGTGAGGTTCTGCCCAGCCCCGACCTGGGCGCCGTTGTTCAAGATATTGAAATGGGTGAGGGTCGCGCCCTTGGGATTGCCCGTGGTGCCGCTGGTGAATTGAATATTGATGGGATCATCGGGACTCAGGGTGGGCGCAAGGGCAGCGAGCATGGCGCGCTCCCCCTCCCCGCCCAGGGCGCAGACCCCGGGGAAGTTCAGCATGCCCGGCGTCGCGCCCTCGCCCAGGCGAATGACAATCTCAAGCTCGGGAAGCGTTGCGCTCTTGAGCGCCCCCGGGGCGCAGCGCGCGAGCTCCGGGGCCAGCGTTTCCAACATGCCGAGGTAGTCGCTGGTCTTAAAGCGCTCCGCGGCAATAATGGCCTTACAGCCGACCTTGGTGAGGGCGTACTCAAGTTCATGAACCCGATAGGCCGGGTTGATGCACACCATGATGGCGCCGATCTTTGCCGTGGCAAGCTGGGTTAGGCACCACTCAGCGCAATTCGGCGCCCAGATGCCGATGCGGTCCCCAGGGCCTAAGCCCAGGGCTAAGAGCCCCGTAGCCAGGGCCTCCACCTGCGCGTGGTAAGCACCGTAGGTCCACCGAATCCCCTGGTGGGCGACGACAAGCGCCTCCCGATCGCAATGCGCCTCTGCCATGCGATCGAAGTGCTCGCCGATGGTTTCGTAGAGCAGCGGCGTTTTCGCTTCCCCGCAGCGATAGCTTAGACCCTTCATGCCCCTATCCTCCCTCCCCTCAGCGGAGCTCCGCCCATTGTTTTCCCGGGCTTCCTTTGACATGGTGTAAACCATCACGAGAAAAATATCGAGATAAAATACCCATGGATCATTGGCTTATGATCGGTGCTGCGGCCCTATCCCTCTTTGGAGCGTTCTTCCACGGGGTCCCTGGCGCGCGGATTTATCTCGGGAATATCAACGCAAGCACGCTCGAGCCCCTCGGGAAGTCCCTGAGCGCCGTCAGCTGGCACATCTTTACGATTTTCTTGACGGTGAGCGGCGCAACCTTTCTTGCTGTGGCTTTTGACCTAGCGTCCGCCAGCGCCGCCTGGCCCCTGATTGCCGCCAATGCCCTTGGGGCCATGCTCTTTCTCGGCCTGAGCTTTAGGGGCCATAAGGCCTTGCTTCGCCTTCCCGGAATCTACCTCATGGGCATCACGGCGCTTTGCGGCGCTCTTGCTCTTTCCTGATGGCTAGCGGGCGCCGAAGCCGAAGAGCTTGCGGGCCTTAATTACCTCGGCGACGCGCTCGTCGACCATCCCTTCCCAGGCCGCATCTCCGCTCTGGAGCTTCTCGAGAACCTCGGGGGCTTGGATGTCGAGCACGCGCTCGTCGTAGTCCTCCACGGGGATAAGGAAGCCCCGCTCCACGAGATAGCCGTAGAGATGGCGCACGTCCTTCGGCACCTCCAGCGTCTCCACGGTCCACAGCGTGCCCGTCTCCGGATCCTTCTGGGGGTAAACGAAGATGTGAAGGTCGTTCTTAAAGAGACGCCCAAGGGCCTCAAGGATGCCGCCCTCGAGGCGGGCGTAGTAGCGCTCATCGAAAATCTGCCGCAGCGCGCCGGCGCCCATCACGATGGCACAGCGCCGATCGGTGTAGCGCCGCAGATAGGCCGCCAGCCGGTAATACTCAAAGTAGTCGGAGATCATGACGATGTGGTCCGTGACCCCGAGCACTTCGGCACGACCGATAAAGTCCGTGAGGTCGACCTCCCCCTGGTCGGCACGGAGGTTGCTCATGGTGATTTCCATCACCGAGACAATGTCGTCCGCCTGCACGGCCGCGCCGCCGTCTTCGGCGAACTGAGCTCTGGCCTTGTCGATCATGTCCAGATTGACCCGCGTCACCGGGGAGAAGCGCCCCCGTTCCAACAGCACGGGCCGCTTACGAAGGACTTCCGAGGGCTGGAGCACTTTCCCCGAGGCCGAGAACATGGCCGCTGGGGTCAGGCCCAGCTGCACCAGGCGAAGGCTCATGATGCGGTTATCGACGTGCCGAAACTCGATGCCTGAGAACTCGATCATGTCAATTTCGATGCGCTCAATGCTGAGCTCATCGAGGAGCGATTCCACCAGCTCGTCAGGGCGGTGATAAAGGAAAAAGGCCCCGTAGAGCAGGTTCACCCCGATGATCCCAAGGGCCTCCTGCTGCGCCTGGTTCTCGCTGTCGAGCATGCGCACGTGAAGGATAATCTGGCTGTCTTCGTCCCGGGGGTGAGACTGAAACTTCACGCCGATCCAGCCGTGGCACTCGTTATTGCCCTGGTAGGAGCGGGCCTGCACGGTATTGGCAAAGGTGAAGAAGGCCGTTGAATCGCCGCGCTGGGGGAAAAGTCGCTCGAGCGTGAGGCTTTGCTCATAGCGGAGCATTTCCTCTAAGCGCTCTCGCACCACGTAACGGCGCGTGGGGCCGTAGATGGCGTCACTCACCGTTTTGTCGTAGGCCGATACGCTCTTGGCGATGGTGCCCGCAGCGCCGCCAACGCGATAAAACCACCGCGCCACTTCCTGCCCCGCGCCGATTTCCGCGAAGCTGCCGTAGCGGCCCATATCTAGATTAATCGCGAGTGCTTTTTCGTTTGTGCGCGTTGGCCGATCCACCCAGAGTCCCCTCAATCCGTGAGTCCCTATTCTGCCAGCGCTCCATGAACCTTTCCTGTCTGGCTCCTCCTTGCTTTCCAAAATCGTTAGCGCCCGTTACGAAAACGACCATCGGTCCTGCCCTCCCGCGGACCAAGCGGACAAACCTTGGGGGTAAGGCCTCTACGGCCTAGGGTCTTTCGATCACCTTGTGGAGACCGATCATATGAAAACCCTTTCTCTTCCCTTACTCAGCCTCCTGGGACTCCTCGCCCTGCCCCTGCACGCCGCCGCGTCGGAGGAAGAGGTGCTGGCCTTTTTGAAGGACTACAGTGCCCTCGAGGGCGATCTCGATGCCCAGAGCCGCTACATTCGCGATGACCGAGTCTGGATTGCGGTAAGCCGTTGGGCCCACGGTCCCGACTTCATGGCCTGGCAAGAGGCACAAAGGGATCACCGTGCCAAGCAAACTGACGGGCAAGGCGACACCTACCACGTCCAGATGGAGTCCCCAATCATTCGGGTCTATGGAGACACCGCCGTGGCAAGCTATCTCCGACGCACTCAGGTCCTGCCCTCCGACGGGCCCATCGTGACCCAGCCTCCCCTTTGGATCTCCCTCGTGCTCGTTAAGGAGTCGGGTGCCTGGGGCATTGCCCACTCGCATATTTCCCCCGCTCGGCCCTGGAACTGATTCCGGAGCCTTGGGAAATCCCCCGAGCTCCCTAGGAAAGGGGGGCTCGGGGGAAGGTCGCTCGGGGGTCCTTCAGGTGCTTCGCGAGATCCCCATAAAGAGGACGGCGAATATCTCGTTCGGTGAAAACCCAGCGCCCCTCCACCTTGGCGAAGCTGTCGAAATATTCCCCGGTAAAGATCGTTCTGAGCGGATCCCCCGGGACCTGCTGAAAAACGGTGACGTAGGAATGCCCCTCGGCGCGATGACCTTCCGGATCCACGCGGATCGCGATATTGGTGACCACGTGCTTGGTCCTTGGCGTTCCATCCTCGTAAACAATGACGTTGTTTGCGGACGCCGGTGCGGGGGCCTCGCCCTCAACCAGCCACCTCGCCCGGGCCATCAGCGCCCGAAAGGCGCCCCAGGTGCCGCCGTCGATGGCTCTGCAGTAGGCCAGCATTAAGGCTTCGATTTCCTCTCGGTCACTCATAGCGCCCTCCCGGGCCCGCTGATCGCAGGTAGAGCTTACGCCTTTGACGCCGCAGCGGCGCCTATGGTGCTGTGCACGCCCGGCTAAGGAGCACGACCATGGGCGCAATCCAAGCCACCGTTTTTTCCCCCGACCCCCTCTGGGCTCGTATTACGGAGGAAGCTGAGGACGCCGTTCGGCGCGAGCCGCTTATGGGCGGCTTTATCCACGCCTGCATCCTGCATCATCGCTCCCTCGCCAAGGCCCTCAGCTATCGCTTCTCCGCCAAGCTGTTCTCCCACGAGATGCCCGCCGTACTGCTGCGGGAGATCGCGGAAGAGGCCTATGGGGAAACGCCGGAGCTGTTGGAGATCGCCCAGGCCGATCTTGCCGCGGTGGTAGAACGGGACCCCGCCTGCCACCGCTTTATCCAGCCCCTCCTTTACTTCAAGGGCTATCAGGCCCTTCAAGCGCACCGCCTGGCCCATTGGCTTTGGCTTCGGGAACGCTTTGATTTGGCCTACTTCATTCAGATGCGGGTGAGCGAAATCTTTAGCCTCGACCTCCACCCGGCCGCGCGGCTGGGGCGAGGCCTCCTTATTGACCACGCCCATGCCCTGGTCATCGGGGAAACCGCCGTGGTGGGGGATAACGTCTCCCTGCTCCATGACGTCACCCTCGGCGGTACGGGAAAGACCGGCGGAGATCGCCACCCCAAAATCGGTAACGGGGTCATGATCGGCGCCGGGGCCAAGGTCCTCGGCAACATCACCATCGGCCACTGCTGCCGCATTGCCGCGGGCTCCGTGGTCTTAAGCGACATTCCACCTTGCAAGACCGTGGCTGGGGTTCCGGCCAAGGTGGTGGGAGAAGCGGGCTGCGCCGAGCCCGCCCTGGAAATGGATCAGCTTCTTACCGCACAGGGATAGGCCGCTCATGATTCATCGCAGCATTCTCGATCTGATAGGCAACACCCCCCTGCTTCGCCTAAACGGCCTCTCGGAAGCGACGGGATGCGAAATCCTTGGCAAGGCGGAGTTTCTAAACCCCGGCGGTTCGGTGAAGGATCGGGCGGCGCTGAACATCATTCGGGAAGCGGAGGCGGATGGCAGCCTTCGCCCCGGCGGCACCATCGTCGAAGGCACGGCAGGGAATACGGGCATTGGCCTCGCCTTGGTCGGCGGCGCCCTGGGCTACGAGGTGATCATTGTGATGCCCCGCACCCAATCCCAGGAGAAGAAGGACACGGTGCGGGCTTTTGGGGCGACGCTCATCGAAGTCGATGCGGCGCCCTTCTCGAGCCCGAACCACTTCGTGCACTACTCCCGAAGCCTTGCGGAACGCCTCGCAGCAGAGCGCCCCGCCGGCGCTATCTGGGCCAACCAATTCGACAATCTTGCCAATCGCCACGCCCACGAGCGCACCACGGCGCCGGAAATCTGGGAGCAAACGGAAGGACAGGTAGACGCCTTCATTTGCGCCGCGGGCACCGGGGGCACCCTTGCGGGCACCGCAGCGGGGCTTCGAGCCTTCAATCCCGACATCAAGATCGGCGTCGCCGATCCCGCGGGGGCTTCCCTCTTCAGCTACTACACGACCGGGGAACTCGCGAGCGAAGGCAGCTCCATCACGGAAGGCATTGGGGTGGGCCGCATCACGGGAAACCTTGAAGGCCTAAGCGTAGATCACGCTTATCGCATCGAAGATCACGAGGCCCTCCCCCTGCTCTTTGATTTGGTGAACAGCGAAGGTCTCTCCCTTGGCGGCTCTGCGGCGCTTAACCTCGCCGGGGCCGTGCGCCTAGCCAAGGACCTTGGGCCTGGGCACACCATTGTCACCATGCTCTGCGACCTCGGCACGCGCTACGCCTCCCGGCTCTTCAACGCCGAATTCCTCGCCAGCAAGGGGCTGCCGACCCCGCCCTGGTTCGACCGCGCCTAGGAGCCGATGCCTCTGGGACCGCGGCGCCTAGGCGGGACGCAGGCGCGGGGTCGCCATGCGAATGGGACTCGGCTCTGCCGCGGGCGCGCCCGGATCGAAGAAGGGCACATCCCCACCCACCGTCACCCGGTGACCGAGCCGCTCCTCGGGCCAGTAATCCCAGAGGGCATAGTGCTGGAGGCAGCGGTTGTCCCAGAAGGCCGTGTCAAAGCGTTCCCAGCGGAAGCGGATCTGAAACTCCGGACGCTCCACATGGCGTAGCAGACGCTTAAGCAGCGCGTCCCCTTCGGCGTTCTCCATACCCACAATCGCGGTGGTAAAGGCTCGATTGATGTAGAGCGAGGGCCGCCCCGTCTCCGGGTGCGTGCGGACCACGGGGTGGGCTGCCTTGGGGTAGCTCTTCCCCGCATCGTCCACGCCCCGATCGGCATAGCGACCGCGATAGATGTGCTCCGAGGTGTGCCAGGCAGAAAGCTTCTGAAGGAAGGCTTGCTCCTCTTCTGAGAGCACGGCGTAGGCCGCCTCCATGGAGGCAAACATCGTATCGCCACCGCAGGACGGGAGCTGGCGAAGCTGCAGCATGGTGGCCATGGGGGGCTCAGCCTCACAGGAAACATCACTGTGCCAGCCATTGCCGTTCGCGACCTTAGAATCGCGATGACAATGGATGACAAAAATCGCATCCCCCTCACCGGATCCCGGCGCCGCCGGATGCACGTGAAGGTCGCCGAAGCGCCGGGCGAAGGCCGTTTGCACGGCCTCGCTCATGGGCGCGGGCTGATCCTTGAAAAACAGCACGCCGTGCCGAAGCCAAGCCTCGTGGATTTCCGCAAAGGTCGCGTCGTCGACGCCTTCCGCAAGGTTTACCCCGCGCACTTCTGCGCCAAGCACCGGTGACAGGGGCGTCAGCTTAAGCTGTGCCATGGTCTATCCTCCCCAGGAGACCCATCCCTCAAAGCCCTGAGCCTACGCCTGGCGCGCTCGGGCGCCAAGGGCAGACGACGCGGCCGCGCTGCGGCATGCTGGAGGCCATGGACAGCATGCGTCTAAAAGTGAAGGTGAAGCCCAACGCCCGGCGGAACGCCCTCACGGCGCAGGAAGACGGCAGCTGGCTCGCGGAGATCACCGCCCCGCCGGTGGATGGGCAGGCCAATGCGGCGCTCATCGCCCTGGTGGCGAAGCACTTTGGCTGCCCTAAGGGCGCGGTGACGGTCAAAAGCGGCACCGCCAGCCGCCGAAAGGTGCTCCTGGTGGCACCTCAACGCTAACAATCTGCGGGACCTAGGGGGGGCACAGCGAATGCGCATTGCCATCGGTGGGATCGTTCACGAAACCAATACCTACTGCAGCGCACGGACCACGCTGCAGGACTTCAGCGTACTCGAGGGGGAGCGCCTCTACCGCCTTGCCGGGACGGAGACGCAAAGCGGCGCCGCCCTCGATCTCTGCGCCGAACGCGGCTGGACCGCCATCCCCCTTCTTTACGCATGGACCCAACCGTCGGGGACCATCGATCGGGAAAGCTACGAGGAGATGAAGGGGCGGCTCCTTAGCCGCCTTGCCGAGGCCTTGCCCGTGGACGGGGTATTCCTCGATCTCCATGGCGCCGGCGTCGTTGATGGCATCGATGATCTGGAGGGCGATCTCGCCAACGCCGTGAGGGATCTGCTGGGGCCGGGCGTACCCCTAACCGCCGCCTTTGATCTTCACGGCAATATCACGCAAGCCATGGCCGATGCGCTGGACGGCGTCTTCGCCTGCCACGAGTACCCCCATATCGATCAGCACCTAAGAGCCCGGGAGGCGGTGGCCTTTCTCGAAACCCTGGCCAAGGCCCCGAAGGGCACCACGGTGCAGGTGGCGAGCCTGCCCCTGCTCATGCCCACCACGACGACCTTTCACGGCATCGGCGCCGAGCTTCGTGATCGTCTAAAGGCCGCGGAGGCGGAGGACCCCGCCGTGGCCAACGTCAGCTTTTTCCACGGCTTTCCCTATTGCGACGTTCCCCAGGTGGGCTGCCACGTGGTGGTCACCCATTGGGGCACCGCAGAGGCCGCCAGGACCCTCGCCCGGCGCCTCGCGGGAGACATCTGGGCGCGGCGGGAAGCCCTAAGCGCGCAGAGCCTTTCCGCCGAAGAAGCGGTCGCCCATGCTCAAGCCGCCGCCCAGGTAGACGGCAGCGGGCCCGTGGTGATCAACGAAACCTCCGACAACTGCGGCGGCGGCAGCCCGGGGGACGGCACCCACCTTCTCCGCGCCCTTTTGGAGGCCAAGGTGCAGAACGCCTGCTTCGGTTTCATCGTCGACCCGGAAGTCGCCGAGGCCGCGCACCGGGCTGGCGTGGGTGCGCAGATCGATATCGCCCTTGGGGGAAAAACGGATGACCTCCACGGCTCCCCCCTCGCCCTCTCCGCCTATGTCAAAGCGCTTCACGACGGTCGCCTGACGCTCCAGGCCATGGCCAAGGGGGCGCGCATCAACTACGGACCCCTGGCCAGGCTCCAGGTAGACGGCTTTGAGATCATCGTGGCCAGCCGCCGCTCCCAAACCTTCGATACGGAGCCCTTCCTGGCCCTGGGCGTCGACGTCCGGCGCCTGGCCGTCGTGGCCTTGAAATCGAGCAACCATTTTCGCGCCGGCTTTGAGCCTCTGGCCCGAGCCGTCATTACCGCAGACCCGCCGGGCTTGACCACCCATCAGGTAGCGGTGTTCCCGCGGAGGAAGGCCGTAGAGCCCCTTTGGCCCCTTGATCCGAAAGCCAGCTATACCCCTTAAATTCGCTCTCGGACTACAATTCGCCATTCATCCCCTGCTGGCACCGCTGCATGGCGCGCCCCTCCCCGCCCCTGGCCAAGGACCCGATGGTCGATCGGTCCCTGCGCCACTCCCTGCGCGACGGAATTTTCTTTTCCGCCATGATCGGCACGGCGGAGAATTACTTCTCCGCCTTCGCGGTTTTCCTGAGGGCCAGCACGGCCCAGGTGGCCTGGCTCGCCGCTCTGCCTCCCGTGCTCGCGGCCTTTTCTCAGCTGGGCTCGGCATGGCTTGGGCATCGCCTTGAGACCGCTAGGCCCGAGCGGCCCCAGCGTCGCCGGCTGATTGTGATCGGCGCCCTACTGCAGGCCTTTGTGCTCATTCCCCTTGCCCTGCTGCCCCTAGCCCTGCCCACGCTAGCGCTCCCCGTACTCGTTACCTGCGCCGTGGTGTACTACGTTGGCCCAAACCTGGGCTCTCCCCATTGGGGAAGTCTCATGGGCGACCTCGTGCCGGAAACTCGGCGAGGGCGTTACTTTGCGCTCCGTACGCGCCTCTCGAGCCTGGCGAACTTCTCCGCCCTCCTGGGCGCGGGGCTGACGCTTCACGCCTTCGACGCGCTCGGGAGAACCTACAGCGGCTTTCTGGTGATCTTTTTCTGCGCCGCCGCCTTTCGCCTCACATCCGCCTGGCATCTGCTGCAAATGCACGACCCGGCTCCGAAGGCCCCGGCGTCAAAGAAAGCCTGGGGCAAGGAACTTAAAAGCGCCCTTCGGCAAACCAGCCTGCTCCGCTTCAGCCTGTTCTACGCCACCATGCAGGCAGCCGTCGCCCTGGCATCTCCCTTTTTCTCGCTTTACATGCTGCGCGATCTGGAATTCAGCTATTTGGCATTCATGGTGAACACCGCTGCCTCCATGGGCGTGCAATTTCTAACCCTGAGCCGCTGGGGACGCCTTTCCGACCTCTTCGGCAATCGTCTGATTCTGGGCACCACGGGCCTCCTCATTCCCCTGCTGCCGAGCCTTTGGGTGCTATCCCCCAACCCCTTCTACCTGCTTTTCGTGCAGGCAATCTCCGGGCTTGCCTGGGCCGGCTTTACCTTAAGCGCAACGAATTCCGTATTTGACCTGACCCCACCGGAGTCGCGACGAAACCTCATGGCCGTGCATAACGTGCTGGCCGCCCTGGGCGTGTTCGTGGGGGCGACCCTTGGGGGATGGCTCGGCACCGTCCTCCCCAGCACCGTGAGCTTTGGCGACGCCACGTGGCCCTGGCTCAGCCCTCTCTACGGAGTGTTTCTGATCTCGACGGTCGCGCGGCTGGCCGTGGTCTTTGCCTTCCTCCCCCAGCTTAAGGAGCTTCGGAAGGTGCGACCCATGTCCCGCTCGGGGCTGATCTTTCGTGTAACCCGAATTCAGCCCCTTTCAGGCATGGTCTTCGAGGTGGTCGGACGCTTTCGGCGAAAGCCCTAGGCCTACTCTGCGAGCAGCCGCTTCCAAATATTGAGAAGGTGAATCTGGCTGGTGCCCTCGTAGATGCGGGCGGCTCGCACGTCGCGGAAGAAGCGCTCGATACCCCGATACTTGGTGTAGCCCCGGCCACCGAAGATTTGGACCACCCGATGGGCAACGCGGAAGCACATTTCCGTGGAGAGGTATTTGCACAGGGACACGTCCATGGTGACGTCCTTCCCCCGGTGGAGCTTCCGGGCCGTTTCGAGAATGAGCGCCCGAGCGCTTTCGATGTCCACCTTGCACTCCGCCAGCATGGCCTGAACCAGCTGATAGTCGCCGATGGGCCTACCCCCTTGCTGCCGCTCCCGGGCGTAACGAATCCCTTCGTCCAGCAGGCGAATGGCTGGGGCCCTTAGGCTGAAGCTTTGCCCTGGTCCTTTCTCCCCGGAGGAGCGCTTTCCAGGGCTCGAGCCTAAACCGCCGGTGACGCAGCGCCAAGGGGAGGCGGCTGAATGAGCAAAGTGGGTACTTCGAGGCAGTGGGACTTCACCGTAGCCACCCAGGTGCCTGGCTTTCGGCCTTCTCGAATTTCCGAAACAATAACGCCGTCCTCCCTGAGCCGAGCGCAGGTGCCCTCAAGATCCTGGGTCTCTAAGGCAATGCCCCATAACCGATCGGTCTCCGGAGACTTTGCAGACGCGATAACCTCGACGGTAAGCGCTCCGCCTCGAAAGAACAGGAAAGACCCGCCCCAATCGGGCGCTTCCCTTTCAAGGGCAAGACGAAGGCCAACCTGATCTCTATAAAAACGCTTCGCTGCCAAAGCATCTTGGGTCTGCACCACCACATGATCAACAGCGCTAATAGGATGAGCCCCCCGGGGGGCCCCGGCCTCGAGCTGGCCTTCCTTGTCATGCTGGATCGCAAAGGAAAAAATGCCCCTCGCGCTGCTCGCGGGCCAGAAAAGGCTTTGCCAACTCCGGCGACGGCCGCTGCGCTCATCAACGCCTTCTCCCGGCGCCGGATCGTAGACGGGAAGCCCCGCTTCCCTGGCCTGCTCGAGAAAGGCCGCCGCGTCCTCCACCCCGAATACCAACCCTGCTAGCGCGCCTTCCCGATCCCCTAGGGCCCGTCGAACCTGCTTGGCGCCCGGCCCCTCGCCATCAACCGCAAGCAATTCAAGGTAGGTGTTATCGAGCAAAAATAGGGCATTCGCTGTGCCATAGCTGGGATGCCTGCCCTGCCAGCTTGGCGCCCTCCCGAGGAGGCACGCATAGTGTTCCGTGGCTGTTTCGAGATCCGCCACGGCAAAAATGATGTGATCAACGCCAGTCATGGAGCCACTCCCTTTCCTGCCTCGCTAGCGAGGTCATGCGAGAAGACGCTTTCCGATATTGAGAAGGTGAATCTGACTCGTCCCCTCGTAAATGCGGGCGGCTCGCACGTCGCGGAAGAAGCGCTCGATACCCCGATACTTGGTGTAGCCCCGGCCACCGAAGATTTGGACCACCCGATCGGCAACGCGGAAGCACATTTCCGTGGAGAGGTATTTGCACAGGGACACGTCCATGGTGACGTCTTCTCCCCGATCGCGTTTCCGGGCCGTTTCAAGGATCAGCGCCCGGGCGCTTTCGATTTCCACCTTACACTCCGCCAGCATCGCCTGAACCAGCTGATAGTCGCCGATGGGCCTACCCCCTTGCTGCCGCTCCCGGGCATAGCGAATCCCTTCGTCCAGCAGGCGAATGGCTGGGCCCGTAGATAGGGCAGAAAGATTAATGCGCTGCTTATTGAGCGCCTTCATCACCGTGCGGAAGCCCTGGCCGGGGACGCCTCCGATGATGGCTTCTTTCGAGACCTTACAATCCTTCAGGAACACCTCACCAATAGGGGCCCCCTCCTGCCCCATCTTCGGAGTAGAGCCGCTAGTGGTCAGTCCGGGGTGGCCCCGCTCAATGAGGAAGGCCGTAATGCCGCTGCCGCCCCGCTCCCGGTCGTCAGTGCGAGCGAGCACGGTGAAAAGATCGGCCAGGGGCGCCAGGGTGATGTAGTGCTTATGGCCATTCAGCACATAGTGTCCGTCCCCCGTGGCCACGGCGCGGGTTTTTAAGGCTGTGGCGTCGGAGCCCGCGTCCGGTTCCGTGAGGGCCAGGCAGCCGATCAGCTCTCCAGACGCCAGGCGGGGCAGATAGCGCTCCTTTTGCGCCTCCGTTCCGTCGCGTACCAAACACTCAGAGCCGATCCCTGCGTTTTGTGCACCCACTACGCGATAAGCAACGGAGCACTGAGTCAGCTCGATAAAGGCAAGGGCCAGCTCTTCACTGGTTAAGCCCGCACCGCCGTAGGCCTCGGGGATACTCCAGCCAAAGGTCCCAAGTTCTCGCATGGCGGCGATGGCCTCCTCGGGCACCGCATCTTCCGCTTCCACCCGGTCCTCATTCGGAATCGCCACGGTGCGCACGAAGTGGCGCGTGGCATCGAGTAGCTGGTCTAGCGCTTGCTGATCGCGAATCATGGTGCTCTTCCCTCCCCTAGAGCCGCCAAGTGTAGCGCGCCGCCACGGCGACGGCGCCCTTGCCAGCCCCGCGTCGTAGACGTAGCGTGCCTATCGTCCCTTTGCACCCAAAAATGGCCTCATACCATGGCGAAAGCTTTCCAGCCCCTGATGACCACCACCGGCCGCGCCCTGCTCGGGCTCTATTTCATTCTTCCTGGCCTCAGCAAGATTCCCGGCTGGGATGGAACCGCTGCCTTGATGGCGGAGAAGGGCATGGTGCTGGTGACCCCCTTCCTCCTACTCACCATCGTGCTGCAGATCGGCGGCGGCCTTGCCCTCGCCCTCGGCTATCGCACGAAGCTCATCGCCTTCCTGCTGGCAGGGCTCACCTTGGTGATCTCCGTGGTGATTCATAACTTCTGGGCTCTGCCCGCTGGGGAACTACAAACGGCCCATGAAATGCAGAACTTCGTGAAGAACATGGCGATCATGGCGGGGCTTTTGGGCTTTGCGGGGCACGGCGGGGGTCCCTGGAGTCTCGACCACCGGGCCGAGGTACTGCACGGCGAGAAGGCCCTACCGTAAAGCGCGCCTGCCACGGAGCGTAAGGGGGCCTTTCCTAGCCTACCGCTGATCTCGTGAGGCCGACGGCCCTTCCCAAATCCCGTGCCTCTGCTCGCCCCCGTCGCTAAGTTCCTTCGGATGGGCGTTGTCGCGAAGGAGCTTGAGCGAATGAAATACCTCGTTGTCGCAGATTTTCGCTGTAAGCCCGGGATGGTGCGGCGCATGGCCGAGCTCTTCGAAGACGCGCTCCCGGTTACTCGCAGTTTTCAAGGCTGTCGCTCCATAGCCGTTTACTACGAGGAGCGCACCCTGACCTTCACCCTTCTAGAAGACTGGGATTCTCTCGAAGAATACGAGGCCTACCTCTCGTTTCGAGAAGACACGGGCCTTCAGACCCAGCTGGATCCCCTCCTCGACGGGGGATGGGCCGGGGTGAAGGCCAGCGTAAAGCGGCTAGGAAAGATCCAGCCCCTATAAGGGACGGGGCGCATTGAGAGCCAAGCTTCCTAAAAGCTAAAGCGCTCGTAACACAAGACACCGCTGGTCCCCCAGCCGGTGAGCCCTCCTTCCAGAAACCGGAACACCAACGCTTTGCTGTGCGCTCTACTAACGGGAGTGGAAAGCCATGATGAAACGCGTATTTGCCACTGCGGGAGCGCTGCTTCTTGCGGCCCAGGGCGCCTTTGCAGATCACCACCTACCCCAGGTTCAAGCCCTTGAAACCTATGCCTGCAATTTTGCCAAGGGTAAGGATCTCGATGATTTTCTTGCCGTCGCAAAGAAGTGGGACCGCTTTGCGGACGATGGCTTTAGCGAGCCTTACGAGGGGTTCGTCCTTACCCCTTTCTATTTCAACGCGGATACCGACGCCGACGTGTACTGGGTGGGCGTGTCCCCTAACTTTGCCGCCCAGGGCACCACGGCTGACGAGTGGATGGCCAAAGGCTCCGCCCTACAAAAAGCCTTCGACCAGGTCGCCCCGTGCCAATCCCATAGTCAAATGGCTTCCATAGCTGTGCGCGATATCAATCGCAGCACCGGCGTAGTGGACTTCAGCGCGTGCTCCTTAAAACCCGGCGCCACTCCGGAAGCGATCAGCGCTGCCGATAAGAAGATGGTGGCGTTTCTTGAGAAGGTCGGGTCCAGCACAGCGATTTATCGCTGGTATCCCGTTCAGGGAACTGCGAACGCGCCCATCGACTTTCTCCAGGTGAATGCAGACGGCTCGAACAGCGAAGCGGGAGCCAACAAGGATAAGTTCCTGAAGGGCGGCGGCATCGCCGTGCAACGTTCGCTCTATGGCGATCTTATGACTTGCCGAAATGGCCCCTCCGCCCATTTCCAATCCGTTGGCGGCTCGGACTGATCCGAAACCCCTTTATATAGAGAGATTGATTATGCGAGCACTCACCCTTGCCCTTGGGCTTCTCCTTTGCGCAGGTCAGGCCAGCGCCGCCAACGCCTATAAGTTCTACGACGTCGACGTGGAGAACGCCCCCGCCGTCCTAGCGGCGACGGACGCCTTCATGAATTCCGAGACCGGAAAGCGCTTCAAGGGCGCGCTTCACCTCAACACCTATCTCGCCAATGGCGTGAGTCCCGCAACCCACGCCTTTGTCATGCTCATGCCGAGCATGGCCGCCATCACGGCCTGGGAGGCGGAAATGGCGGCAAGTAGCGACGGCGCAAGCTTCTTTTCCAGCCTCCGCGCTAACGCAGAAGCTACCGGGGAATCCATGGGCTCCATGCTCAAGGCCTGGGGAGACACGGATGATGATGATCGGGTGTGGATGGTGACCCGTTTCTACACCACCAACCCCCTCGCCGTGCTGGCGGCCCAGGAAAAGCTGATGGCAAGCCCGGACATGAAGAACGCGCCGGGGCAGGTACATCTCAACAGCGTGGCTGTGGGCAACCGAAGTGGCGCTAACAACAGCTTTGCCACCCATATGTTTGCCGTGGGCTACAAAAGCGTTGAAGAGATGGAAGGCTGGACGCAAAAAATCAATGCGTCACGGGCTTGGGCTGAATACTTGACCAGCCTGCGAGACGTCGTGACCTGGCATGGCACCGATCTCCTGGTGATCTCTAAGCTTTATGATCAAGGCATGTCGATCTCAGACTTCGCAGACTAGGCCTTTCCCCTAGGCGAAGAGCCGTGGACCGAGCGCTCGGTCCACGGTTTTTTTTGCCCTTGCGGTCAGTCCATGGGAAATCCGGGGACAGGCGCCCTGGGCCGCGCTAGGCTGTAGGCTTTCCAGCTAGGGCCCGAGCATGATCAATCCCAATCCACGCGGGGACTATCCGCGGCCCCAGCTTCGGCGCGCTCAATGGCAATGCCTCAACGGCCCCTGGCGAATCCGCGCCGATGACGCCGGCGAAGGCCTCAGGCACCAATGGCACCAAAAGGGTTTGGGCGCTGACGCCCAAACCATCCTAGTCCCCTTTACGCCGCAGGCCCCTGCCTCCCAGGCGGAATCGCTCAGCCATGCCGCCTGCCTGTGGTACGAGCGAGAGTTCGATGAGCCACCCTGGAGCGGACCGGTCATGCTTCATTTCGGCGCGGCAGACCATTGGACGCGAGTCTTTTTAAATGGGCAGGAGATCGGGCAGCACCGGGGAGGCTACGCGCCCTTTTCCTTCGAGATCTCCCACGCCCTCAGGCCGGGAAGTAATCGCCTGACCGTGCGCGTCGAGGACTCCCCCTCCTGGAGTCAACCCAGAGGCAAGCAAGCGGGCACCACCCGCTGGCCCATCGATTACGATCCCATCACCGGGCTTTGGCAAACGGTCTGGCTCGAGCCCGTGCCGGCCTCGTCCCTAAGCTGGCTTTACCCCCGCTTTTCCCTCTCGGAAGGCGCCCTCGTCGTCACGGCGGGCTTTTCCCGACCCGTCACAGGGAAGGTTTCCCTATCGCTTCAACGGGAGGGTTCGGTCGTCGCACAGGCCTTTGTCGAGGTCGATCATCGCTCCGAAGCCCGGCTTTCCTTCACCCTCGAGAACCCAGCCCTTTGGCATCCCGATCATCCCTACCTCTACGACCTCACCGTGACGCTTGAAGATCCCCTTGAGGGAACCCGAGACCAGGTAGAAAGCTACCTCGGGCTTCGGGAAATCACTTGGGATGAGGCTGGGCTTCGCCTTAACGGGGAGCGGCTCTACCTCCGGGGGGTTCTCGATCAAGGCTATTTCCCAGAGGGGTGGTACACCGCCCCCAGCGACGAAGCACTGCGCCGGGATGTGGAGCTCACCCTTGCCCTAGGCTTCAACTGCGCGAGGAAACATCAGAAAGCTGAAGATCCTCGCTATCTCTACTGGGCTGATCGCCTCGGCCTATTGGTTTGGGCCGAAATGCCCTCGGGGAGAATTTTCTCCACCGATCTCGTGGAAACGCTGACTCAGGAGTGGATGACCCTTATCCGGAGGGATCGAGCCCATCCTTCGATCATCACCTGGGTGCCCTTCAATGAATCCTGGGGCGTTTGGCACCAGGGGAGCCGTCCCGAGCAGCGGGCCTGGGTGGATAGCCTTTACCACCTCACGAAGGCGCTCGACCCCTCCCGGCCCGTGGTGGGCAATGATGGCTGGGAGTACTCCTCGGGGGATCTTTGGACCTTGCATCTATACGAGGAGGAACGCCCCCTCGAGGCGCGCCTGGCCGCGCTTCGACGGGACCCAGAGACCGCAGTGACGAATAGCTGGGGCGGCACCCCGGGGCGGGAACGACGCGGCGCGCTTCCCGGCGCTGACGTTTCGGGCCTCCCCATGCTCCTTACGGAATGCGGGGGTATCGGTTTCGGCGACGGTGGCGCAGATCGCTTTGCCTACGGAGACTTTCCGCAAACGGAAGCAGTACTTCTTCGCCAAATCCAGGGCACGCTCGAAAAAATCGCCGCAAGCCCCTCCCTTGCGGGCTACGTATGGACCCAGCTCACGGACGTGCAGCAGGAGGTCAACGGGCTCCTGTACTTCGACCGCACGCCGAAGCTGCCCCTGGCCTCCTTCCACGCTTGCTTCTCAGGGGGTGGGCCCGGGGCCTAGCGCAGCGCCGGGCGACGGAGGGCGGGTTCTAGCCCTTCGCCCATAAGATCGATGAAGTTATCGGCAAAAAAGGCGTCCTGCGCCGCTGGGGCAAGACCCTCCACCGCCTCCCCGAAGCGCTTCAGGGGATTACGCCCCCCCTCGACGTGAGGGAAATCCGTGGAAAAGAGGCACATCTCTTCTCCAGCGTTCTCGATAATCCACCCCGTGTCTTCGTGGGGATAGGGCGTGACCCGAAGCTGCCGCCGCGCGATCTCCGAAGGCTTTGCGGAAAGCTTTTGGAGCCGCTCTTCATTTTTCACAAAGGCGTGGGCGGCGGAATCGAGATTCCGTAGCCAGCCCGGCAGCCAGGATGCCCCCAATTCCACGGCGCCCCACTTGAGCTTCGGGAAGCGATCGAAAACCCCATCAATAATCAGCGCCGCCAGCGTCTGCTGAACGGACGTGGAAATGGGCAGATAGGTCAGGGACGTGAAATTCGCATCCCCCCCGTGGAAATCGGGCACCGGAGGCAACCCATTCACCTTGTAGGTCAGATTGACCTTCTCCTCGCCGCCAACGTGGAACACGATGGGAAGCCCCGCTTCCTGAGCCAGGGCCCACACGGGGAAAAGCCCAATATGGCTGGGGCTGTGATTTTGCGGGCACCAGGACGGCACCATGAGGGCCTTAGCACCCATCTCGATGGCCGCTCGGGCGGTTTTCTCCGCTTCCTCAAAATCTTCCAACGGCACATAGGCCGTGGCTAGGAGGCGCCGGTCGACGGAGCAGAAATCGGTCATCATGCGGTTATGGGCCGTGGCGGCGCCGTAGCACAGCGCCTTATCTCCGCTCTGATCAAAACCGAAATTGCCAAGGCAAAAGGTGGTAAAGACGAGCTGGCTGGCCACCCCAATGTGATCCACCGCGGCGGGGCGATCGGCCTGGAGAAAAGCGCCATGCGCGTCGTAGTTTTTTCGGAGCATGATTTGCTCGCCAGCGCTGGCTCGGAAGGTGGCGTCTTCCTGCCGCTTCCGTGCCTCTTCCACCGCCTGCCGATTTCCCACCTGCACCCCAACGTTGGGGTGCTCAAGAAAACG
>Ga0255778_10001176_pt1 | contig 23637 bp, 45 predicted proteins | sample 071ome_31_FD_179976 | JGI IMG/M metagenome (GOLD analysis project Ga0255778, IMG submission 179976) | Coastal salt marsh microbial communities from the Groves Creek Marsh, Skidaway Island, Georgia - 071405CT metaG (version 2) | ecosystem: Environmental > Aquatic > Marine > Intertidal zone >...
TGATATTCAAACTCCTCTATGCTCCTTTCGACGATTTCCGGGTTATCGCTTGCAAGTACTGTGAACTGGCCTGGGTGCATGGATAATCGAACATCCAAGCGTCTGGCTGTGTCACCGACCTCTCCGTAGTGCTTTTCGCAGTATGCCACCACATCTGGACGGCTCCAAAAATAACGCCAAGTAGGCTCGGTAGCACAAGGAAGCTGATTGCTACCCAGTCGGACCATTCTAAGTTCTGGAGGAAGGCTTCCCACATACTCTACTAACCTCTTTGCGGCTGCTGCATTATGAACCATGATATCCCACAAGCGTTCTTCTGCAACATCCTTACTTTGTCTATTTAGCCATGCAACTGTTGTTGCACGTTCTGTAAGTGGACGTTGTATTTCTTCTAAGAGTTTCTTAGGTTGATTTTGATTATAATGCAGATATTTACAAGCAAAGCCTATGCGTTTAGTCATGCTACTGCCTCTTGTGGATGTGGAATAAGTTTTGCTGTATATTCATCTTCATTCCATTTGTTTGGATGACCAAACTTAGCCACCGTTCTAAAAATCACTGCGTCTTCTGTCTCGCCATACTCGTAGCCAAGAAAAGTAAGACCTGCGTATATCATATATGTTCTAGTCATACTACTATATTAATATACTTTATTAGTTTTGTCAATACCAATGTCTCCGAGGCCATTCATCATTACAATCATGCATGTTAGGTTGACCATGAAATACTGCTATGCTAGTTTCTTTTGGTACAACAGGTTCACCAGGTTGCACAAAGTTTCTTTTTCCATCAACAATGCCTAGATATTTTCTTCCACGCATCTCCCATTTATAACTCTGTATCCACTCATCTGGCCAAAACGTAAACTTTTTTATATTAGCATACATCCAATCTTGATCGCCAGGATATCTTTTACTTTGGTTAAAACTATTTTGGTCAAACTCTCTATATAATGGATCGAACTTTCCAATCTTAAACTTGAACACACTACTATTCATCTTTTCCCAACTGCGTCTGTGTATTCTATTAAAATCTCTTATTATGGTAAAGTTACTATCTTGCTCATATGTAAAAAGTTTGTCAATATTACGAAAAACTATTAAGTCCAAATCTAAGAACAATCCCGTGCCGCTAACTCCTAAATCATTACTCAAAAACCAAGGTTTAAACCACCAACCGCTAAGATTCTTTTTAGGCAAGGCACAGGTTGTTATATTACTGTTTATACCTTTACTGTTTTCTGTATAACAAACAAACTCATGTTCTATGGTAAGATTACGTTGTACCATACTGTGAAGTTTATTAACATATTCGGCACTGTATTTTTCACCCCATTTTAAACAAAAAACATAGTTTTTATCTGACATAGGAGGCTGCACAGACATTCCTGCCTGTGCCTTTTCTTTTCTTTTTCTTGCTTTTCTGACTTCTTTAGATTCAGTCCATTGCTTTGTAGATGGCACTATTTGCTCCGTGTTCTGCACACTCTACTTCTACACAACGACAACGTCCATCTGTCATTTCTTTTACAAGATTGTTTGCAAAGTTCCAAGCGTGGAAAGCAAAACGCTCTACGCCTACACCATTTAGCAGTGTAAGTTCAGCAAGTCCTTTTTCTTGTAACAGTTCAAATGTTGCCATTTCTGGATCATCGTTGTCTAATACAACTTTGTGATCGAATGTATCTTCAAGCCATGCCTTCAGTGGTTTAAGTCCGCCAAAATCAACCACCCAGTTCTTTTCGTCTAGTTCATCTGCTGCAAATGTAAATCTAAATTGCAAACTGTATCCGTGTAAAAATCTGCAATGACTATGTGCTTTAGGTTGTCTAAAGCAGGCACTCAATCCAATGTTGTGCCCGTATGTTTTTGTACTGTAGTAACTCATATTATACTCCTCGGCTACTGGAGTGTGCGGAATATTTATAGTGGGTCGAACACCTAGTCCACTGTAATAATAATATACTACTTATCTTTGAACTTGTCAACAGTTAGTTCTTCTCGAATACTTTTAAGTTCTTGGGCTACTTCTATTACACCATCTTTGGTACTGGTTAGTGTTTTAACCAATAGGTGTATGCTTTTCATAGTCCACCACCACCAAATCACTGCTGTAGTAAAATACAGTCCGCAGGCAATAAAAAATAAGGTTTGTATGTCACACAATCCTAAGAACCATGTGACCATCAACAGGCCAGTAAAAAAAATGGGCGCCAGTATTGCTGCTCGATTCCAAAACAATACTTGACGCTCCAATGCTTCAAGTGTAATATTTTTCATATATTATTTATGTGTACAACGATTTACATTATATAAGTCTATAAATCGGTATGCAATTTTTTCATGTGCATCTTTTCCGGCATGCATAAGATCTCTTGCTGTAGCATCCTCTAGAATAATATCATCGCAGGCATCAGTATTCATGTGAATCAAGTTAATGTTATTTTTTGCACAGAGATTTTCAATAGCATCTAGTGTTTTATCAAAGTTAATTTTAACAAAATATTCATGATTTAAAAAACCTAATATATCTTTACTATAATGTGTCCACCATGCGGCTACCATCCATTTTTGTTCAAACTCGTCCCAGATTTCAACTCTACCAGGATGCGGAGAAAATAAAAATAGATTTTCAAACTTGTAAGACTGATTAAGGAGAAACTTTAATATTCTATAACAGCTATCTATACCTGCGCCTGCTCTTGCAGCATTATATGTAGGTTTCCGTAAAAACTTTCCAACATGGCTAGTCCAAACATCTTCTATAGGTAAACCTATGCCAAACGTATGACTACATCCTAAAAACAGTGTATATGCAACGTCTTTTTTTATATCTTCATCATTACGAAATCCATATGAATCGCAACGATAAGAAAAACTTTCAGGCGACCATCCTAGTTGTTTTAGCTTTATATTATTTTGTAGATTTTTTTGATTTTCTTTCCATCTTTCTTCATCATCGCTGCTTACCCATTGATGCACTCCGCTGCCACCATTAACTCCATTTAGTAAATCAATATACAGTCTATCTGACATTAGTAGGCTCCGCCTTCGGCATGTCCATTGCCATACCAAACATCTATTTCGGCTTTCTTGATCCTATCATATCTAAAACTTCTCCAACCGCTTTTTTCGTGTGTTTCTCCTACCATCCAAACCACTATAACTTTTTCTTCTAGATTACGTATTTTTGTTTGAGAGAGTTTATCGTCACGCTGTGCAGGCGGCAACATACTGGGTATAAGACTACATTTCATAGTGCGTTCGTCACCATTTAACTTTGTAAATGTTATATCCACAACTTCTTTGCTTAACATTTCAAGGAGTTCTTCACGTGTTGGAACTCCTTTCAATGCTGCAACTGTATCAGCGACTGTCGATGACTTTGTCTGCGAATCCATTGTCTACTGCCTCCTGTGCAGATAAAAAAGTATCGAACTTCATAGTTTCAAACAGTTCGTCATAAGTTTTGCCTTTGCTGTTATGTTTTACATACAGTTCTGTAAGGCGTTGATTTAAACGTTTACTTTCTTCAAAATGTCTACGTGCATCTTCAAACTCAAGTTCTTGAACATGAACACTACCACTAGTGCCTCGTGTGCCACTTGACACTCTATGAATCATTGTGCGACTTTCAGGAAGCACATAGCGATGCCCTGGTGTTCCTGCTTGTGCTAAGAAACTACCCATGCTTGCTGCTTGACCCATAACCATAGTATGCACTGGTGTTTTTACAAACTGCATGGTATCATAGATAGCAAGTCCTGCTGTAACACTTCCACCTGGGCTGTTAACATACAGCTTGATTGGCTTGTCTGGGTTTTGACTTTCTAAGAACAACATCTGTGCAACGATAAGATTTGCCATAGTGTCTTCTACAACACCTTGCATCATAATGATACGGTCTTTTAGTAGTCTACTGTAAATGTCATATGAACGTTCACCTTTGCTTTCACTTTCGACTACGATTGGTACTAGGGGCATTTGTTTTCCTTTACTGATATATTTTTAATATTACTGTGTCTGCATTAAGTCTGCCATTTAACTTAATGTCAGTGGTTTTTATTTCGTCTAAAAACTTGCGTAATTTTACTTTGGTTGCTTTCTTAAACTCCTTTAGAGTTTCGTCTGGTTTACGCAAAGTTTTTTGAATACTTTTGCTTTCATCAAAGAACTGTAAAGTAGTACCTTTGACTTGTATTGTTGCATGATCATCGGCAATATATTTGCCAAGTTTGCGTGTTTTTGTATTATAAACCCAAACTTCTTTAGCACCTATAAGTTCTAATGGATTAACACTAACAATCTGTAGCTTGTCATCACGTTCTTTGTACTGCACTTTCGCGATTAGTTTTTCCTTACTAGGTGGTGCTTTTTTACGTGGTTTACGATTTGCTTTAGCAGCGTCTATAACAACGTCACAAGCGCCGTGTAGCGTCTCTAATGCTGCTAAGTATGTTTTAGCGTCTGCTTTGGTTAAGTGTGCATAGCCTTCTCTTAACTGCTGTAGCATGTCAGCTTCACGCTCGTCTTTGCAACGATTGATTTCACCTGGTGTTGGAAGTTTTTGTATTAACTGTGCTTCTTCAAGTTCGCCTGCGTAAAACGATTTTATTTTACGAGCATGAGCTTGACTCACTTTATGTTTTGCAAAATGACTTGTAAAATCAAATCCTTTAGGATCGAAACCTTTTTTATCTTTGATAAAGCCATCTAGCCATTCTTCTATTTCTTCGCAGGCTTCTACTGCCTGGTCACGGATACGTTCTTGTATGCTTGGTACATAAACATTCTTTTTTGCTTTTTCTTCTGCTTTCTTTTCTTGTACAACTTTTGCACCTTCTTCAGCCAAACCCATTACCCATTTATCAAACTTACCTTCGTAAAAATCTGGAATCAGTTCTGGATGATGTTCTTCACAATAAGCCGCACATGCGTAATGACTCTTCCCACCAATCTTCCAATCTGGTAGCTTGTTGATAGCACTAACAATCTTCTTGTCGTACTTCTTTTTAATATAGTTTTTGCAAACATTCAACCAATCCTTAGACTCGATTTCGTAATGCACATAATAATGTGCACCATGCCAACCCTTGTTTGTTGGCATAAGTTCCCAAAGACTTGCTCTACGTTTAAGACGTACTGTTTTCTTTTTAGGTTTTGCCGCTGCCTTATTTGCTTTTGCCATTAACAACTCCTGCTCATGTTTTAACACTATATAGTCAGACAGCAAACAAGTCAAGATTTATTTGACTTCAACCTGTTCCTTGCGTCCGCAATGTGGACAATATTTATGTCCTCTATCAATACAGTATTTGTCTTCCATAGTAGCATAAGTCCAATAGCCCTTGCAATAAGTGCATGTAAGGTGCCATATGATTTCTTTAGTTGCTTTTATCATAAAAATATTTATAGTTTGTATGCTTGTTTCAAAAAAGGAATGATTACTTTTTCAGTATATTCTTTGTGTTGTATATAGTTAGGGTGAAAAAATTCTTCGTTTGTGTATTGTTTCGTATTATTAATAACCCATGGTAGTTGAGCTGGTAAAAACTTTGACCAATCTACCATTTCTTTTAAATAGGTAATCTGCGGCTTATTTTCCCATTTGCCCTCAAATGTATAATCGTTAATGGTACTCATAAAATATTTGATGTCATGTTTTTCTAAAAACCATTGAGTGCGTAAAACATGTTCATAGCTTTGTATTATACTTTGTGTTGTATCATAATAATATCTATAATAGTTTTCAGCAAACTTGTTCATAAAACCTGCATTTTGTAAATGCCATTTACCATAGTTGTCATCAGCAGGCCATTGATGAGGATTGCTTGGACTAGGATTTGGCTCTAACATATAAGAAAAACTTGAACCTTTTGGAACATAAAACTGTTTTCTATCTTCTGTGCTCCACATAATACCACACAAAATATTTTCATTCGGTGTGCCTTTTTTAAGTAGATTGCTAATAGTATGAATAACTTTTCTACTTATAAGTTCTTGGCCATTGCTACTAATACCCAAGTGAATACTTTGTGAAGGGTTGTATTTTTGATCAAGGTACTCTGGCCATGTGTCAGGTTGGGTGCTGGTGCCTAGTGTGTAATCTCCTGTGGTACTAAAACTGCATCCAGATGTTACTAATATCATTTCAAGTCCTTTACGAACGGATATAAAATTCTTTCAACATATGCTTTATGTTGTTTTTCTGTAGGATGATCGTCGCCAGGTGTTAAAAAATCATCAGGCATCTTTTTTTGACACCAATCATGACAGGGATATTTTACAAACTTACTCCAATCAATAAGACTTTCATAGTGTTTAAAGTGAATGTTACTTGACTCGGGATAAGAAAATATTTTTCTTTTGTATTCAGCAAATACATATTTTATATTATTATTTTGTAAAAACATTTGTGTAAGTAAAACTGCTTCAAATGTTTTGTATGCTATGTTAGTTTGATTATAATATTTTTTGTAATAGGTATCAGAAAACTTATTGTTAAAACCAGCATTACACAGAAACCAGCTTCCTTCACTATCTTCTTGTGGCCATATCATTGGATTTGTCTGACTGTGGTATGGAACAAGCCAAGAATGTCTTTCTTCAAGTTCGGTATTTGTAAAGTAAGTGCTAAACCTATCTTGTCCACTCCACATCACAACAACAACAAGATCACTTGGTTTAATACCTAGTTCTATTAGTTCGTACACTTGTCTGATTATGCTTCTACTAATATAATCATTTCCTGCACTGCCTTTGCCTAATCTATAATGTTTCTCTACTTGTAAACGATCGGCTAAATGTTCAGGCCATGTATGGTCTTCTGCACTAAAACTGCAACCTGATGTCACTAGATATTTCATCGCTGTCTTTTAAAACAACCTTCTTTGCTGTGTATAGCAGCAATAAGTTCTTCCCACATATCTGGATTGATTTCTAATATGTGTTGAGTATCAAGTTCAGGATCGTCTTGTGCAATATAAACAAGATCGTCAAATGCATAAACTTTAAGATCACCATGCACGCCTGTATCATCCATTACAGTGATGCATATTTCATCGTGGTCAAACTCTACTGTGTACATAAAAATATTTATAAAATAGGCTGGTCTCGGTAGCTGGATTCGAACCAACGACCTCTTGTACCCAAAACAAGCGCACTACCAGGCTGTGCTATACCGAGATTGGCAGATGTGCAGGGAGTCGAACCCCGGCTTGCGGTTTTGGAGACCGCCGTGCTACCGTAACACTTCACACCCACATTTTGGTGCGGATAGAGGGACTTGAACCCCCACGCTGTAAAGCACTAGAACCTAAATCTAGCGTGTCTACCAATTCCACCATATCCGCATATGGTGCCGCTTGAGAGACTTGAACTCCCGACCCACTGATTACAAATCAGTTGCTCTACCAGCTGAGCTAAAGCGGCGTTATCTTTTTACTCTACAGTTAGGGCAAAAGTCATTATGTCCTAACTCTGTCTTACATTCTGGACAAGTATTCATACTAGTACTTATCGGTGTTAATGGCGGAAACGGAGGGATTCGAACCCTCGGTACGCTTTACACGTACAACTCCTTAGCAGGGAGACCCATTCGACCGCTCTGGCACGTTTCCTAAGGTAGCGTAGGTTTTACAACCTTGATAGTCCCCATGTGATCTCTACCTCAACGCTATTGGTAGGAGTGCTATCTTGTGCTATTATTCGTAACCTAACTTTTCAACAACTATTTGCCAAATTAAATGGACAAGTTCGCTATCGTCCATTAGTTGTTCTTCGGGTTTAGTTTCCCCTTCGCTATTGATAGGAAACCAGTCATCTGAAATCTTGCCTACGTAATGACGTTTTGCTAACATGTGTTGTTTGACACAGTTTGGAAAAGCCTTACCTGTACCTTCTCCCCAATAGTCGGCAGTCTTTGCTCTATTTTGCACAAGTCCAATACTAGCATAGACTTTACCGTCTTCGTAGTCAATATTGACAGCAGGCAAACCAATGTAATCCATTGGCAGCTTTTCATATCTGCCAAATACTTCTGTAAAACAACTGATATTATGCTGTTCTTTATCACCTCTAAAACACAAGATTTCCATGACAACTCCTTTTTAATACTTATTTTTAAAAAGCTTCTACATAGCCATCTTTGATTAAATCCTTGAGTATCTCTGTGCCTTTTTTCATTTCACATTCGATCTGATATTGAAACTCTGTGTCTTTCCAAAAGTCAATCTTCACAATGTTCTTGCGACGGCGCACTTCAAATGCTGCGCTATCAATACCTTTTTTGTACACCATGTTCTTTACTTGCATTTTACACCTATATCTTCAAGCATTTTTGTTGCTAGTGCCGTAGTTCGCAACTGAGATTCTAGTTGTTGCATTTCATCGCAAATTGCCTGTGTTTCGATTGCTTCCCAAAGACATCCAACGGTGCGATAGGGTTGCGTCCAAGCACTGCTAACACTATAATTTTGCATGTTACTCATCTAGTCTAAACTCCACAACATTTGTTTCTTGCTCTGACTTTACTATACTTAGAGTAGGTTTGTCAACCGATTTTCCAAAGATTTTATCAAATGCTTCGGCAACATCTTCGGGTGCATCTTCGTCAGAAAAATCTACAAGACGCTCTATGCGATCAAGCCGCATCAAGATCTCGTCTAGCATGGTGATGATTACATCTGTTTTACTGGTCATTGTGCTACGATGCTAACTGTGACTGGAATACGATCGCCGATGTTGTAGTTATTGTATGTGTAGCTAGTACCGGTCATGCCTTGCCATTGGTATGTGATACGATAGTTCTTAATAGTTTGAACCTGTTGTTGAACCATTACTTCCGAACATTGACGTTCTGTTGTGTAACCTGTTACAACTTGACGAGTACCGTTTGCTGCTTTATCGCCACCTACAATAGCACCAAAGATAGCACCGGCATTACGTGAGTTTTTATCTCCTCCCAGTGCTTGACCTAAAATGCCACCGATGATTGCACCGCCGACAGCACCTTCTACAGCATTGCCGCCGCCTTGTACTGTGCCGTAGATAGGAACCTGTACATCTTGACATTGTGTAGTTGGTACATTTTGATATGATGTTTGATATCGTGGCTCAATCTTTGTAATACGAGCCAGTGCAGTATTTGCTGATGCTGCTGTAGATAACAGTGATAATGCTGCTACGCTTGCAAGTAGAGTTTTCATTTTATTTCGCCTTTTCTAAATAGCCTATGTATTTATAATAGCAAAAAAAAGCATATTGTCAACCGTTTTTTAACACAAACTGTTTATGCCAATCTTCATAGTCTAGCATTTCGTTACTGATCAAATCATGTCTACGTTCTCTATGTGTAAAAACATCTTTTGCAAGACTAAAAAACGGCTCGGCATCATCCACATAGGCATCTATATTACATCCCCAAGCCGCTGCCATTTCTACCCACATACTATCGGGGTACATGCTTGTTTGTTTAAGATTGCCATAAAACGTGCTTTCAGGGTCATTATATTGCGCAAGACATGTAGCTTCGTGGTCACGAGCTTTTCCTAGTTTTTTCATATCATTCCAAAACTTGTTATCTTCGTATAACTTTTCACCTAAGGTATAATGCAATAATACAAACTCAGCAATCTGGTCGATAAACTTGGACATCTTATAGTTCATTGTGCTCCAATCAGGAACATCTGTAGGTTTGTAATGATAAGCATCATCGATCGCTTCTTGTAGAAGTTTTATGCCATTAACGATAATCGCAAATGCATTGGCTTCCATGGGTTCTACAAATCCTTGACTCAAACCAATAGCACAACAGTTGTTTACTCCAAAGTCTTCTAAACGACTAGGCTGCCATTTAAGAAGTCTAGGTTCAAAAAGTTGCTCGTGATTGGTCATATTTTTAAATTCTTCTAGGGCATCTTCGTCATTTATGTGACTACTGCTATAACAATAGCCAGTACCGAAACGTTCCCATAGTGTAATGATAAATTGCCATCCGTTTGGTTGAGCAATACTTTGTGTATAGTTTACCATTTCAGTTTTTTTGTCATTGTACTTGTATTGACACACCCATGCTCTGTCAATATAGTTGTCTTCATAGTATTTTACTCTTGGATGAAGTTCTTTTAAAACCAATCTTCTAAAGCCAGTACAATCTACAAAAAGATCACCTTCTATTATTTCCCCAGATTCTAGTATAATATTTTTTATGTTTGCATTTTGCACATTTACTTTATTTACGGTTCCCACAGTATACTCGATACTATCAATAACCTTTTCCTTTAGGTATTCAGCAACTAAAGCTGCATCAGCATGATGGGCATAGGCACCAGGTAGAGTGAATATAGGATCACGTCCTATCATTGGCGATTTTACTTTATTCATGTAGTGATGTTGCATTTGATGGTATTTGTCCCATCTGTTTACAGTTCCATCTGCATACATTGTTGCAAAATAATCTGTTGTTTTTTTATTGGATACTTTCCACATTTCTATGTCTTTGTCGCTGGTAAACATGTCTGGAGTTTTATAAAGTATTTCTGCAGGCATAGCCCAGCTAAATGCAAAGTTTTCATAAGAACCTTTGCCTGCCCAATCAACAAATCTATTTCCTAGTTTTTGTATGCTACCAGTTTTTTGCATAAACTCGTAAATATCAAATCCCATATCTACAAGCCAATCTGTAAGGTGAGGAGGTCCTGATTCGCCTACTCCTACTGGAGGAACCTTATCACTTTCTATTAGTCGAATATCAACAAGGTGTCCCAAATCTTTTGACAGTTGTGTGGCTGTCATCCAACCAGCGTTACCGCCGCCTACGATTACAACTTTTTTCTTCATAATAACTTGCTTTGTCTTTTTGTACCAGTAATCTGAATAGCGTACCTATCTACCATACTCATGTTGTAAAAAGCGTGAGGATCTTCTGAATCCCATTGAAACCAATCTCCAGCATTCCACGATCCAAATGTTTCATTACAAATCTGACTTATTTGTCCTGGTACACTATCTTCTAACATGAGTATTGCTCTCACAATTTCCTCATCTTCAATGCCATGCACTGCACTATACTTGCCAAACAAGTCTACATGCACAGGCAAATATTGACTAGGTTTAAAATAGTTTATAGCAATACCAACATGATCTAGTTCAAAATGCGGCACAATATAGTCCCAAACTACATCTGGCATCGGATTTGGCTGAAAGTAGTTATATAAGGTCATTTTCTGCATATCATGCCCAGAAGCTTCATACTCGTCTAACAAGTCTTGATCTTTGTGAGTATCAAACTTGTAGTTTAACGATTTAAACTCATTGATATTCCAATCTGGGTTAATATGTCCTGTAACTAGCATTTTTTCTCCTACATCTATTTACCTGCAATGCCAGCTAGTAATCTATATTTTTCGTAAGCATTTTTTACACCCGGTGACATATCAACTGGACGTACATTAAGTTCGTACCAATGTTCGTTCATTCTCTGAGGTTGTCCCTTTTCATATTGCCTAGGTTGATGTATTATTCCCTTGTCATAAAGATCTAAAACTAGATTATAAAACTCATCTTCTTGTTCAGCATGATTTGCCCATTCGGCATAACTTAAACCACCATAAGTGTAGCCTTCCCATATTTGCTTCCAATGTTGCTTGTTATGCGGATCAAAGTTTGTTCTAGCAATAATGCATACCACATCATTTTTATCAACTTTCCCGTCGACAATATCTCGAATACATCTACTGAAACTAAAACCTATTTTCATTTTTTTAATCTAGCATTTAGAGCAAAGTTTTCAACTAATAATCTTATCATTGTTCCCATCATGATACTTTCTCTATGATCTTCTGGTACAGAGTACATCTGTGTTAAAACATTGTCTGCCATTATTTCGTATAACTGTTCTGAGGTAACAGCAAGTTTTGTCCAGTCTACATTGTCTGACAACTCAACCTGTTTAGCAAGTTCTACAAGTTTACCTACTGCTTCTGTTTTTGTAAGTGGTTCATTCATTGGTCTGCATATTCTCCCATAGCTATCCTAAACTTACGAGCACTTTCTTCATATTCAAAATGAAAAGTGTGCTCATATATATTAGTCCAAGTTGTAACACTCCATTGATGTTTTTGGCAGTTGCGTTTAGCAAAAGACTTACCTCTATCTACAACATCGCTGTGTAGCCTAACACTATAGCCAGGCTTCCATCGTTGTTTATACTCAAATATTTCTACAGGTGTCAATGTAAATATCCATAGTTGCTATCATCGTTAGGATCAATCCCCCACTTTTCTTTAAGCAGTTGCACAATAGGCTCTGGAACGTCTTCATCATGATGACCTTGTGGCACCCAAATACCTTTTAGATTACCTTCTTGATCTAAAATAAATCCGTAATCATCATCGTCAAGTGTGTTTTCAAAACCTAAATAATCATGACTCATTTGGTTCCATGCCCTTTCTTGTAAACTCTTTTGCTCTTTTATTTTGTTCTCTCAAAGATAGTCTGCTGCCAGCAAGATGTTGTTTCCATTTCTTTAACAACTTTTTGCTATCATTTTTTGCAATCTTTCTCATCGTATTCCCAATGTTTTAGGATTTCCATATCTTTGCCTTCGCCTTTGGTCTTGATATATCCATCGTCGATTAAGCTATCGATTGTCGCTGCTACTACATCCTGCAAATGATCTTGGTATGCAGTGTAACGTCCTACAAAAGTAAAAATTACTGCTGTGCCCAACAGCCAGTACGTCATTTCATTGTATAATATTTGTTCTAACATTTCTCCGCCTTAAAGTTATCTCTACCCCATCCACTGTATTTACTAGCTGAGCCAAAGCGCATGTAGCACTGCTGTTCAGCAGTACTACTACTTATGCACTTTACAACATCGATGTGTTTGATTTTACAACCTGTACTATCAACCAACCATACATTGTAATAGTTAAACATTATGAATCCTTTAATGTATTCAACATTGTTTCATTTTCCCAATCTACTTCACGCTTGGCTTGTAACCATGTTTCCCGAAGCATGTAAGCTATCATTGGTCCAATGATAAGTATACCAGCAATAGCAATACTGTGTAAAGGATTTTCTGCATACCCTGCAAGGTGCATAGCAGCAAACACATACACAATCATACCAACTGGTGGTAAAAGTTTTCCAAAGAATTTTTTTGTAACTCGATTCATATTAGATCTCCTGTTTTCTGAGTTTAACGTAGTTTAAGCGTGTCATTGGTGTTTGTGTGTCACGCTCGAGATCTCCCTTTTTGATACGTGCAACAATGTCATACGTATCACCAACAGCATACATTTGTTTCTGTGTAAAGCACACCAAATCTTTACCAATAGCACCAAAGTGCATGTATGCCGGCTCCGCTAGCCAATCATTGTTAAGAGGAATGACTTTTAGGATTTCCACCTCACTGGGTTCAATCTTGTCTCCTACAAGATGTTCACTGTCTGCAAACTCTGTTTTAATACGTTGTTTGTAGACTTTTTCTTTCACTTGGCGATCGATAAAGGCTGGCAAATATGCAACTAAGCCAACACGCCCAATAGGCATTTCGTCACTGCTGTACGCTGCAAACAAATCTGCTTCAAACTGTGGCAAGTCGCCCATTGCAAGCATTGTGTAACGGCGCATATGTTTATCACCTGCTATCTTTGCTGCACGGTCTGCATCTGTTACCTCAAGTGGAACAAAGTCTTCAGGTTTCCAATCGCCATGCACTGTATGTGCAATAAGCTCTTTGTTACTGAAAGTTGTAGGTTGACCTTCGCTGTAGCGGCGAGTTTGCTTAACATAATCTTTGTTGATACGGTATGCTGCATATGCTAGTTCAATAAGCAGCTCTGTTTTATACGAAGTCATTTGCTTAATCTTTGCCTTTATTGTGCCTAAGTGTTTCTTATAAGTTAATATAGCAGCACACCGTTCCAAAGTCAACCTATTTCAGTTTATCTATTGCAGATAATCCTGCATCATCTAAAGGTTTTGGGCCTATAATGGCTCCGTCAATAAATTCATTTTCCACTAAGGTATTGTACTTATCAATAATACGTCTAGCAATAATAATGTAATCTGTGTTACCGGCTGTGTTTGCTGTCCATTTATTTGCAGTTGTTTTATAAAAATAGTTGCGCATAAAAGTTTTAAGACCATTTGATTTTTTTGGACCTAAATGCTTATCCATAAGATAGTTTATAGCAGTCAATGCAAATACCATCGAACCGTCTACATATTGCTTATCCCAATGATTGTAATAAATTGGTTTGAGGAAATCTACAGCATTTTTTGTGTAACGCAAGTTATACTTGGTGTAGGCTGCTCTTAGTTTTACCCAACCTCTTACTTCTACACCATATTCTGTGTCGCCTAGGTTTTCTGCATAAACGCCTACAGCTATGAGACTGTTTTCAAACTGTATTGACTCTTCGTCGCCATATGCAATACCTGCTCTATATTTGTCTAACCCACTAACATTCTTTCTACTCATGTTAAGGTTTTCAAACATTTGTGCTTCTACTTCAATACATTCATTGTGACTACGCTCTAGTGGATGTTCATATAAAATACAAGGAACTTCGAAGTCAGGTCCTTCGCCTAAAAAGCTCATCACACCTTTGTGTTGCCCGTCAACAATAACAAAGGTACCATTTGGACGCTTCCATACCACAAGAGGTTGTAGTAGTGAAAGGTTAAGTCGTTTTGCTTTTTGGATAGTATTTTTACTGATAAATCTTTGATATTTACGTTCACTGTTTAGAACATGTACAGGTAGTTTAGTAAATATACCTTCGACTCCTGTAGAGTTTTTATCAAACTTTATTTTACCCGATTGTTCAAGATTATCTGTAAGTTCTCTAATACTTAGTAGTGTATCGTCGTCATCAAGACCCGCGACGAATTGGTCATTATTGACATAAGTCATCTGTTCTCCTTTTAAGTGGCTAAACGCCGTTTGTACTTTTTATAATGGCGAGTTTAATGTCATCGCACGTAGGACAAAAGTATTTATATTGAACACACTTCGCATAGTCCATTTCCGAATGTTTCAACTATTTTACTGTGTAACAATATTTCTGTAGCAGCCTTACTAGTTCTACTACCGTCTTCTTCAGTGGCTCTGCGTCCTGCTGTATAGTTTATACCATAATATGTGTCAATCAGTTGGCCTTTATGCTTATCAAAGAATCCATCATCACTGTCTGCTCTGTTGCAATAGAAAACAATGTCACCATTTAGATCCATTTGTTTTGAATAATCAATCAGTGCTATATGATCGTCATCAGTAAAGCCTTCGCCATAACTTGTAAAACTATCTCTATAGGGAGGATCAAAAAAGTAGAATGCTCGTTCTTCTACAGTATCACAAGCATCTCGCCAATCTCCGCAATGTATATCTACAATCTGTAAAAACTTGTGCCATTCTAAAATATTGTCTTTATCATACACTACATCTTTTTGATTGCCTAATCCAAAAGGTGTATCAAACCTGCCATTGGCACGTTTTGTAGTTTGCCATATACCATTAAATGCTGTTTTCATCAAGAAGTAAAGTGTTGCACTTTCTTCAGTAGGATTCCAGTTGTGGGTATTAGTTGCATACGGTGTACGTAACTCGTAAAACCACTCCTTACGAGCTTTCTTATCTAACGGAATATATTGAGATTGCAAATCTTCCATACGCTTAATAAAGTTATCTACGTCATTTTTGATTGCTGTATATATTCCTATAAGTTCTTCTTTGATATCATTAATAACAAAACGCTTAACATTAGGACAGTTTTCATATACCCATATTGTCATTGCACCGCCACCAAAAAATGGCTCGACAAAAGTGTCGAAGCCATCAGTTGGGATACTTGGAGAAACCAAGTATTGTTTTATCATTTTGTTTTTGCCACCGGCCCACATGTATAGTGGTTTCATAGTGCTCCTTAAATATTTACATTGACGTAGCCGTCTGCAATAGCCTGTGTATCTTTGCCTCTACGCATTACAGGACTAAACTTCAAGTTTAACCCACTTGTATCGTCTACGTCACTAATGTTAACAACAACTCGCTTATCAGCATCAATATACATGATATTGTTAAAGCCGTCAACTTTTTTGTACTCTTTGAGTGCAAACTTGCCAACAGCATTATTAAACTTTACTGGATCTTTGTATGCACCGCTGACAACTTCTTCTGTGAGTTCAGCTGTATCACAACCTACATACAAACTAGCAAAGTATTCTGCATATTTTGTAGGATCCTTGACTGCACGATAATGTTGCAAAAATAGTTTTTCTGATTTTTTACCCGGAACAGTTCCATTGAAAAACTCTTTGTTGAGTTGATCAACTAATCCTTTTGGTGTCAATCCTGTTTTTACTGGTTTAAGGCTTGCTCCGTTCTTTTTGATTTCAACTTTGCGTGTTTTACCATTATAGTTAAACTCGCCATCGCTCACATTACTAAAACGATAGTTGCTCAATATAAGTGGTAATGCAAGTTCGCCAGCACCTACGCCTTTGCCGTTGTTATCAATAACAATGTTAAACACTGCCATAAACAAAGCATCGTTGCGTAATGCAGGACTAATCAAATCATCTAACTTGCATCTAAAGTTTGTGTTTAGTATAGCACTGTCTGTTAGATTTCTATCGTCTTCTAGTAGACTGATAGTGGTTTCTGCACTGCCATAACCTAGTGCATCAAAATAAACAATATAGGCCTTAAAATCGCTTACAAAACGGTCTGCGGCTCTATGTCCAACAATACCTCTGTTTATCAGCAACTTATCGACCCGGCTTAATAGATCTTTGTACATTTTTGTACCTCCTATGTTTACAGATCAAATGTGTATTACTACACGATAATGTTTTGTGTACGATCGATTTTTCTCAAGTTATCATCAACACGTAAACTTTCAACATTAACAATAGTATACTTTATATCTTGTTGCAAGTCAATCGTTTTGTTTAATTTTCCTGTATAATAAATCACACACTTGTTATTTACATTACGACATAGCGCCAAATCGGCGCCTGCTTCTACCACAGACTTTTCAACTTGTTCAGGATAGACTCTTGTGCCACAATCTCCTAACTTGAACATATTTAACTTTCTGCCAACCAGCTTGAAACCATTGTAACTTGATTCGACTAAATCTCCGCTTTGCCACCAAGAATCCTGTAAATGATACTTTACCCAAAGCTCGTTGTCTTTGATATCATAGTCTACCAAAGGAGATACAATGGATCCGTATCTATCTTCAAGTTCACTCATAAACACATTAGGAGGAACTTCTGTACTGCCATAAACATTAAACACACTTTGTGCACCTTTATTGCGCAAATCATGCAGTGCACCTTTGGGTGTGTAATCGCTGCCCATTAGAACTTGTTTGCAACTGCTGTAATCAATATCTTTCCATTTACGATGCTTGCTTAATACTTTATATACGTTAGGCAATACTAAAGTATGAGTAGGTTTTATTTGATTTATTCTATCAATATATTTAGGTCCAACTTCAGTTTCGATATACAAATCACAATCGGCAAGTAAAGCAGGATACAAGCTCATTGTTGTAAAAGCAATACCTCTTGGGCTGTATTGCTGAAACATAACACTAGAACTATCAAGTCCAAACCAATCTGTGTTAAACTCGCTGATTTGTTTTACAAGTTCTTTACTATGATGTACAACCTTAGGATGCCCTGTTGTTCCACTGGTCGTTACTGTTACATTCCAATCATGTATACGATCTATTACTGCACTGCGAATGTAATCGTTATCACTTTCAATATAAGGAATGCCATCAATATAAATCATAGTAGTTCAAGTATCTCCTCTACACCATTAGCAACATTTTCTTGCCATATATCAGCTTGATGAGGTGTTCCTACGTAGTCTGTAATATACTTATAGCAAGTAAAGTTTACACCTAGTTTTTTACACACATGCGCAATAGCATATGCCTCCATGTCTACCACATCAATATCGTTATCAACTAACCATGGTTCTAGTTCATGCACAAACTGGTCGCCTGTGCCCAGTGTAAGTCCGTGTGTCATGTCAGGTGAAAAATCTATATATGCATAACCTGCTTCAAAAGGTGTAGTGCCTCTTGGTGCTTGTGGTTCAGCATTCATATCACGTTGCACAAACTTTGTGACTCTGTGCATACCACTCAACTCTGGATTACAACTGCCCACTGTGCCATAGTTGAACACTTCGGGATGAAATCCTAAACTGTGTGCTTCTGCAATAGCTCGTGTAGCTTCAACTGCTGCATTCACTTTGCCTACACCTGTGTAAACCACTTTGTAGTTGTTTGGTGCTAACTTGTATGGCAGTTCTGCTTCTAGAGCAACCAATAATATTCTATATTTCATATTGTTTTTTAACCTTACCTGTTTTGGTGTAAAACTTCTTGCGTACTTCTGCAAGAGCACCTTCTACACGACTTGGATACTCTCCTAAGAATGTGCCTGCTTCTAAATCGCCCTTGGTGATATATTCTTTGTGGAAGTGTTCAATGTCATCCCAACAGGCCAACATTGTTTTGCCCATTTCATCAAAAAAGCCATCTGAGAATATAGCGTCATCTTGTTTGTAGTAAGCGTATGATGCCATGAGATACCATGGCACCATCATGTTTATGTTTTTTTCAAACAATTTTGCTGCGTGTTTATCAAGCATCTAACAACTCATCTATGTGTACTGGTTGATATCCTGTTTGTTCTACACACACGCACTTGTAAGGACCCTCTGGTGAAGGATTGGTGTGAATATGTCCATGCACATTTGTAAAACTAGGCATGTCTTCCCAACTACTTCTTACACCAGGCCGCGGCCGTTTGGTTTGACTAGGATGCATAGGAACATGAGAAAACAACAAATCTCTGTCATCGTCTTGATGCAGTAGTTTTACTTCTTTAAAAAACATCGACATTAGTTTTATGTTGTCATGATTGCCTACAACAAGATTCTTTTTACCATTTAGTTTCTTAAAGTTGTTTTCTAACCAAATCAACTTGTCTTCACCAAACAATACATCCCCCAAGTGCCATACAATGTCATTTGGTTTTACTACACTGTTCCAGTTATCAAAAATTAGCTCATCGACTTCTGCTGCATTAGCAAACCCTGGACGTGTCGGTTTACCTTTGTGATCTGTGAAGCCAAGGATAGCCTCATGCCTAAAGTGTGTGTCACTTATAATCCATGTGTTTCTCATACCCGAGTCCATTTTTTGTGTGCTAGGTTGTTTTGTTCTGCCCAGGTTATAAACAGTCCTGTTTCTCTACCATGTGCTTCGATTTCACTTGGCTTGTCCCAATAGTCATATTGCGATTCTGCATCATGATTAAGTTGACCTAGTTCATATTGCTTTACGTGTACTAGCTCGTGTGCCAGTGTAGTAAGCATATCACGCATACGTAAACTGCGCTTGAGATCTATTTCATATTCTCCCGCATCAACCTGTACACAACCACCCAAGCTGCGATCATTTGTTAATCTACGAAAAGAGATTTCTACATCTGGATTGATGTTAAACTTTTTGCAAACAAACTCAGCCATGCTGTATGCATACATTTTTTGTGCTTTTGTGCCGCCTTGAACGTAAATCATATGTGCCTCTGTGTTGCCTATACATTTATAGTAGCATAATGCACACAGATGTCAACCTACAATCTACGAGTTATTCTACCTTTGTCCAAATCGTAAGGAGTCATTTCTATCCTTACTCTGTCTCCAGCGACTAGTCTTATCTTAAACTGGCGCATCTTTCCGCCTGTATAACATGTGACTATATGTTCATTGTCTAACTGGACTTTAAACATTTGGTTAGGCAGCACTTCTACAATACTGCCTTCTAGTTCTATAATATCTTTATTTTTCGTCATTCTCTACTTTTTCTATGACGATGCTTCCTTCCTCTACATTTACTCGTAACACATCGCCTGGTTTCCATCCCATCTGCTCTGAAATTTCAGGTGGAATATTCATTAACACATTATCTTTGTCGTCTTCGATATCTTCAAAAATATCTTCGACTTTGTATTCTTTATTTACCAAACCAACTTCTCCATTTGCTCTTCACAGTATCCACAGTGTTCTTGGGCATCAAGCTGACACCTTTGACATCTGCTTTGTCAACCTTTGCTTTTTTTAGTGCATCAGTGCTGCTGGTTGCACTAACAACAATCTCTTTATCTTTTGTTGTAACTTTCCATCTCATAACTGTATTATATAGCCATTTTACAGTTTGTCAATGCTAAATATGTATAGCAGAGCGTGAGGGCGCACTTTATGGATTTTTTGACATTAGTAGGAGATGTAGGTTTTCCAATAGCAGGGGCATTAGCAGCAGGAGGCTTTGTCTTTCTTACTCTTAAATTCATTCTTGCTGGTGTTACAGGGTCAGTAACAACACTGAAAAATATCATAGGGCAACTAGATAATCGTGTTCAAACAATGAACAACGATCTTGTTAAAATAGATGCATTGTTGAGTTATGCTCTCAATGTAAAACCCAACATAGATCGTATAGCAGCAAATGAAGGAAAGAATGATGCCAGAAGAGACTAATGTAGACGACAAAGGTAAAATGGAAATCCAACTGCGTATACTAGGCAATGAACTAGTAGCAATAAAAATGGCAGTAGATGACTTTAAAATGAAGTGGTTGTTTATAGGTGTGATTGCCATAGTTGCACTTGGATGGGCCGCTAGTAGTTTTGGTCCAGAACTAATAGGAATGTTCGGAGAATAAATGGAGTTCGATTTAGCGCAAGCAGTAAGTGAATATGGCTTTCCTATTATTGCCGCTATGGGCATGGGCTATTTTATATTCTTTATTTGGAAATGGGTGACAGAAACTATTGATCCTGTATTAGGCGAAACAATGGGTACGCTGATTAAACTCGTTGATCGTGTGCGCATGTTAGATAACGACATGATAAGACTCAACAGCAAGCTGAGTATGGTACTGGAACACAGAGCGCAACTAGATAAGGAACAGCAAGAAGAACTTGATAATGTTGTTGCAAAATATCAAAGCACCAGCCAAGCATTCAACAGCACAGGCAAGGAAGAAGCACCTAAAGCAGAGCCGCCAAAGCCAGCACCATTAAAGAAAAGGACAAAACGATGAAATGTGAAAATTGTAAATGCGATAGTCACTGCGGATGTGAATGTTCACAATGTCGCAACGATGTGTGTCAAAACTGCAAATGTGAGAAGTGCAGTTAACTAAGTATCTACATGAGATACCTACTAGGATCATGTGAGTATAAATGGTCGCACACCAGTGAAAAAGGCAACGAGCGCATGGAACAGATATGGGTGCGCCGTGAACTAGGTGAAGATCTTTACAAAGAAATCAACGAAAAAGATTACACACTCGTACTGTTAAAAAGCGATGGCTTTGTAGCAGATACATATTGCCGTTGTGACATTTATGTTGATATTGAAGACGACAATGAAGCATTGTTGTTTGGTATCAAATATGGCAAGCAAAGGATTGAACGGGCATGATCTGGATGGATTATACAATAGAAAGTGCAGGAAACGGACACGCATTTAGGGTTAAAGGCGATTGGGACGGTGAAGTAATGGGTAAAGCAAAAGACGGATCACCTAAGGACCATTGGTTGTACAAACCGGGCGATGTGTTTATTGTAAACGAGGCAGGGTGGCTAGTTAAGACTGACGAAGTGAATGCGCTTTTGTTAAAGCACGAGAGTAACAAGTCTGAATAACTTCAGCAACCTTATCACTTACCATAGTTTCGTAATGTGTGTGTGGTACTTCAACGTGTGTCATATCAGTTCTGTGCTGCATTGACGCAATAGTACAAACACCGTCATTAGGTCCGTTGTGATAAGGCACACCTCCTGCTGTTGTGACTATTTGTGTCCAGGGTATGTCTAGTTTGATTTCATTTGCTTCACGGATAGGATCCGATTTGCGTCCAATATCTTTGAACAGTGGATAACTTGGCACAATATACTTTGCCCAATCTGCTGTACTGCTACCTCTAAACGGTGTGCTTATACTTACACCTCCTACTACACGCACATATTTGGTAAGATGAAGTGCATATAACCCGCCCATGCTGTGTCCTATAACAAAATGGGGACCTTTGCCTTTACAGTTATCTGCAATCATTTCCAAGTTATCATAAAATCTATTCATACTGGAATAGTTTACCATTATCTCATTTGGAAAGTTTGTTTTACTTTGCAGGTACTTAAAACTAAGACTTGTCTGATTCGCACCATGGCACCATATCACATTGATGTCATTGGTAGTGCGTTTTTCTTCCGCAGGCAAGGTTCCAAATATTTGTTTGATATAGTTTAGCATACTAGTACTTATGTTAGTATCCTCCAGTGTCGGGTCTTTTTAAATTTTTATCTAACAACATTAAACGTATAACATATCGATAATTTTGGTTGCCCAAATTCGTTACATCGTGCCAATATCCACTATCATAATCTACGTTCCATCCTTGTCCTCCATTGGGTATCCAATCTGTGTATTTTACAAAACTATTAATATTTTTGCTAGTGTAAAGCACAGTACCAACGCCTGTTTTACTGATGTGAATCATTAAATTATAAACTTTGGGAGGTAAATCCTCGTGTATTAAATTCCATCCAGTGTCAGGAGATTGAATTGACAGCTTGTACTGAAAAAATCTACTGGGACTATTGTAATCCAAATCTATACTGTCTAAAAATTTCTTAAAACGAAAGTCAAATATATCCTTAATTTCTTGATTGTATGCACTAACTATACGTGTAACAAATGGACCAACATTGCTATGTCTAGTTATGTCTTTGGGATGTGGATATGTATTGTCTGGTTCAAATTCAAATAGCATATGTCCTTTTTCATATACTGGTAGTGTCATCATGTAATCATATACTTTTTGGAATTCGTCTAGAGTAAAAAAATTTTCAACCTGATGATATGGCCAAGGATTGTCTAGTGTACTAATATCCAAATTTATTTTCCTTTACATTGTTTATCTAATCGATTACGAACAATATACAACAAACGCTACAGGATGTCAACCTTTACTTAGATGTAGCGACGAAAACACCATTCCAATCTGATGGTAAGTCTTGTGTTTTCATATACTCGCAACGTTCTATCCACATGTCGTAGTATTTTTCCATCTTGTGATCAAAGTGATCATGTAGCATACGACATTTATCTATAGCATCATCAAAACGCTGTGCAGCATAATCTTCGTGCATCTGCTGGTGTTTCTTTTGCGCACTTGCCCAAACAGGTTGTGCATCATCTAACACGGTGTATATACTCAATCCTACACTCTTACCTTTAACTTGTAAATCATCTACTTTAAGCCAGAAGAAGTCGTCTTTGGTTTGTTCATATGTCGCTTCTCCTACAAGCAATAGACATCCGTATTCTTTACATTTACTTTCTACACGAGCTGCTGTACTTACCGCATCCCCAAGTACGTCATAACTATGGCGCTTAGTTGAACCCATTTCGCCAATGTACCCAAGACCAGTATTGATACCAGCACCCATACCAACAGGTGGCCGACCCTCTGGTATAATGATTTCTTCATTGAACTTCTCCACTGCTTTTAGCATATCTAATCCACACT
>Ga0255778_10001185_pt1 | contig 23479 bp, 19 predicted proteins | sample 071ome_31_FD_179976 | JGI IMG/M metagenome (GOLD analysis project Ga0255778, IMG submission 179976) | Coastal salt marsh microbial communities from the Groves Creek Marsh, Skidaway Island, Georgia - 071405CT metaG (version 2) | ecosystem: Environmental > Aquatic > Marine > Intertidal zone >...
GACGACGACGACGACGACGACGGACGACGACGACAGCGGCGACGACGACGACAGCGGGGAACCGACGACGACGACGACGACGACGGACGACGACGGCGCAGTCGACGAGTGGTTTGCGGACCCTCTCTGCATGAACGTCGGGGACCCCCGGAACTCTCTCCACGCTCCCATGTCGTCCGGGAACCACGGCGGATTGGTCCTGAAACGCTCGGGGGGCGGGAAGACAGTCCTGCTCGTCCCCGGCCTCGTCGCGGTCGCGGTGGGCCTCGGCATCCTCGCCGAAGCGGAAGATGTGAAGAGGGAAACACAGCGGAAGAAGATCCGTGACGCGTGGTGCGGGAAGGGCAAGAGCGTGTACACTGTGTCGCTCCCGCGCCACCCCAGCGCCCCGGAGATCCGGGACGGGATATACGCGGCGCTGACCGCGCACCCCCCGCACGACCTCGTCGCCCCGGTCCTCCGCGCCCTCGCCAACGCCGTCGGGGACGCCGCGTCCGAGGCCCTGAGCTGCCCGCGACGGGGCCCCTGCACGTTCGCGAGCGAGGCGACGCTCCACGTCGCGGACGTGCTGCGGGGCGACGAGGTCCCGCCCAAGCTGCGCGACCGCGCGCCGGCCGCGCTCCGGTGGTTCCTGACCTCCGGGAAACGGGTGCGGGAGCTGTGCGCCGGCGGCAGGAGCTCGAGGTGGTCCCCGCGCATCCTCCAGGATGGGAAGGAAAAGACGCACATCTGCCTCGGGGCGCACCCCCCGGACTCGGTGGTCCTGGTCCCGCACGACGTTGGGCCGGGGGATTCCGTGAACATCCCCCGCTACGAGAAAAAGGTCAAGTCGACCCTCAGTCACAGGGAGGTTCCCGGGTGCATCGTGCGGCGCGGGACCGGCGCGGGACCGGCGTGCTTCGTGCTCCGTGTGTCGAAGCACGTCCTGCACGCCGTCAACACGGACGACAGGCTCAAGCTCAGCGTGAACTCCCCCCGGAAGCGCTCCCGCGATGGCGACGGTCCCGAGTCCGAGCTCGTGCGCGAGGCCGTGCTGAGCGAGTTCGCGGGTATGGAACATCTCCTCGGCGAGATGGTGTCGTGAGCGAGCGCGGCGTCGGCATCACACGAGGGCCCAGGCGACGAGGAACGTCAGGGACAGGAACCCGTACACGCGGGCGAGGACCACCCACGCCCCCCACTCGGGGCGCACGTGGACCGCCCCGCGGTGGTGCCGGAGCTGCCCCGCGAGCTCGTCGGCCGCCATGAAGCAACAGAACGCGCTGATGACGAAGAGGACGCCGACCACGGCCTGCAGGACGTTTTTCTCCCGCCCCCCCGCGATGCCCCGCATGAACACGGCGGACGTGATCGCGACCGAGCTCGTCAGCGCCCCGTTCCGGAACGTGGACTGGAACCCGTTGAAGACGGCCTGCATGTTCACGCTCCCGGCGGGGGCGGGGGCGGGGGCACTGGCGTAGGCGCGGTCGTCACGCATGTCTACCTCGGGGGGGAAAAAAGCCGGTTTTTTCTGCGATGATCATGGCACCACCTCCGTGAGCAGGAACCGCACCTTCCCGAGGAAGCATGCGTACTGAATCATCAGGGGCAGGTCGCGGTGCATGAAGATTTCCACGGCCGGGTCCAGGTTCGTGCACCGCGCGAAGATGTTCAGGAATGAGATGTCGAAGCTGCCGGCCAGCATCCGGTCTGGCTCGTTGATGATGGTCACCTCCGGGTTGTCCCGGTGCGAGATAACCGTCTCCCGCGACACCTTGTCCCCGTGCCCGCTGAACGACACCGATTCCTGACCGACTATGCTGATGTCGACCCGGTCTGTCATGTTGTTCAAATCCCGGATGAGGCGCTGCATGTCCGCGCTTGGCATCATCACCGAGGTCGTGTACATGCTGAAGTCGATCGGGTGGCTCTGGACCTCCACGTCCGTCGTGGCGAGGCGGTAGATGGTCCGCGACCTCTTCCCGCTCCGATCGACCGTGACGCACAGCGTATTGGGGTCGTCCTCCGAGATGGTCAGAGTGAGGACGTCGTTTGACGTGAGCGTCTTCGTGATGAGCTTCTGGAACTTCAGGACGTTGATGCCGACGTTCACCGACCGCCTGACTTGATACACGTCGAACGACTCGGCCTGCAGGTCGAACTGCATCACGGCCGACTTGGTCGGGTCCACCGCGCACATGTGGATGCCCTCGGGGCCGATCGCCAGGTTGCAGCGGAGGAGGATCTCCTTGAGTGCGTCGAACAGCGTCTTGATCGCGACCGCGGAGGCGGTTCGGATCTCGATGATGTTGCCGCTGTTGCTCGCCGTATCTTTCGTCATGGCTGGGGCCCGGGCGGTCGCGGTATCTGCGGACACCTTCAACATGGTCGGCGGGGAACTAGCCTTTATGGCATACCCTAGTCCTCCACCCGCACGCCCGTCACCACCGCGTGCCCTCCGTACTGGACGCGAATGCCGCCGCTCCCCCTGGACCCGGTCACGCTCCCGCCCTCGACCTCCACCCGGCTGCCTTGGCCGAAAGCGAGGACTCCGGTCTGCTGGTTGTCCTCCACCCGCACGCCCTTCACCAAGGCGTACCCGCCTCCCCGGGCGCCGATGCCGTTGACCTTGGACCCGGTCACGCTCCCGCCCTCGACCTCCACCCGGCTGCCCTGGTCGAAAGCGAGGACTCCGGTATGCTGGTTGTCCTCCACCCGCACGCCCTTCACCAAGGCGTACCCGCTTCCCCGGGCGTCAATGCCGTTGACCTTGGACCCGGTCACGCTCCCGCCATCGACCTCCACCCGGCTGCCTTGGCCGAAAGCGAGGACTCCGGTCTGCCGGTTGTCGGTCACCCGCACGCCCTTCACCAAGGCGTGCCCGCCGGCCGCGGCGCTGATGCCGTTGACCTTGGACCCGGTCACACTCCCGCCCTTGACCTCCACCCGGCTGCCCTGGCCGAAAGCGAAGACCCCGGTCTGCTGGTTGTCCTCCACCCGCACACCCTTCATCACCAAGGCGTGCCCGCCGGCCGCGGCGCTGATGCCGTTGACCTTGGACCCGGTCACGCTCCCGCCCTTGACCTCCACCCGGCTGCCCTGGCCGAAAGCGGAGACCCCGGTCTGCTGGTTGTCCTCCACCCGCACGCCCTTCACCAAGGCGTACCCGCCTCCCCGGGCGTCGATGCCGTCGTGCTCCTTGGACCCGCGGACGCTCCCGCCCGTCACCTCCGCCCTGCTGCCCTCGCCGTGGACGAATATCCCGCTGCCCTGGTTTTCCCCCACCGCCACGTGCGCGAGCACCACGTGCCCGCCGCCCCAGACGCAGACGCCGTCCCCCCTCCCCGCCCACGCCCCGGCCCACACCGAGTCGTAGCACTGCCCCCCGCCCACGCTCCCGCCCGTCACGACGGCCTTGCTCCCCGGCTCGGAGACGACCAGCACTTGCCGCGCGTCGCCGCAGCGCTCCTCGGGGCTCGCCCGCCTCGGGCGCACCTGCGCGTGGTTGACCACGACGTGTCCCCCGCCCGACACCTTGATGCAGCTCAGGGCCCCGCCCGTCACCGTGGCCTTGCTCCCCTTGTCGACGACGACGACCCCGACCTGCCGGGCGCTCGGCTCGTCCTTCACCAGCGCGTCCGCGAGGGTCGCTTCCCCGCCCCACGAGACACTGATGCCCCTGAGTCTCGCGAGAACCAGCCCGCCCGTCACCTCCGCCTTGGCCCTGCGGCCGATGACCCTGACCCCGACCTCGCACCGTTCGATGCGCGTGTTCTTGATCGCCGCGTGCCCGGAGACGGAGATCCCTTCCGTCGTGTACTGGCCCCTGCCCTGGATGGTCACCCCGTCCAGCTCGAGCTCCCCGCCCACGTCCACGTCCACCGCCGCGCGAGCTCTCGATAGGCGGGTGTCGATAGGGGGGTGGCGGGCCATTCCCGCGCTGCAGGTGCGCGGTCGCAGGATTTCCACGCGTGCCAGCCTCGCCGTTCCGCCAGGCATCACCTCGACGCCCGTGCCCTCCAGGACCACGTCCTCCAGCGTCAGCGAGCCGCCGTCCATGACGCGGAGCCGGTGCGGCTCGAACTGATACACGGCGTTGTCGCTCGCGTTCTCCAGCCTCCCAGGCCCCCGGATCGTCAGCGCCACGCCGGGCTCGACCACCACGGCCCGCGTCATCTGCAGGACCCCGTGGAACGCCACGACGCCCCCGATGGACCCGATGTTCTCAGGAAGCAAATCGTCCTCGCGGCACAGGATGCCCTCCCCCGGGCGCTCACCCATGACCATCGCCCTCAGCTCGCGGCACGTGCACGCGAGCATGGCCGCGGCCCGGGCGCCCCCGCGGTGGACGAGGGCGTGCTCCAGGACTTCGCGGGGAAGGCTCCAAAGCCCAAACCCCGGCTGCTGCCCCGCCTGCTCCTCCGCCATTTGGTCCCGACGTAACTGCGGAAATCGGTCTCAGAGGAGCGTTTCTCGGATTATAAACCTGTTGGGCAGGGGGAGGCCGGGGGAAAACTGCCCCCGGGGCAGGCTTGGGCCAGGGAAAAGAGGGCGCGGGCAGGGGTGCCGTTCCTTCTTTACCGGGCGGCAACTGGCGGTTTTCATTCGAAAAAATGCCGAAGAGGACGTCTCTGCCGCCCCGGGTCACTCCGCGCGCGCCCTATCGACGACGATGGGGAGCCAACGCCGGAACCTCCTACGTTTCAAACGGAAAATGCCCCAAGTGCCCCCAAAAGCCCCCGAATCCGGCCAGTCACGGGCAGTCCCGCCCCGTCCGGCGAGGAATGATCGCACTGCACACATGCCGAGACTACAGCCCCCGCCCGCCAAGCGGAAGGAGAACCTACCAACCAAAACTCCCACACCCAAGCCTCCAATCGTTGTGGCTGGACGCACCGTCTGGGTGTACGACCGCCGGGTAGAGTGGAACGGGGTCGTCTTCGACCTTACCGGCCCCGAGATGATCGCCATAGACGCGCCGGAGGGCGAGGGGGACCACCCAAAGCCAAAGGAGACCGCCGAGGACCGGAGGAAGCGCGAGGCTGCGGAGGCCCGGGACCGCGAGAGGGTCGCCATGGAAGTCCGGGGCGCGCTGGCCGGGCAGGTACGGCCAGATATGGCCGTCGTCCGGCGGTGCCCCGCCGATCTCCTGCCGGACGAGTCCCTCGGCCGGTGGAAAAGAGCTCTGGGCTGGGCCATGGCCAGGCGGAAGGTCTCGTCTCGTCTCCGCAAGGAGCCGGAGCGACTCGTCTCCGTCCTCCTACAAGGGACCGGGCGCCCGGAGGGCTTCCCCCGGTCCAACGAAGAGAAGTGGGCCGCCAAAGTGGACCCGGTAGGGGGCGGTAGGGGGTTGGTGGTAGGGGGGCGGTAGGGGGGGCGACGTTCAATGCTTCTTGATCGGGGCCTTGTTGGCCGGGGAGTGGCCGAAGAAGGCCGTGTCGAGCCTGTAGCAGCTGTCGGCGAGGTCCTCGGGGAAGTGGGGGGATGGGCGGGAGGGCGGCGGCCGTGGGCGTGCGCCGTGGCGGGGGGGACGCACACGCCCCCCATCTTCCTGACGTCCCGGGCCTGCAGGACTCCCTTCTCCAGCCGCCCGGTCCTGTCCGTCTGCCGCTCCCCGCAGGGCAGTCACCACCTCGCCCAGGTTGTCCAGGGTGCGCAGGAGTAAAAGAGAAGGAAGAGCCTAGCTCTCACTTGTCAGTTCCATTCCGTCCATGTTACCCATGATGGTGTTTCCGGCTCGTCGAGCTCGATATCGTCGAGCACGCCCGGTGCGGGGGCGAGAGCACCGTGTGCGGCGAGCGTGTCGGCCATGACCAGCATGGTCGCGCACACGGTGCTCTCGACCAGATCGTCGTCCCACATGACCACGGCCTCGACGCCGCCGTGGCCCAGTCGCCGGAACCCCCGGAGGACCCCGGCGCGGGCCCCGACCACCTCCACGTCCTGCCCGGACGCAGATCGCAGGCGCGTGGACCGACCGGGCAGCTCCCTCAGGACCGGCGTGAACACGCGCGGCATCGCGGGACCCAGAATGGACGTCGTCTCCTCGGCTTCTGTGGTCGTGGTGTCCTCGCTCACGCGCGGCATCGCGGGACCCAGCAGAATGGACGACGTCTCCTCGGCGTCTGCGTTCGTGGTGTCCTCGCTCGAACTTGAAGTGGAAGGTCTTGCCTTGTTCTGCCCCTCGATACTCCGGATGATGGCCTCGAGCCTCCTAGGATTCATCGTCCTGGGCCGCCGCCTAAGCTTTCTGCAGTGGTCGTGCAAGAACTTCGCGACTTCCTTGCGGGGCATTCCCCGCAGGCTATTCCACTCCATGTCCGATATGGGGATGGCGGGCTCCGGGCACAACAGGTCGGCATCGGACACCCGGCAGTTCATACCCGGGGCGTCGCCACGCATTGCTTGTTCTCTGTCGGCCGGAGTGTCGTCGGACCATTCATGCCTTGGGCCAGGAGACCCGCCTCCGTCGTTTTTTGGTATTTGCTTGGTTGCGTTTCATTCCCTACCCCACTCCCCTGCGGCGCAGGCGAGGGACGACATGTACGTCCGAGTCAGCATATCGACGTCGCCCGCCCACCCCTCGTCGAAGCAACGCGCCACCGGCGCGCCGTGCTCCGCGAGGAGGGCCGCCACCCGCTCCAGCCGCGGGCACCCCGCGAGGCGGAGGCGCCCGGGGAAGGGCCCGCCCGCGAACTCGCGGACCGCCGACCGGACGCATCGGATGGTGAACAGGACCTGGTCGCTCAGGACGGACCCTTGCGGCGCGTACTCGAACTCCCGATCGAAGATGCGCACGCACACCGGCTTCACCTTCTTGCGGCCCTTCCTGACCGCGACCCGGACGTCGAGCGTTTCGAACGTCACCGCCGCCCCGTCCGCGTCCGCGTCCGCGGGCGCATCCGCATCCGCGCCCGCGCCCGCGCCCGCGCCCGCGCCCGCGCCCGCGCCCGCGGGCGCGTTCATCATCTGCACGAGCGTTCGCTGCCCACGGGGGGCCATCCCCATCTTCGCACCGCCCGCGCTCGAGTGGGCCTCGCGCGGCCGCCCGGCACGCTCGAGGAGCGGACCGAAGATCTCGCGCCGCACCCACAGCTCCTTCATCGTCTGCCGCTTATCCTCCGGGAAGACTGTGAAGTCCTGGTTGCAGCCGGGGATCTCCTCGATGAACAACGCGATCAGTTGCGAAGCCGGGCCGCGGATCAACTCGATGTACTTCGCGATGTCGACCCGCGCCTCGTCCGGATTCGCCGCGATCCAGTCGGGATGCTCGATACACTCCCCCTGGAGCATCCCCCGGTGCCAGTTCTTCGGGACGATGTACACGTACGGGATGCGGTCGCCGACCGCGGGACGGTACTGCTGGCGGGCCGCGATCCGGTCCGCGAGGACCTTGTGTGCGATGGCCGACGGGTTCGCGTAGACCGCGCGGAGGGACTTGGACGTGACCAGGTCCGCGAACTCCCACTTTCCCGCGATCAGGTTCTCGACGTACCTCACGACGAAGTCGAGCGCCCGCAGCGAGTTGCGCTCCCCGAGGATGCAGTCGTACATCCCGCTCAGCGCCTTCTTGACCACGCCCGACTGGTCGCGCTTCTTCACCTGCACGCCCATGCACACCATCTTCGGCGCCCGCGCCGGGTCGTCCGGGTCGTACGACATGTACACGTAGCGCTTCGCGGTGAACGAGATCATCGGCGCGCAGATCTTCTCCAGCTCGATCTCCTGGCACGGCGGGAGCTGCGCGTTGATGATCGCCTCCAGCTCGCGCCCGCGCGCGACCGCGGCCGGCAGGCAGTCCGGGCCGCGCACGTCCGGCCACGAGACGAACACCGAGTCCGTGTCGCCGTACCGCACGACACCGCCGTTCTCCTCCGCGATCCTCTTCGCCAGAAGCACCATCTTCCGCCCCTCGGCCGTGATCGACTGCCCGATGTCGCGCATCTTGAGCGGAGCGGCGCCGGGGGCCGTCAGCGCGCCGTAGCAGCTGTTCGCCGACACCTTGAACGCGAGCTGCAGGCCGTCGAGCTGGCCCTTCATCAGCTCCGAGTGCTTGTCCCGCATGGCCCGCACCCCCCCGCCGTGCTCGCGGAACCCCGCGACGACCGGCGCCATCGTCTCGGGGTCGACCAGGTCGTCGCCGGACACGATCCCCTCCGCGACCGAGCCGTCCGAGAACGTCACGACCTTCTCCTTGATGCGGCGCCGCGTGACCTTCCGCGCGTGCAGCAGCTTCTCGAGGACCAGCGGCAGGATCGGCTTCCGGGCCGAGCCCTCGCGGTGGGCGAACGTGACCTTCCGCGTCGCGATGACCTTCCCCTCGTGGTCGAACTGGTCGAACTCGGTCGTGTAGTACGCGTACCCGGGCAGCGGCGAGTCGACGTACCGCGCGCGGTCGCGCTCGAGCACGACCGAGTCCCACGACATGAGCCGCGACCGCGCGCAGCTCGGGTAGAGGGACGCGTAGTCGACCGCCGCGCAGGGGTGGTCGAGGCTGATGAACCCGCCCCGAGTCCCGTCCATGCGGACCGGGTCCAGGACGATCGCGCCCTGGAAGCCCTTGGCGCGGACCATGCCGGCCTCGGCGTGCTCCGGGCACCGCAGCGGGCCGGGGCTCCACGGGTGGCCGTAGACCGGCTCCGCGCCGCAGCGCCCCCCCGGCGCGCGGCACCGGCGGTCCGGCCACCCCCCGATCTCCGGGTCGTCCTGCGTGCTCGGCACGAGCTTCCCCTGGCGCATCGTCTCGGCGAGCACCAGGCTCTGAACCTTCTTGGTCTGGCCCGCGGTGAAGAGGGTCATGAAGGAGACGAGGCTGACGTTGGCCATAGCGAGGCACCCCGGGACCACGTCCAGTTTCGTGACGAGCAGGTTGCAGAGAGCGCAATCCATCACGCAGTACTCGGCGATGACGCGCAGGTCCGCGGGCGTGCCGCTGCGGTAGCGCTCGAAGAGCTCCTTCGGGCTCAGGTCGATCTTCGTCTCCCCGCCCTTGAGGAAGGCCTCCGAGACGCTCCGCAGGGAGTACGAGTCCAGCCGGAAGTTCGCCTGCGCGTACTTCATCAGGTCGAACTGCGCCACGCCGGGAATGTCGCAGAAGTGAAGGAAGTTGTCGCCCAGCGCGGAGCTCGACAGCTTCTTGCGGACGAACGTCGCCTCGGCGCGCGTGTCCTTGCTCATTGCGGCGAGGAAGGGGGACTCGGGCGGGGCCTCGGCGTCCGGGCCGAACCCGCCCGGGGGCGAGAGGGTCACCAGATGCCGCCCGTGCGTCTCGAGCTGCGTGGCCCGCTCCACCATGAATTCCCAGTCGAAGCCCCAGATATTGAAGCCAGTGAGGAGGTCCAAGTCGGACTCCTGCACCAGCTGCGCGAACCGCATCAGGAGCTCCGCCTCCGTCCGGCACGAGATCACGCGCACGCCCTCGACCGGCTCGCACTCCCCGAGGACGACGACGCTCCGCTCCGACACCTCCTCGCCGAGGCGGTTGACGGTGAGCCCGACCTGGATGCACGTGTCGCCCTCGACGGGGTACTCGGCGTACGCAGCGTTGGCGGCATCGTGGTCGCGCCCGATCCCCAGCGCGAGCATCAGCTGGTCGTCGAGGAACTCGACCGAGCACGAGCCCTGCAGCGCCGAGAACGCCCGCCCCGCCATCCGCGCCAGTATCCCCGGGTCCGCGTCCACGAGGGCGCGGAACTCGGGCTTCAGAAAAACGCGCGAGGTGTCCTCCGCCGGCGGCGCCGACGGGTCGAGCGCCGCGCGCGTCCACGCCGCGACGGTGTCGGGCGTCCTGTCCCGCGGCGCGGCGCGCGACCACGCGACGAGCATCTCGTTCGCGAGGCGGACGAAGGACTTCTTCGCGAGCGGGAAGTCCCCGTGGGACGAGCTCGCCTCGATGTCGAAGCACCCGACCCGCACCGGGATGACGCGACCATGCGGGTCCTCGTGGCGCGCGACCGCGCCGTAGGGGCACACCCACTCGCTCACGCACGTCGTTGTGCGGACCGCGGGCGCGCGGAACTCCCCCGCGGCCAGGCGGACCAGCCCGCACGGCTCGATGCCCGTGACGTGGAAGAGGCGCGTCATCGGGGAGATGTTCGTCTCGTAGAGCCGGAACCCGCGGCGGTAGAGGTCCCCGAGCCCCTCGACGCCGAAGCGGGGGGCGAAGCGCCGCGCGAGCGCGCGCCAGTCGCGGAGCGTCCTGCACCGCACGCGCGCGAACCAGAACCGCGTGTCCTCCGGGCGGAACCCCCAGCAGTCCTCCGCCTCGAGGAGGTCGACCTCGAACGCGCCCGGGAGGCGCGAGGTCTGCTGCGCCTGCGCGCGGACCGCGCTCGCCCCGCGGAGGGCCTCCCGCTGCGAGCACGGGTCGTCCTCCTGCCCCGGGAGCTTGACATAGAACGTCGGGCGGTAGCCGTCGATGCGCACCGACACGGAGCGGTTGTCGAAATCCCTGCCGAAGACGCGGACGTGGTACGGCGCCGCCGGCGGCCCCTCCCGCCAGTCGACGGCCTGGAACACGAAGTCGTCGTCCGTCATGCCCGGGTTCATGGGTTCATGGGTTCATGGGTTCATGGGTTCATGCCTTGATGGCTGGCAATGCTTATGGCGCATGACGCATGGCGCATGACGCATGACGCATGACGCATGACGCATGACGCCTCACTCCTTCGCCGGGCGGAGCATGTCCCGGTACTCGAGCAGGTTGCGCGTCCCGCAGCTCAGGTTGCACTGCGCGCAGGTCGGCATCAGGTTGGTGACGTCGGTGGCGCCGCCGTGCGCCTCGCTCACGATGTGCGCCGCGTGGAAGTGCATCTGCGTGATCTCGTTCGACTGGCAGATGGGGCACATCGCGGCGCCGACCCGCTTCCCGATGTGGCGGTTCCACACCTGCTGCTTCACGCCGCGCGGGATCGCGCGCTTCCGCGGGCGCAGGGACGGCGACGTGGCCGTCGCCTCGGACACGGCCGTCGTCGTCGCCGCCGCCGCACCCGTCGCCTCGGCGAGGTCGCGGGCGACGCCCGGCGCGCGTGCGAGGAGCTCGAAGAACTTCCGTGCGGCGTCCAGGCCGAAGCTGCGGACCGTGACGCTCCGCGCCACGCGCGCGCCGGGCGCGCCGGCGCCCGTCGGGACGCGGAGGACCCGGTCCCCGCCCGCGGCGGGGACCAGCGACAGCCACCGCGAGTCCCCGACGTCGACCCCGCCGGCGCCGAAGGCCACCGTGTACCGGCGCTTGAGCATGAGGAAGGTCTCGACGGTCACCGATACGAGGTGCCGCGACGCGGCGCGCTCGGTGATCACCCACACCGCGGCGCGGAAGAGCGGCCGCGAGGGGGGCGTCGGCACGGGCATTGGCGTCGGCGTCGGCCCGTCCTGTTCTCTGCCCGATACGGGGCGATACCTTAAAAAGCGCCGGCTGCCCTGGGCATGACTGGACACGCCCCCCATATCGGCGACTGGGCCGCGGCGCGCCTCGTGCAGTGGGCCGGGGAGCGCGGCGTCCTCACCCCCGCGGACTTCGCCGCGCGCGTCCGGGCGCTCGGGTACGCGGACTCGGAAGCGGAGGCGCTCCGCATCGGCCGCGACTGCATCGAGGATGTCGCGGCAGTCGCGGCAGTCGCGGGTCGTGCAGGCGTGACGGTGGAAAAATGCGTGCTCGTCACGAGCGCCGCGGACGCGGTGGTGGTCGACGCGCCCACCCCCGAGGGGCTGGCGCCCCTCGCGGGCGCGTGCGCGTCAGCGCTGTTCCTCCTCGGGGTGGCCGGGGTCGCTACTTCTTACTGGCCTTGAGACCGTCGAGGTAGGCCTGCGTGATGCCGAGCGCGGCCATGGCCTGACGGCGGCCCTCGGCCTTCATCCACTTCATGTATCCGGAACCCTTCCCATCCCGGGCCTTCCACGCGGCCTGCTGGGCGGGGGACAGCTTCCGCCAGAGCTCGCCGCCCTTGACGGCGATCTTCATGTGGGGGACGAGCGCGGCGGGAAGCTTCTTCTTCCCGCCGGTCTGCGACCCACCGTAGATACCATAATCCGGTGGGGCGTCGCCGTGTCGGGCGCGGACTGCGGCTTCGAAAGAACCGCCGGTCTGTGACCCACCCCGAAGCAGACTGAGCATCCCGCCATCCTGCTCACCGCCGGTCTGCGACCCACCCCGAAGCAGACTGAGCATCCCACCATCCTGCTCACCGCCGGTCTGCGACCCACCCCACCCGACACTCCTGTAGATCCCGCCGCCAGTCTTCTTAGGTTTGATTTGTTTGGTCATGTTGTGTGGTATGCATGTACCTAGAAAAAAAACTTGGACGGGTCCGAGGAGAGTGTCTCACGGTTCACTTGGCACCCGATTTGCCCCTCGACCTGGACGCCGCGGCCCGGGACCGCTGCGCCGACCGCTGCGCCGACCGCGGCGCCGACCGCGGCGCCGACCGCGGCGCCGACCGCGGCGTGCGGGGCTCCTGCGCGATGCGCTCCCCGAGCTTCGCGTAGGCGTCGCGGAGGCGGTCGAACAGGGTCACGATGAGCCGGGTCTGCTCGGAGATGTTCTTGCCCGCGAGGGACATGCGCGTCTGGTTGACGCGCACGGAGTCGCGCGTGCAGCGGCTGCGGCCGATGTCGATGGTCACCGACTTGACGAAGTCGTTCAGGGTGGAGTTCGCGAGGGCGAGGTCGCGCGCCTTGATGCGGATGTCGTCCGCGAGTGGCGCGATCCACTCCTCGTCGCACCGAGAGGGGTTGGCGGCGGGCATGGGAACGGAATATCCTTGCTAAGAAAATATCCGCACGTCCATCAATAGCATAGCATAGCATAGCCGAGAATGCTGTCGGTGGGGAGGTACTCGACCGAGTCGAACGTGATCTACAGCGAGACCAGTCCGGTCGTGGCGCACTACGTCACGGGCGTGGGCCTCGCGGAGACCACGATCAAGCTGAGCGGCCTCGACACGGACGATGCGCCGGTGCTCCTCCGCCGGAACGGGGAGGCCTTCCAGGTGGTCGTGCGCGGGGAGGTCGTCGCCGACATGGGCCCGGGGGCCACGGCGTTCTCGCGCCCGACCGTCGCGCCGCGGGTCACGACCGACGCCGTCGTCGCCGGCGACGTGGACGTGGCGGGGCGGATCGAGGTGACGAACGCCGCGTCCGCGTCCACGACGACGGTGCGTGGCGACGGCGTGGTCACGCCCGCGACGGCCACCGGAGACCTGACCGCCGCGACCGGGCGCGTCGACGCGCTCGCGACCACCGACGTCGAGGTCGGCGGCCGCCTGGCGGTGGACGAGGTCTCGGTCACGCCGGCGCGCCGCGCGGCCGCCGAGGCCGGCGGGTTCGAGGCGCGGATCGCGGTCGTCTCGGCGCTGGACCTCGAGGAGCCCGTCACGTGCCATCGCGGCGTCTTCGTCGGCGGAGGGCTGGAGGCCGACCGGGTGCGGGCGCTCGACCCGAGCGTCCCGAGCGAGGCGGCGTGGCTCTCGATCGCGCGTGCCGAGATGGAAGAAGCGACCGCGACGGACGTCCGCGTGACGCGGAGCCTGCGGTGCGACCTGACGGACGCGGGCGCGGTCCTGGTCTCGTCGCGCGCGGACCTGTTCAAGATGTCCGTCGCGCCCGACGCGCTGTTCGTCCACAACCGCGTGCGCCTCGCGGACGACCGGCGGCTGGGGCTGGGGACCGCCGCGCCCGCCGCGGACCTGCACGTGGTCAGCGGCTCCGGCGCCGGGTGTCTCCGGCTGGATCTCGTCCCGTTCCGCGCGGTCACGGAGGACGCGGGGTACCGCGCGCTGAGCGTCCGCATCTACGACGGGCAGTCGAGCACGTACAACTCGACCATCCGCGCCGACTCGACGGCGGCGGTCGACGACCCCGGCGCGGACGCGGGGAGCGCCGCGCTGGTGCGCGACCTCTTCTACGTGGACAAGTCGGGCGCGACCTGGGCCCGCCAGGGGCTGTACACGGACGGCCAGGTGTTCGCCCCGGCGGTGTACACGGACACCATCGCCCCGGCCGCGGCAGCATTCGTGGACGTGCGCGGCACGCACTTCCTGGAGGGAGGCGTCGTGGACAGCGTCGCGCGGCTGACGGCGGCGCGCGTCGACGCGGCCGACCTGTTCGTCACCGGCGCGCTGAACCTGTCCGAGTCGTCGCAGCTGGATGTCGGGAGGCTCTTCCGGTACCACGAGCCGGTCGGGGAGGGCACGGCGGTGACCACGGTCGGGGACGCGATCGGGCAGGTGGTCCGGTTCGCGGAAGACGCGACCGCCTCCGCCCCGGGGGCGGAGGCGATCGAGGAGACCCGGCGCGTGGGCGAGTTCCTACACACCGCGCGGCTCCACAGCGCGAGCGGCAAGGAGGTCGTGCACGCGACCGTCGACTTCTTCGACCCCGAGGCCCCGGGCGTGGTGCGCTGGAAGCTCACGGACCGCCACGTGACCAGCCGCATGGAGCTGAACTCGGCGGTGTACACGTCCGCGCGCGACGGCGTGCACCACAACCACACGACCGAGGCGTCGTACGTTGCGGGGACGGCGCTGCGCGTCGACAACCCGGCCGACGGCTCGCGCAAGACAGCGGTGCTCTCGCTCCTCGGCACGCTGATGGACTACGAGAGCAACGAGCACGTGGGCCCGGCGTCGCAGGTCGACGCGCACCTGCGGAGGCACGTGCTCGTGGGGACCGACACGGTCCCCGCGGACGGCGCGGGGGACGCGCTCCACGTCGAGGGCGGCGCGCGCGTGAGCGGCGCGCTCCGCTGCGGTGCGCTTTCGGAGACGTCGGATGCGCGGATGAAGCGCGACGTCCGCGACCTGCGCGTCGCGCTCGGCGGTGGCGCGACGCCCGCGCTGGACGCGACGGCGCGGCTGCGGCCGGTCGAGTTTGCGTGGAGCGCGACCGGGGAGCGCGACGTGGGGTTCCTCGCGCAGGAGGTCGCGCGGGCGGACGTGCACCCGGCGCTGGCGGTGGCGGGGGAGGGCGGCGAGGCGCGCGCGGTGCGGTATACGCGCGCGGTGCCGCTGCTCGTCGCGGCGGTCCTGGAGCTGCGCGAGGAGGTCGCTGCGCTGCGGGCGGCGCTGCGCGCGGCGACCTCCAGCTAGTACTAGCCCGGGGCTCCATGAAGCGCACCTGGCCGTCTCCAGCTTGTCCCCCGGAGTTCTTCGAAAGGCAAAAATGACGGGAACGCAATTACATTCTCAGATACAGGGCCCATACGGGTTATATATATCCTCCTGGAGATAAGGACCGTCAGATACCGTCAATCGCCTCCATCATGTCTGCCTGTGTTCTCGACATGATCCTCAGACTTCATGCGCTTCCTAAGGAAGTTCTCCGCGACCTTGCCGATAACGCCTTTGACGGCAACCCCGACCAGGCACCGTGGGAACTGGCGGCAGCCGCTTCTGATACCGTTCTGCGGAAGAATATCGACAAGCACAGTGAGGGGTGCAGAATACCGCAGTCGGTCCCGCCCAAGCAGTTCTTCGATATCTACGACAAGTACGGCAAGGACGCCGCATGTGCCATTCAGATCATCAAAGGGTGCATGTGGAGGGTGGTAGATATCACCGACGTGAACCACTTCATGCTCCTCTGTGCGAAGCACACGAAGTACTGCCCGCTCAAGGAGGATCTCACTGGAGCCGATCTCGCTGACGTCATCGAGTGCAGACCCCAATCCGTGACGCGGATCCTCAGGCCCAACACCAAGGACGCGGTGAAGTACACATTCGAATTGATGGGGTGCGATCCCGAATCGGTTATCGGCCTGAGCGATGTCTTCAGGTTCATCGTGGTATGGAGCAGGTTGACGTTCGAGGCCAAGTACAGAGGCCTCTGCCTAGACCAGATCCAGGATCAGAAAATCCTAATCGAGCCCGAGGAGGACATCACCCATCGCATCGTCCTGGACGTACCTTCGGACGACCTCCCCGCACTCCAGCGTGCCGTCCGGGAGCTTAAGACTGCGATCCTCCGCGTGGAGGGGGTCGGCACCTGGCAGCCGCTGGAGATGTGTGACGGGAAGGTGCCGGTCAAGGACGTCGACAACATCCCGGCGTACAACTTCTACGAGATCTTCGGCGCTGTGTGCGGCTTGTTCTCCCCGCTGATCTTCGGCTACGAGCCCTACTGAAGTCGCGAGGCGCATGTTTTTCGTGGACCAAAGCCCTCCTACGCCCGGGTCTCCGAATCGACCAGCGTATTCCCGGAGAATGTAAAAACTAACCCCACATACATACGCTCATATCGGGGCCGGGGCCTACCCCCCTCACCACGAGAGGCGTCTGCACGAGAGGCAGTTGCTGCATGACACGGGACCCGGTGCGCCGGGCACGACGGCAGAAACCTCCTCAGAAAGCTCCGAGGGCTCCGAGGGAGGGGTGCGGATGAAACCGATAGGCTTCTCGTGTTGAGGTGACTGGCACGCCGCTGGCACGCCGCTGGCACGCCGCGTCACTGCATTCCCGAAATTCAGGCGCCGCCGGGGGTGGCAGTCACCCTCCGGGATGTCCTTACGGCCCCGCTTCCGGGGAGCTCCAGGAACGGAGGCCCCAAACAGGCGCCGCCGGACGGATCCGATCTCAGCCCTCCGCCCTCCACGAGAGGGCTTCTGGGGAGCTCCAGGAACGGAGGCCCCAAACAGGCGCCGCCGGACGGATCCGATCTCAGCCCTCCGCCCTCCACGGGCAGAGGGCTGCCCTCCACGGGCAGAGGGCTTCTGGGGAGCTCCGGGCACTTCCCCAGAAGAAGTAGGCGCGGGAGGAGTACAGGGGTACATGACACTTCGAGGTTCGGCACGTGGTGATCCGAAGCGGGACGATTAGTACTTCGTTTAAACGCAGGGGTCATTTTTTCACCGGTCACGAAGTGGACCGACTAGGCGCCATGTCTTCGCGAGGGAGTGCTGAGGCTTGATACTGGGCGGCTTCTGCGGCGCCTCGATCGCGCTCCCGCGCGGCGTCCTCTCCCCCCCACTCGACGTGACCGCGGCGTTCTCCATCTCCATCTCCATGTCCATGTACGAGTTTGTTAGTCAGTCCAGTGTCCGTGACCAGGCGCCAGGCGACTACAAGAGCGTCGTCGATGCCTCGACAGCCCGATCCAGCGCCTTTTTTCACTTTCCGGAACTGGCCGCGTCGCGTCCATAAGCGCGCCCCTCGGGGATGCCATGAAGACGTGAAGAGCCGCCGCCGTGCCGTCGCCGTCGCCATCACCGTCGCCGTCGCCATAGCCATCACCGTCGCCGTCGCCATCACGCCATGGGCATCCCTCGCTATTTTGGATCCGTCGTTCGCGAATTGGGCGTCGTCTCGGACGGCGTCCCCGCGCGCGCGGCCGCCGCGTCGCACCTGTGCGTGGACTTCAACGGCGTGATCTACCCGGCCCTCCGCCGCGCGGAGGGCGAGGCCCGCGCGGCCGGCGAGGCGCTCGCGAACGAGCGCGTCTACGCGGAGGTGTGGCGCGACCTCGAGGCCTTCCACAGCCGCGTCCCGGCCGCGCGCGTGTTCGTCGCACACGACGGCGTGTGCCCCTACGCCAAGGTGGTCCAACAGCGCAAGCGGCGCCTCCTGCGCCACCTCGACCCCTACGAGCCGCCCGCGCCCGGTGCGTTCGACACCGCGCACGTCAGCCCCGGGACAGCGTTCACCGAGGGACTCGTGCGGTTCATGCACGCGCGGTGCGCGGAGCGCGGGTGGTACTACTCGGGCGCCGACGAGCCCGGCGAGGGGGAGCACAAGATGTTCCAATGGCTCACGCGGCGGAGGCGCGTCGGCGACGCGATCGACAGCGTTGTGATCCACGGGCTGGACGCGGATATCCTCGTCCTCTCGATGCTCTGGACGTCGCGCCGCGCGGGCGCCGGCGCGCCGACGTTCGTCGTCCGCGAGGACGGCGACGCGACCACATGCGTCGACGTCGCCGCGCTCCGGCGTGAGATCCACACGCGCGTGTCGCCGGACGCCCCGGAGGAGTGGTGCGTCCGGAGCTACTGCTTCCTCATGTCGGTCTGCGGCAACGACTTCCTCCCGCGCGTTCCGGGCATGGAGGTCTCGCCCGATACGTGCGACGAGATCGCGTCCGCGCTCGCCACGCTCGTCGCGCGGTCCCGCGCGACGCCCGACCTCGCGACCGACGCCGGGGCGCTCTTCGAGCTGGTGTCGGACCTCGCGGACGCCGAGGACGCGCGCGTGGCGGCCGCGAACGCGCGGTACCTTGGCCTCGCCACGGCGCGCGCGCGGCGGGGCGAGGCCGCGCCGCCGGTGAGCCCGCTCGCGTACGCGATCCGGCGGGCGCGCGCGGGGTGGCGCCCGGAGTACCACGCGTGGATGTGTGGGACGCCCGATCCCGGGACCGTCGCGGAGGTCGCGCGCGCGTACCTGACGGGGATGACCTTCGTGTGGGAGTACTATGACCGGAATGGCGACGGGCTGGACTGGAGGTGGCACTACCCGTGGCCGCACGCCCCGAGCTTCCGCGACCTCGCGAACCTCTTGTCCGGCGGAGCGCCCGAGACGCGGCGCGCGCCCGCGCCGCCGATATCCGCGCGGCAGCAGCTCCTCGCGATCACGCCCGCCGCCTCCGCCGACGCGGTCGTCCCGCCGGTCCTACGCGACGCGTACGCGCGGGTATCGGCCTACCACCCCCGGTCGTGCCGGGTGTGCACGTGGGGTGTGCGCCGCTTCCATGAGGTGGTGCCGGTGCTGCCGATCATCCCCGTCGGGCTCCTCGAGTCGGCGACCGCCCCCCGGCGACCGGAAACCAAAAAGTGATGATCATGATCTAAACATCTAAACATTTGCTGCCCTAGTGGTATGACGACTCCCCCGAGGAAGCCAAAACGGAACGAAGGCCCGAGCGCACGCACGCCCACGCCCACGCGCATGCCCCCCAGCAGCTCCTCCGCAGGACACGCGGGCCTCGAGTTCTGTCCCGAGTGCAACAACTACATGTCCAACTTCTCCATCGCCGGGGGGAACAAGGTCGTCATCTCGTGCCGCCACTGTTCGACGTCCAAGGAGGTCGACGCGTCCACCCCGATCTACGTGCGCCCGGACCCCGCGCGCGCGCGCGAGCTGCTCCGCACGAATAACCCGTACATCGGCCAGAACCCCCGGCTTCCGGTGCAGCCCGGGAGGACCTGCCCGAGCTGCGACTCGACCGTGCGGAAGCTCTACCTGGACGACACGTACGCCGTGTCGCTCGCGTGCACGAACCTCAGCTGCGGGAAGATCACGCCCGTGGAGCGCCCGACGGCGACAGGAGGACATTAAAATCGTCGCCGAGACATACGTAGCAGCACACCTCGCGCCGCCAATATGCAGACGAGCCGGTACCTGAACCAGTACGAGCTCGCCATGCTCATCCGCAACCGCGTCTCGCTAGGGACGCCCCCCTCGCGCGAGGTCCGCGAGAACCTCCCGCCGTACCTCAAGGACGCGCCTCTGACCAAGCACGTGCTCACCCAGGTCGCCGTACAGGAGCTGCTGATGGGCAGCTTCCCGCTCTCGGTGATCCGCCCGGACGGCACCGTATTCGACCCGAATCCCGCGCCCGGGCGCGAGGACCCGCTCATGCTCGTCCGCGGGAGGATCGCCCTCATCACCGACCCGAGCCGCCCGGTCCAGCGGCTCCGGTGACGGCGGCGGCGCGGGCCGTCCGGAGGACGGGGGCGTGCGTGTGGACGCGGCAGCCCGCGGGGACGAGGAGGAAGGCCCCGCCGTCCCCGCCTCGGACCTCGACGCAGTCCGAGAGCTTTTCATCGGCCGCCGCGACCACCGTGGCGCCCTCGCGCGGGACCTCCGCGACGGTCCACCCCGCGGCCACGGGCGCCCACCCCCCCGGCTCGGCGCGGGATTCGGCGCGCGCGCCGAACATGATCCGCGCGACACGGTCCATCCCGGACGCGAACACGAGGATCGGGTTCCCCTCCGCGAGCATCGCGGGGTCGAGGTCCGTCCCCGCGAAGATGACCCCGAACGGCGCCGCGCCGCCGCTCGCGCCCGCCGTCGCCGAGCCGGAGAAGACGCCGTGGGCGACGGCCACGGCGACGGCCACGGCGATGATGATGGACATAGCCGCGAAACGACGTAGCATCGTCATCATACTAGACGCGGTCATGTTTAATTTTCCGCGGTTGGTTTAACCCAAGCGGAACGGCACCGTGCGACATGACGTGGACGGTACCGCTCACCCGGACGTGCCTGGACCACCCGGGCGCGTTCGCGTGCGCGATCCTGTGCTGCCACGCGACGAGCTACCGACTTCGGATGCGCGTGATCCACGGGGACACCGAGCGGTACGAGTGCTGTCAGGGATACGGGCCGCGGTGCTGCACGCGGTGGGAGAGGCGGTGCCCGAGGTCCTGCCTCGTGGCGGAGACGCTGTTCTGCTTCGCGGCCAGCGTCATGGCAACGCGGTGGTTGATCATGGAGAAGTACGGGATCCGCAACGGCACGCCCGAGAACGCCATGGTGGACGGCGCGACCGCGATGACCTACGCGACACTGCCGTCGGCCTTCCTCGACAGCGGCTTCTGCACCGCCATGCGCTGGGTCAGCGACTCGCTGTGGTGCTGCGTATGCGCCTGCGCCCAGGTCCAACACGCCGTAGAGCTGGACGCCCGGGAGCCCCCGCTGCCCGCGTCGTCGTCCGCGTCGTCGTCCGCGTCGACGTCCGCGCCCGTACACAAAAAAATTTATCGTTCGTAGGAGCAACCGAACCCTATCCCAACCCGGCCACCCATTCGCCCGGTCCCGCGCGCAACGAACGCAGCAGCAGCAGCAGCAGCAGACCTAGCCCATGCAGAGGAACTACTGTTCGAGTACTGACACAGACGACTATTCACCTTTGTGTCACGCGCCCATGTCCAGCCGGAAGACGCACGCCGGCGCCGACGAGGACAGCCTCTTCACGGACGACGATGACAGCGCGCACGCTGAGGACCCCGATGTACTCGAGCATCTCCGGATGATGGAGCGTATCCGTTTCAACACGAGGGCTGTGCGGAGGGCCACGGGGACCGCCTGGCCCGGGGACGACGACGACGACAGCGATTTGGCCACGCGGCCCCGGGCGACCACCGCGGTCGTCCAGGTCGAGGATCGCCGGTTCGTGGTCCACCGCGACGGCACGGTGGGCTCCGGGTCCCTGGGCTCCTTCATCGGCGGCTCCCAGAAGCCGGGGACCCCGTACCAGGTCGTCCGGGTCCCCGGGGCGGCGGGCGAGGTCTTCGTCCATGACATAGTATGGCGCGCGTTCCGCGGCCCCGTCCCCGAGGGGTTCGAGGTCAGGCACGTCAGCACCGCCACGGACGGGCGCGGGCTTCTATCGAACATCCCGGAGAACCTCGTTTGCGTTCCGAAGACGGAGACCCTCCCGGCCTCCTACCTGGAGCTCGCCCCGGGGAGCGCCTGGTAGGCGCGCGTGCGCGCGTGCGCGCGTGCGCGCGTGCGCGCGTGCGCGCGCGTATGAAACGCCGGCGCATATCCCAAAAACTAGGCGACGGACCCCGGCGGGGGCGGGGTGCCGGGACCCCTCAAATGGGCCGGCCACCCTTCCGGGTGGCCATTCCTCTCGCACGACGTCGACCGATCACCGTTGACCGTTGACCGTTGACCGTTGACCGTTGACCGTTGACCGTTGGGACCGTTGACCGTTGACCGCCTGTCCGACCGACCGACCTTTTTCCACCACGCCGTCATGATGACTGGGATGATGACCGGGAACAGTGAAATGATGATGGTCGCGGCGATGACCGCTCAAGCGGCGAAGATCGAGATGAGGGTCAACGACATCGAGGCCAAGGTCCTGAAGCTATACAAGGCGCTCCAGACCGACGAAGGCTCGGCGGGTGGACTCGGCGTCCGGGACGGGGGCGTGCGGAAGGGACGGGGGCGCCCCGAGAAGCGCCGCGCGTCGCTCGACTCGATGATCAAGACTCGGGCCAGGAACCTGTACATCCGCGCAGTGAAGGAAGTGATCGAGAAGGACCACCCTTTCAGTTCCGATAAGTACGCTGACAAGAAGGAGTGGCACGCTAGGATCGACGACATCTTCACGGCTAACCCCAAGCACAAGAGCACCGGCCCCATCGGGAGCACCTGGTTCCTCAACCTCCCCATCGAAACGGTCCGGGATTACGTCAGCCAGGCCGCCACCCAAATCACGACCGGCAGCACCACCTCGGCCAAGAACGCCCTCTGCGACATCGCCGATCGGCTGGTGTGGGAGCCCAAGATGAGGTCTTCGATCCACGCGTCCGACGACGACCTCGAGAACGAGCGCGACCATGAGAATTGGAGGCACCTCAGCAATGACGACCTCAAAACCGCGCGCAGCATGATCAAGTCCGCCGCGACAAAGATCATCGCCAATCTGAACAACAAGAGTGTCGCCGAGAAGGAACCGGCCGGTGTCCTGGCCGATGTCCCGCACGCGCCGCAGGGATCGGCGGCAACGACCCCGTCCTCGTCCCCGTCCTCGTCCCCCCACAACTCCCCTTCCAAGTCCAAGTCCAAGTCCAAGCCATAAATCGGTCCCCCGGGGGTTAGCTAAGTAGGTGATGACCCCACCATGCAGGTGGAATGGCCCGGCATTCTCTTCGTCGCGAAGTATATTGAATCCGAGTGTGTGGTGACGTGCCCCTTCGGCCCCGCGCTGTTCCGCGCGAGGCGCGCGGGCGGCGTGGACCCTGTCACGCGCATCGCGTTCGACTTCTCTGTCTCCCCCTCCGGGCGCTACGTGCGGTCGCGGGTCCGCGGCGGCGAGTTCGGCCACCGGATCTCCGCCGCGGCGCTCGCCGTGATCGCGCGCCCCGCCGACGCGGGCGCTTGGGCGGCGCTCGACGAGGATCTCGCGCGCGGCGACGACGAGGACAACAGCACCCGCGAGGCGCGCGGCGATGACGAGTACGACCTCGCGCGCTCCCCGGGACACATGATCCTCGCGGCGGTCGCGGAGGAGGACGCTGCAGGGGTGGCGGACGCGCCCGCCGCGTTCGCGGAGAGGATCGTCCGCCTCCTCGGCGGGTCGGCGCGCTCCCTGACGGTGGTCGAGACGCCGACGGGAGATCTCTACGCGGACACGGCGACCGCTCTCTCGCACGGCCGCGGCCGCGACGCGCCATCGACCGTCCTGTGGGACCTTCTGACCGACTCCCGCCACCGCGCGCGCCTCCCCCGCAGCGCCGAGTGGGACTCGCTCGCCCTCGACCGGCCCGGCGCCGACGCGCGCATGGAGTGGGCCGCGCGCGCAGCCAGGGGCATGGCCGGCGCGTGGGGCGCGTGGTCGGAGGACGTCGCGACCGCGTGCCTACGCGCCGCGCCCCAAGTCCGCCGGCACGCCCTCCGCGCGATCGTCCGCGCAGCGTGCGGTGCGGACGCCGCGGACGCCGCGGACGCCGCTGCGCGGACCGCGCTCAAAACCGTCGCGCGCGCGGCGCGCCGCGCCGGGGTCGAGCCGACCGCGCGGGACCTGCGCGCCGCGCTCCCGCCCGCGGCGCGCGACGCACTGGACG
>Ga0255778_10001194_pt1 | contig 23394 bp, 29 predicted proteins | sample 071ome_31_FD_179976 | JGI IMG/M metagenome (GOLD analysis project Ga0255778, IMG submission 179976) | Coastal salt marsh microbial communities from the Groves Creek Marsh, Skidaway Island, Georgia - 071405CT metaG (version 2) | ecosystem: Environmental > Aquatic > Marine > Intertidal zone >...
CACCCACCTAAAAGCAGGTTGGATAAGAAGAAACGGAGTCGCATTAAGTGATCAAGCGACATTAGATGAGTATTTTTTTCTAGGGTTGGATGGAAAATATCTTACTCATGTATCTATCGTGTCTGATCCTGTTTATTTGACAGAGCCATTTGTTCGTACTAATGGATTTAAATCTCTTCTTTCAGCTGAAGTATCTTCTTTCCCTTGTCGACCTGCTATAGAGCTGGATCGTGAATTCGGGTTTATTCCACACTGGATGATTGATTCAGAGCAGTCACAAGATGCTAGTGAAGAGTTTTCCCTAAGATGGCGAATTCCTTTAGAGTCTGCGCGTGGTGGAGCTCATACTGCACTTCCAGAATATGTAGACATTGTCAGGTAAAGAGTGTCGAGGAAAATATTTGCTATGTGTAGTGATACCATTTTTTTAAAGAAAGTTCTTTCTGTTCTCTTGGTTTTGTTTTTAACCCCTTTTGTCTATGGTCAAAATAACATCTCTGAAACAGAAGTTAAGTCTTTTCATATACAGGGTAGCATATGGCTTTTACAGGGAGCTGGTGGAAATGTCACCTTGCAAATTGGAGATGATGGGGTTTTAGTTGTAGATACTCAATATTCGGAGATAGCACCAAAAATATTGGAAGAAATTAACAATCTCGCACCTGGAAAAATCATTAGGTATGTTATTAACACACATGCCCATCAGGACCACACCGGAGGAAATCAAATTATCAAGGCTGCTGGCCGTTCATTTGCTATTGGAGCTGGCACCCGAGACTCGGAAGAAACATTTGGCACTGGCGCTGATGTCATAGCGCATGAAAATACTATGCTGACCATGGCGACGGCTAATCCTGAAATTCCATTTGAACTTTGGCCTACAGAAGTTTTTATCGGGGAACAATATGATTTCTTTTTTAATGGAGAAGCAGTTTTAATGTTTTATTTCGGACCCGCACATACAAATGGCGACATTATTGTTTATTTCAGGGGTTCAGAAGTAATTAGCGCAGGAGATCTTTATGTTTCAGGCAGTTACCCATTTATAGATCAAAGCAATTTTGGCCATATAAATGGAATAATAGATGCCCTAAATTCAATAATAAGAATAGCTGTTCCTAGACATAATCAGGAAGGTGGCACACTGATAGTTTCCGGTCATGGTCGTATCGCTGATGAAGCAGATATTGTCGAGTACCGAGACATGATTACAATAATTCGGGATAGAGTTCAGCATTTCATCAATCAAGGCATGAGTTTGGATGAAATTCTAGAAGCGGACATATCCAGAGATTATGACGGCAGATATGGTAACGGGTTTGTTTCGCCTGATTCATTTATTTCTGCCATTTACAATGGCTTAACTCAATAAGTATAAAGATGAAAATATCACTACAAAAAACCAAGTTACAACTAGTGGCCTTATTGCTAGCCACAGGAACTGTATTTGGACAAACGGAAGATCAAAATTTACAGGAACGTGTTGAGCTTTCTCCAAGAGAAATGGCTCCAGTGAATCTAACCGAAGAAAACCTTGAAGGACAGTGGGTTTCAATTATTAATGAAGATTGGCTTTGGCGTATGCGAATTCCAGATAAAGGTGACTTTTCCAGTATTCCATACAATCCTCAGGGTATCCAAAAAGGACAATCCTGGGTTGAAACTACATCGGGTTCTTGTTTAGCTTATGGCGCAGCAGGAATTATGCGGCAACCATTACGTTTTAGACTTCAGTGGGAGACAGATTCGGTTCTAAAGTTAGAAACTGATTTTGGTCAACAAATTCGTAGATTTATTTTTAACAGCGAACCACCTCAAGATATTCAAAATACTTTACAAGGGTATTCCACGGCTAGTTGGGAATATGACCAATTCCCTGATAGAGGTTTTTTTGGACTAGTAAATCCAAGGGATAATGGGCCTCAGTATGGCTCTCTCAAAGTTGAAACGGATCATTTGACTGAAGCATGGTTAAGAGCAAATGGGGCGCCAGTAAGCGAGAATGCAAAAGTGATTGAATTATTCGATTTTTTTAAAGGTCCAGATGATAGCGATTGGTTAGTCATCACAACGATTGTTCAAGATCCAACATATCTTTATGAAGATTTTGTAACCAGCTCACATTTCCGACGAGAAGCAGATAGATCTATGTGGGATCCTCGTCCATGCATGTATGATCTGCCCTAAATCAATATTCAACTTTTTATAATATATAAACGAATGATTCTGGCCGAGATGAGACTATAATAATTACCGCTTTCGACCCAAAGCAGACATTGGAGGATATTTTGCAAACTGCAACATTGAATTCACTTGAACATCTGCTGAACATACGACTTTAACTATGTCTGAGAAAGTAGTTTTACCACGTCTTAAATTGTTTATTACCCTTTGGGTTATTGGCATAGTAGGTGCAGCGTTATTAACGGTGACTATTCTCCCTCAATTACTCGAAGGCCAGGAATTACCTGCACCAATTAGGGTGATCGTAATTGCTAGCATCATGCAAAGTGCTGTTCTGGTTGGTATCGCTACTTGGGTTGGTGTCCATCTAGCCTCATCTGTAGGGCTTCATGCTCCTGTATTCGAAGCTATAGTATTACGCCAACGGGCAATAACTAAACTAACGCCTCAAATATTGCCAGGCTTTCTTCTTGGTTTTTTTGGGGGCGTATTGCTTTATATAAGCAGTACTCAAGGCCCTGATGTATTAATTCAGGCAGCAGAAATCCCCAACATTCCTCTATTAAGCCGACTACTTTATGGGGGCATTACTGAAGAGCTATTATTGCGTTGGGGATTAATGAGCCTGCTAGTCTGGATTTTATGGAGATTTATCCAAAAGGGAGCTGGAGTCCCACGCCCACAGTATATATGGGTTGCAATCTTTCTAAGTGCATTTATATTTGGAGCAGGTCATTTACCAGCGGCATCCATGCTAGTAGGCGGTTTAAGTTTGACTCTTACAGTTTATATCATTGTTGTAAATAGCATATTTGGCATCATGTTTGGTTGGCTATATTGGCGTCATGGATTAGAGTCGGCGATGATTGCTCACGCCACATCACATTTAATAAATTATTTATTGATTTAACACATTAAGATTGCAACATAACAGGTCATTTTATTCTCATTATGACCTGAAAACGATATGCTAAAAACATGGCGTTCTTGTTATAACTTAAATGTCCGCTTATGGCCGATAATAGACATAAATTTCATAACTTCCAGCAGTGTAGAGTATAGATGTGAACACCAATTTTCATTAATAATCACTTGTAAATTTAAATAAAACTGAAAATGTATATCGCCCAATACTATACAAGTACTGATGAAGAAAAAAAGAAGATAGTTGCGATGATAGAACTACTAGGTTGTGATTTTAGAATTGTGGAAAACATAATCAGCGTTCAAATAAACGATGAACAAACTTTATCTAAACTGCAAAGAAGTGAATATCCACCATACTCAATCCAATAATCTTAACAAAGCTTCACAACCAATAATTGACCTTCTAGTTAAGCCTTGGTCTAATATGCGACCTTCCACTGGGGTGTCGCCAAGCGGTAAGGCAATGGACTCTGACTCCATCATGCGTAGGTTCGAATCCTACCACCCCAGCCATTTCAAAGACTCACACCTCCAAAATTGCTTTAAAGATGATTGAGAAGATATTTAGCGACTAAGCTGACATCCGGCAAACACATCGGCATAAATATCGGCACTTTTCTATCTTTTTTACCTTTTTAAAAATATATCTTACTGATATTTTTGTATTTATTAAGGATAAATATCGGCATGCACATGGGTTCCAATCAGCCATTCCACTTCAAGCTTATGTTCCCGGACATAAGCAATAATTTCATCAGCACCATCGAAGGTAATTGTTCCTGACGGATAATCCAGATTCATCACGGGATCCACTATCGCGCAGGCCTCTGGAATCAGAGGTCCTTCACAACATAGGAAAAAGTATTGGTATCTTTATCAAAAAAAGCCGCGACTTCCGGTTTTACTGAAATGTTAGGTGTAAACGGTAATGTTGTCGTCATTCTTAACTCCTTCCTCTTAGCTTCTAAGCTTAACTTGCACTTTCAAATTTATAACACTGTTATAAAAAAGTGAGAGTCAGAACCTTAACTTTAGCCCCGACTCTCACAGCTCCTTCCAACACAACAGCAGGGGAAACAGATATCTCAGACTGCCTGTCCTTTAATAATTAACACTATTACTAATACTGTTGCATAGGTCATGCCAGTTTTTTACTTAGGTATCGAAACAAAGCTATCTTATTGATATAAATTGATTTAATTTATTTTGAGAACAATTTTTCAGGGGCTTGAGCTATCTGACAAACACTGGTTTTTGTCATTTCTGACAATGCAGTTTCACAAACGGCAAGCCAACAAACAGGCCCAGGAATGTCCAGAAAGGAGTTAATGAGTAACAAGCAGTTTATGACAAAACATACCGATGATCACAGCCGCAACGAACAGAAATACCTCAGGACGTAAAGTCACTAAAGCCGTTACGGCAGGGCCCGGACAAAGCCCCACCATACCCCAACCAATACCAAACAGCATTGCGCCACCCAGTAACTTTTTATCTATTAGTGTTTTATCCGGCAACAGAAACTTTAACGCAAAAAATGGCTGTTCTTTACCTTTCACAAGTTGAAAGCCAGGAATTGTAATCAGCAAAGCACCAATCATGACGAAAACCAATGCCGGATTCCACTCACCAAAGATATCCAGAAATGAAAGAATTTTTTCCGGATTCACCATTTCTGAAATAGTCAGTCCTACCCCAAAGAGCAAACCTGTTCCAAAAGCCACTAAGGTATAAGCGAATGCTTTTCCCTGTTTTATATTAGGCATAAGGCCACCTATAACACATAACGGATCAAAGCCACGGTCAACATGGCACTGAGTATGAAAGTGATCGTGGCGCTTATTGAACGCCAAGAAAACCGGGCTATGCCGCAAACCGAGTGACCACTGGTACACCCACTTCCCATGCGTGTACCAAAACCTACCAGAAAGCCCCCGACTAAAAGCATCGGCAAAGAAGCATTTAACTCAAACACAAAGGGTCTCTGAAAAATGAAAGGCGCAACAAGCCCACCTGCGAGCAGTCCCACAATAAAGGCAATACGCCAAAACATATCTCCTTTGGTCTGAAAAAAAACACCGGAAAGAATACCGCTGATACCGGCTATCCTGCCATTCAGCAACATCAGAAAGGTAGCTGCAAGACCAATCAGGATGCCGCCCAGTAAAGCCCACATAATACTCTCAAGCATGTTTACCACTGCCTCATCACAGTTGTATCTGACTCAGAATCCGGCCACCAAAAAGCAAAGCGTAAAACCGATCGCCACAACAATAAACTTTTTAATTTCACCCTACGTAAAATCTCTTTTGCGGTTTTTACTGTTTTGTACACCAATGACCGCGGCCAATGTGCTGACAATCATCTCTAGCCAGCTCAGTTCTGCTTGGTTTTCATTTGTTTTAGACATAATCATTCTCCTTACTCGTTTTATTATGACTAGAGCAAAGACCGTACCAGCTAATTACGTTCACTATACCGCAAACTTGCCTGAGCAGCAGCCTGAGCTGAACAGCCTGTTTACACATCGTCGGTATTCACTTCTTCCAGAATATCTTCAAAAATATCCATGGCGATGGATTTAATATCGAAAGAAATTTTCTGAAACAAGTGGCGCGATGGTGCATTTTTACGCCAGGAGGCAACATGCGTGCGGTTAATCTTTTCATCCTTTAGTTCAAGCACTTTGAGCTTGTCGTCTTCCGTAATTCTGGCATTGATATACAAACCCGGCATGAAAGCAATGCCCATGTTCATGATCACCATTTGCTTCAAGGTGTTCAGACTGTTGCTGGCAAATTTACGCTGGGCATGTGCGGTATACCGCTCACAAAGAGTAGCGATCTGTCTGTGCAGATGATGCCTTTCATCCATAGTCAGCACATCCTGGTTATATAAATCCTTGCCTTCCAGTATTTCCTTATTTGCCAGTGGATGATCCTGGGAAAGCACGATAAATATCGGCTCAATAAAAAGTGCCCTGACCCGGTTTTCACTTGAATGCATTGGCAGCATGGTGAGAATAAAATCATAGTCGCCATTATCAAGCCCCTGCTCCAGTTCCTGTGGAACTCCTTCACGCACATGCAATTTCAGACGCGGGTAACGTTTGTGTAATTCAATTAGTACTTTTGAAAACAGGTAAGGACCGATCGTTGGAGAGACCCCAATCTTGAAGGTACCACTAAGCTCCCTGTTGCTGCTGTCCGCCTGATCCATTACTTGCTGAAACTGCTCAAGTAATTTTCTAACCAGCGGCAATAATTCGCGGCCCGCCGGCGAGAGCAAAGTGCCCGCTCTGGAACGCTCAAATAGTTTGACGCCTAAAGCTTCTTCCAGCGTGGCAATCTGACTGGTTAAGGTGGGTTGGCTGATGTTCAGTTTCTGTGCTGCCTTCCTGAAATTGGACGACATGGCAATATTGACGAAATATTCCAGTTGGCGGATTGAGGGCTGCTTGCTTTTATCTTTCAGATCCATGATTTATCCCCGTTTCCTCTTTTCATGTAGTAAATCACGCACTAAAGAAGAGTTAGAGTTAAGTTATGATAGCTAAAAACTAATCTTTTTCAATTTATGTTAGTTTAAATGTATTAGCAAGCGTTTTTTGTCTCCTTTATTGCCCCTCGCCTATAACCTGAAACACCCATGAATAATACGTAGAAACTCGTTCATAAAGGGAAATGGAGCCATATGCTCCCTGTTTCGCTGCAAGAGGATTATTGATTTCGCCGAGGGCAACGCCCATTAACAATAAACCGTCTGGCGTTTCAAATAATGCCGGACCACCTGAATCCCCAAGCCCTGGCACACCTTCCAGCAAGAGTGCAGTTGAATTGTTATCACGCGGGTCATCGAATATAAATTCCAGCCATTTGCCGGCATTCATGACTGTATTCTGTGCTCTGCGCATTTTGCCATCATTTCCGGTGCCGCCTTTCGTTCCTTCACCCGTAAAGCCCCAACCCAGAAAGGTAACAACTTTATCCCTTTCATCCTTTTCCCGGTACAGGCTGATCGGCGTGATTCCGCTGGGCCGGTCCAACTTGATCAATGCCAGATCAACAGCCTCTACCTGCCGTGGATGTTTATAAGCGGGATGTAATACAAGCTCAGTAACGGCAAACTCTGCACCATCAATCGTGACAGGATAAATACCACCAGCCCGGATGACTTCACCCATTGGGGTCTGTTCCGTACAATGCCCTGCTGTGATCGCCCACTGTTCACTGATTAAAGTGGCTACACAGATTTTATTGTTAAAACGGGTATGTAAATAAAACAGCTGCGGATATTGCTGGGCGTAGACCACATAGTTTGAATCCGGCTGGTCATGACGAATGATAATGGCCTGGGCCTGTGACATACCCAGCAATGTGGCAAACAGCGCAAAGAGTAATTTAAAAGCTGAAACAGTTTTCATGGAAAGATAGAATAAGCATGTCAGGTTAAAACAGGCATTATTATGAATGATCCGGAAAAAGCCCGTCCAGAACGTGAATACGACAAATCCGGTTTTTATACCGAAGGGAAGTCCTTTCGTATCTGGGCTTTACTGGCATGGTTAACTGGGGCCGTGGTTGTTCTCGCTGTGGTTTCAGCATTGCTTAACATTATTCTGCTTTAGCAGAATTACTCTCAGCAGCAGCATCAGCCTCGTTATTTTCAGCACTGTCAGTAGTTTCGTCACTGTCAACATTGCCTTTCGATACCGGCTGACCCCTGTATGGATGTTTGGATAAACCTATATTGGGCGTATAGGTCGTTTTACCTATCCCTTTGATTATCTTGACTAATTTCAGGACAAAATAGAGCGAGCCCAGCACAATAAACAAGCCGATAGCCAAAACCAGCCATTGCGCACCACTCATGGCTCCAGGGTTACTCAGTGCATTGATCAGTTCCTGCATTTCCCCCTCCTGAAGAATAAAAGCCCGAATTATGCAGTAATGCTTAAACTATTACCAATGATGGGAATCTATTGTGGTCAGCCTAGATATTGAATGGGGCGAATAGTTTCAATAACACACCACCAGTTTTTTGAAACGGGAGTTTGCATACCCAGAAAATGACCGGATCAAAATATTAGTTACGAATAATAACCAAACGTAACAGGCCGTTTTTTAGACCGTCGTGAGCGATGTTCAGACAAGACAAAAAGAGTTTTTTATGAAGGCGCTTACACAAAAAGTAAGTAACTGAATAAAAAACTCTTTTTAACGCAGTATGAACGAGCGTAACAGGCCTAAAACTATTGCTGGTTCATGGCGGCGATATATAGTTCTATTTGTTCCAAGCGATTTATCGGATCTCTCAGTTCCAGAATAGCCTGCTTTTCCTTATTTCCAACCGGCAATAACTCAGCCAGACACCAGGCAATTTCTCTTAAATTTTCAAAACTGATATCGATATTCAAATCTTCCACCATGGGGTGAGCAGACAACCCTTTTAACAACTCAACATATTCCTGAAACTCATCACCCACTTCGATGGCTTCAGCATCAACAGAATCATCCGGACGAAAAGTGACCTCTGCCATGCATAAATTATTTTTTTCACGCCATGATTCAACAATCGTAAAAGTGCTTTTACCTTCAACGGTGATTCCCAGTAAACCATTGGGCAATTCATTCCAGTCAACGACTTCACAGTAAGTCCCTACCCGGTGAATATCCAGTTTCTGACCCTGATGAGCGACTTCGTTGCCTTCTTCAATCAGGACAATGCCAAATCCTGTCTGTTGCTTCAGGCACTGACGAACCAGATCTACATAACGTGATTCAAATATTTGTAACGAGATTCTTCCCTTGGGAAAAATAATGGAATTCAGCGGAAAGAGCGGAAGTGTTTCCATAAGCCACTCTCATCCCTGCAAAGCGGTACAAAGTTTTTGGTGAAAACCTTCAAAACCACCATTACTCATAATGACAATGTGATCACCTGATTGGCTATCCGTGACCAGGGTTTCAATCAGCGAATCAACAGATTCCAGAACTGTAAACTCAGGGATGCTGGCAGACGCTATCGCATCCAGATCCAGTTTGGTATCGGCGTTTTTATACCAGTAAACCTTATCAGCAGCATTCAGCGAATCTGCCAGAGTATTCTGGTGATAGCCCATTTTCATGGTGTTGGAACGCGCTTCAATAACGGCTATCAGGCGTCCGGCATTTGTATCAGCTGACAGTGCAGCGCGCTTGCCATCCAATGTGGTTTTAATGGCCGTAGGATGGTGCGCAAAATCATCGTAAACACTCACACCCTTAAAAGTACCCAAAACTTCCAGGCGTCGTTTGACTCCTTCAAATTCTGACAAAGCCTTACAGCTTTGTTGGATACTGACACCAGCATGGGCAGCGGCAGCGATAGCAGCAACTGCATTCTGTACGTTATGACTGCCCAGCAAGGACCAGTTAACCACGACTTTTTCATCTGCAGCTTTTACTTCAAAGCTGGAACCATCCTCTTGCAGCAAACTGACCTGCCAGTCCGCTGCAAGCTGATTGTCAGCCTGTAAACTAAAAGTCTGCCGTGGTGACCAGCTGCCTTTATCAAATACTTCTTCGAGCGCCTGATTACCTGCCGGAGAAATGGCCAGCCCATTCTCTGGAATAATTTTTACCAGATGATGAAACTGTGTCTGAATTGCGGCCAGATCTGCAAATATATCAGCATGGTCAAATTCCAGATTGCCCATGATCACTGTGCGAGGCCGGTAATGAATGAACTTGGAACGCTTATCAAAAAAAGCTGAATCGTATTCATCGGCTTCAATCACAAAAAAAGGTTGCTCACCAAGCCTGGCTGATGCATCGAAATTTTTAGGGACACCGCCGATCAGAAAACCCGGCTGTAATCCGGCATAGTCCAATATCCAGCTTAGCATGCTGGTGGTCGTGGTCTTGCCATGCGTGCCGGCAACAGCCAGTACCCATCGCCCCTGCAAGACATGCTCGGCCAGCCATTGTGGCCCTGAACAATAGGGCAAACCTTCATTAAGCACGTATTCAACAGCAGGATTGCCGCGTGAACAGGTATTGCCAATCACAATCATGTCCGGCTTGTCCTGAAAATGAGCAGGGTCATAGCCTTCACATAGACTGATACCCTGTTCCTGCAACTGGGTACTCATTGGCGGATAGACATGCTGATCCGAACCGCTGACCTGATAACCCAGCTGCTTGGCCAGAATTGCCAGACTACCCATGAAGGTGCCACAGATACCGAGAATATGAATATGCATCGGCGCATTCTATCTTATGAAGAATCGTTTTGCCTTAAGACTCTCATTTCAAAGCTCTTCAATGATTAAATAATGTTGCTGTTGCCGTATAATCCCACTCAACAACAAAGTATCTGAATTATTTATGAGCGATAGCGCTGATTATTACCAAAACACCCGGGAAGACCTGATCCCATTCATCCCTGAGCACTATACAAAAGTCCTGGAAATCGGCTGTGGTGAAGGTAACTTCTGGAATCTGCTGAAACAGCAGGAATCCCTGGAAATCTGGGGCGTGGAACCAAATCCGAGTGCCTCTATCATCGCCCGTCGCAAAGCCCATCAACTGTATGAAAGCTCTTTTGATGAATGCGCTGAAGGTTTACCCAATAACTATTTTGATTTAATTATCTGCAATGATGTGATCGAACACATGCCGGATCATGACCGCTTCTTTGAACAAATCAAAAAGAAGATGTCTGCTAATGGTCATCTGATTGGCAGTATGCCTAATGTGCGTTACTACCCGGTCTTGCGTAACCTGATTTTCAAAAAGGACTGGCCCTATGAAGATGCCGGCGTACTGGACCGCACCCACCTGCGTTTTTTTACGGCCAAAAGCATGCGCCGTACTTTTGAAGAGCATGACTTTACAATCGAAAAATTTGCCGGTGTAAATTCACCCGGCCGCTTTAAATTTTTTATTCTTTTTCTAAACATATTGTTGCTCGGCACAGCCATGGACTCCAAATATCAACAGTTCGGATTCAGCCTGACCAAGAAATAGAAAAAATAAATTATCAAGAATTTTAACGATCTTGAAAAACTGATTGAGCGATGACAAGACGAGGCAAAATTTTTTGAAAAAGCGCAGTTTACAGAACCAGTAAATGAGCATTTTGATAAAAATTTTAACGAAGTATTGGCAAGCTCAGCAGTTTTTCCTTACACACTTATAATTGGGAAAACACCAAATGAACAATATTTTCTATGCGCAATCTGGAGGGGTTACGTCTGTAATCAATGCCTCTGCCTGTGGCCTGATCGAAACTGCCCGTGCCAATCCTGAACTGGGCAAAGTCTATGCTGGTAGAAACGGCATTATCGGCGCCCTCCGTGAAGAATTGATTGATACCAGCCTGGAATCGGCTGAAAGCATTGCTGCACTTCGACACACACCTGCCGGCGCTTTTGGCTCATGCCGTTACAAACTCAAAAGTATTGAAGAAAATCGTGCTGAATATGAGCGGCTTATAGAGGTCTTTAAAGCCCATGATATCCGATACTTTTTTTATAACGGCGGCGGTGACTCACAGGATACGGCTAACAAGGTTGCCCAGTTAAGCCAGGAAATAGATTACCCGCTCACCTGTATCGGCATTCCAAAAACGGTCGATAACGATTTACCGGTGACAGACAACTGCCCTGGTTTTGGTTCTGTTGCCAAATATGTTGCTGTTTCCATCCGTGAGGCCGGACTGGATGTCGCCTCCATGTGTGAGAGTTCAACCAAGGTGTTTGTGATGGAAGTGATGGGACGACATGCCGGTTGGATTGCCGGAGCAGCAGGCCTTGCCGCTGAACAGGAAGGTGATGCCCCTCATGTTATCGTATTCCCGGAAGTCGCTTTTGATAAAGCGGCGTTTATGGCAAAAGTGAAAAGCTGTGTCGATAAATTTGGTTATTGCGCCATAGTGGTTTCTGAAGGGGCACATTATGCAGACGGCACCTTTCTGGCTGATGCTGGTAACAAAGATGCTTTCGGCCACGTTCAGCTGGGCGGTGTTGCACCGACTCTGGCCAATATGATTAAAGATGAGCTGGGGTATAAATATCACTGGGCTGTTTCAGATTATCTGCAGCGTGCTGCCCGTCATATTGCCTCAGCAACCGATGTTGAACAGGCCTATGCCATGGGTAAAGCGGCCATGGAATATGCCCTGGCTGGCAAGAATGCAGTGATGCCAACCATTATTCGCACAAGTCACTCACCTTATGCCTGGGAAGTTGGTGAAGCCAAATTATCTGATGTAGCCAATGTCGAAAAAATGATGCCGCCAGAATTTATTACTGAAGATGGCTTTGGTATCACTGAAGCGGCTAAAGAATATTTCTCGCCCCTCATTCAGGGTGAAGATTACCCCCCGTATAAGGATGGTTTGCCACAGTATGCAAGGCTGAAAAAAATCCTCATTGATAAAAAGCTGCCTGCCTGGTCTGAATAATCTAGATTAAACATTGCCATGTATTATGAAATTTTTTCCATTATTGCGCCGGTATTCGTGTGCGCTTTTATCGGGTTTATCTGGGTAAAACTGGGACAGACTTTCGCTGCAGATTTTGCCAGCAAAATCATTGTCTATATCAGTACGCCCTGTTTAATCTTTTCCACCTTCATGGAAGTGGATATTGATAGATCAGCCTTTTTAAATTTGCTGCTGGCGGCAGTTTTAACCACGCTTTGTTCCGGTCTGATTGCCTGGCCTGTGCTAAAAATTCTGAAACAGGATTTACACGCCTTCTTGCCGTCACAAATATTTCCCAACTGCGGCAATATGGGCTTGCCACTTTGCCTGCTCGCCTTTGGTGAGGAAGGCCTGGCCCTGGGGATTACTTTTTTCACCATTAATGCTGTGTCGCATTTCAGTGTTGGCGCGTCGATTTCTGCAGGGCAGCTATCCTTTAAAAACCTGTTGAAGAACCCGATTTTTGTCGCTGTGCTAATCACCTTAATCATGGTCTTTAATGGTATTAAGTCACCTGTCTGGTTGTACAACTCCACAGAACTGCTCGGTGGTATTTCGATTCCAATGATGTTGATCGCCCTTGGCGTTTCCCTGGCACAATTTAAAATTTCAAGTTTGAAACTCAGTCTGGCGTTGTCGATCTTCAGATTGGTAACAGGCTTTGTTGTGGGGGTGGGTATTACTTTACTGTTAGGCCTGGAAGGCGCAGCCAGAGGCGTGGTGATCCTGCAAAGCACCATGCCCATTGCCGTATTTGCCTACCTGTTTGCCTCACAAAACAATCGTCGCCCGGATGAAGTGGCCGGCACGGTTGTAATTTCAACGATTTTATCTTTTCTGACTTTGCCACTGTTGCTTTTATATATTCTTCCTTAAATTCTTTGCAAGTCGGAACAGCCAGTCAGGTATTGGAATTTCATCCACAAGAGAGCATGTAAGTAAAAAAATATAAAACGAGCAGTTTGGGTTGGCCTTTAAAATAGCTCTAACGAAAACGACTAGTCTCGTAATTCATATCTGACAATGGGTCCAGTTAAGGTTGCTGGCAATAAAGAACCATCTTTCCCAATACTCAATTGATGTCCAAATGCCTGGATTTTCCCCTTGAAAGAGCCATCTTGCTGATCAATTTGTAATAAATATGACTCGGTCATTGACACACCTTTTGGCTCTGCACTCAGATATAACTCACCATCCGGTGAAAATGCGATACTGATTATCCTTCCACCATAATGCCATTCTTTTAGATAACTTCCTTCTGCGGTAAATATTTGTATTCTGCCGTTTTCACGGTCAGCGACATAGACAGTACCATCAGGCGCTACAGCTATACCATGCGGCAGATTGAATTCACCGGCCCCATTGCCGCGTTGACCCCATTCACGTATTTTTTGACCAGAAGGGTCATAAACAACAATACGGCCATTTGCATAGCCATCAGCAACGTAAATTGAACCATCGTCGGCAAAAGCAATATCTGCTGAGGCACGCTGTATTCTTTCAATATCGGGAATACCACCAACACTTATCTCCAACAAAATATCTCCCTGCGGAGAGAATTTATAGATCATCGAAGTCATGGCATCGACTGCCCAGACATTCCCTTCTTGATCTAGCCTAATACTATGAGCATAGTCGAAAAGCCCTTTACCAAATGACCGTATGACTGTTCCATTCCTGTCAGTAACAATTATGGCGTCGATATCAGAATTTCGTTGAATAATATAGAGATTCCCGTCTCCATCACCTGTAACAGCAGGGACTCGGCCAATATCCAGAGAGGGAGAAAGGGAAATTTCAAATCGCTCAGTTTCAAGCAGTGGCGCAGCATTAATCAATGCTCTTAGTTTGGCGTCGGTACCATCATCCGGACCAAATATTTCATCATCTACCTGGGCCAATGAAGAGCTTGCCAATATCAATAATGAAATGACACTACCTATAAATATCTGCTTAGTACTTTTCATATCGTTAAAAATTTATAAAAAACCCTAAAACAGTGATGACTGCAAATTCTTCGCTAAGACGTATTTTTACTATACTACTGGTTTTAAGTCAGCATCAAGGTGCCAGCCTTTGAATAGCCCAACTGCCACCTTTCTGCAAAGAATATTCAAAACGGTCATGTAAGCGGTTGGCGCCTCCCTGCCAGAATTCAAACATACTGGGCGTAACTCTGATACCACCCCAGAAATCCGGTAAGGGAATTTCTCCCTTGCCAAATTTTTCCTTCATATATTCAACCTGGGTAAGCAGCATCTGTTTGGATATTAAAGGACGGCTTTGCTCAGAGGCCCAGGCAGCCAGCTGACTTTCCCTTGGGCGGCTTAAAAAATATTTTAGGGACTCGGCAGCGGAAATTTTTTGTGCCTGCCCCTGAATTTTTACCTGTCGGTCAATATCATTCCAGGGAAAATGCAGACTGACTTTTGAATTTCCTGCAATTTCTTTAGCTTTACGGCTGCCATAGTTGGTGTAAAACACCAGGCCTTTTTCATCCAGATGTTTTAACAGTACGATGCGTTGTGAGGGCTGACCGTCTGCTGCAACCGTTGCCACTACCATGGCAGTTGGATCATCCAACTGCAGATCAATCGCCTGTTGTAACCAGAATTCCAGCTGCTTTACAGGGTCTGCATTTAAGTCTTCCCTGTTCAGACCACCCTGCAGATATTCACGTCTGAGATTTTCCAGCTCCATCAAAAATCCACTTGCACATCGAATTCAAAAATTCGTTCAGACTTGATCCCAGTGCCAAACTCAAAATAGCCTCTGCCATGTTTCTTGCCAGCAACCCAGCCACCGGTATAGGTAGTGCCATCGGCCCAGCGATATGTGCCTTCACCGTTAAAATTGTCATTCCGAAATTCACCGGAATAATTTTCAGTATTATCAATCAGCCAGATTTCTGAATTACGGTCTTCAACCCAGTCCCGCACCATAAATGCCTGGGTCCCCTGACCGTTACGACGATTATTGCGCCAGTTGCCAATATACACATCGTAAATATTATTGAGACTGCTCCAGCCTGCACTACGGTTCCACATAATGCCTCGGCCCTGCTTTTTACCCAGCATCCAGTTGCCTTTGTAGATTTCACCACCGTCCAAATATTCCAGACGACCATTACCATGATACTGGCCTTCACGGAATTCACCGCGGTAACGGGTTAAGCCCCGCTCGGTTTCCTGCACAAGAATGCCATAACCGGTAATGCAATCACCTCGCAGACAACCTATTTCATCATCCTCTGCTGCAAAAGCAGTGCAGGAACAAATCAACACTAATACTGACAATATACTTTTCATTAATCCGGACATTTTCTTAACCTGATTTCTATTTAAATCCCTGTTAGTAACAGAATTGTACCTTATACATGCCACTAACCCTAACTGGCAAAGCCGGGTGACTTCGCTTATATTTGCCGTTCGCAAAATGATTTTTCAAGGGGGAATGATGGCTTATAAAGTAGCATTTATAGGACTTGGTGTGATGGGTTTTCCTATGGCTGGGCATTTAGCCAATGCAGGTCACCAGGTCACTGTTTACAACCGTTCAGCTGAAAAGGCATCAAACTGGGCAACTACCTACAACGGTGATACAGCAGCCACCCCCGCAGCGGCAGCTGAAGATGCAGATTTTATATTCACCTGTGTCGGCAATGACGATGATTTACGTTCAGTCACTATTGGCGAGAACGGTGCATTTTCCACTATTAAGGCCGGCGCTGTTTTCATTGATAACACCACAACATCCGCCGAAGTTGCCAGAGAACTCAGCAAGATTGCTGAGGATGCGGGTTTCAGTTTCCTGGATGCTCCTGTATCCGGCGGCCAGGCCGGTGCCGAAAACGGCAAATTAACTGTCATGATGGGTGGCGATGAAGCAGCCTTTACTAAAGCCAAGCCTGTCATCGAAGCCTTTGCGGCAAACGTCCAGTTAATTGGCCCCAGTGGTTACGGCCAACTCTGTAAAATGGTCAATCAACTTTGCATAGCCGGTGTTGTGCAGGGACTATCCGAAGGCATTCATTTTGCCAAACGTGCCGGGCTTGATATAGAAAAAGTCATCTCGGTGATCAGCAAAGGTGCTGCGCAATCCTGGCAGATGGAAAACCGCTATCAAACCATGGCAGCCAACCAATTCGATTTTGGTTTTGCCGTTGACTGGATGCGCAAAGACCTGGGTATTGCCATGCAGGAAGCTGAAAAAAACGGCGCTTCTTTACCGGTCACTAAAATCATTGATGGTTATTATGAGCAGGTCCAGGCAAACGGCGGCAAGCGCTGGGATACTTCTTCACTAATCACCCTGCTTGAAAACAAATAAATCTTGAAGCACAGATTCAGCTGCTGCAGGAGCAAAAGGGATGAAATTATTTTCAATAAGCCTTCTTGTACTGATTTTGTGCTCATGTAATTCAACAACCATCTACATGGTAAGACATGCAGAAAAAGCTGATGGAAATAATCCTGACCCAGGTTTGACAACAGCAGGTTTGGCGCGGGCAGATGCCTTAAAAGACACCTTAAAATATGCCTCAATTAGCTAAATTCATTTAGCTCTTCACAGGTTAAATAAGGATGTTTCCTGAATATTGGTGATTTTCACCAGCAACGCAGGAAAAATAAGCAAGACCAGAAAAGCAGGAATAGCAGGAATAGCAGGAATAGAAGGTGGCAGGAACAGATGGGGAAAAGGTGTCAGAGTAAATAAATTACTCTGACACCGGAACAGATTAAAGCGCGAAGCAATACAACAATCCGAAACCACCCGTATTGATGAGTGCCTGTTGACTGCAAGCCTGGCTGTCATGCGCAGAATTCCAGTTCGGGAAATCGTGATGCCCGACTCTAGCTTTACCATTCCCACTGCTGGTCCAGTTATTACAGGTCATATCCTCACCTGCCGGATAGGCCGTACCATCCGCCTGAGAACCCGTCAGAATATCGTGACGGTTAGGCGCAAAGCCGGTACCCGGAATGCGTTCACCTATTGCAGTAAGGGCAGTAAGCGGCCCAAGCCGGTGATTCAGACTATGTAAATCATCAACATTGGCTGCAATGCGATAACCGTTAGCATTGAACCAAGGGCCCTCACCGATTCGGTCACGGGCATTCACTGCGTTTGGTCCCTGTGTGCTTAAATAGGCATGGAATGTTCTGTCGATACCTGCTGCATCTGCCTGACTCTGGCAGATTGCATCTGCACCCGCCAGACCACCCAAATCAGCACCATTACCGGAACCAACAGCCGTTACAAAGAAACTGACCGGACCCGTGGGAGGTTGAGCCACAGTCGCTGCTGAACCGATGATGCCTGTCAGCGCAAGTGCGGCAAGCGTTAATGTTTTCTTATTCATTATGACTCCTTATTATTTTTTGTTGGTACATTCTGTTGAGTGATCAGCCAATATAACCGCGGCTGTACGACCAGCACTACTGAACTTTTTCTTGTTCTACTTCTTGTACTACTTCCTGAACTATCTCGCTAGTGAATAACTAAGCTACTGTATTTAGATACTGAAATTCAATCTTTTATGGATGAAATATATCGCTCTCAGGTATTGCCCGTCATTTTACGGTAAGTTCGCATTACCACACGCTGCCACCAGAGAATAAAGCCGGTAATAAACATACCTGCCGGAATCAGGCTGATAAACAAAAGCAGCCAGGTAACCCAGGCTGCGTCAAAACGGCCGAAATGCACATCAACCATGAAATCCAGAAAGCCAGAGCTGCGATCAGCCCTGATTTCACCGAGATTCATAATAAAGGCATTCGGTTCCAGCTCGCCTGAATCCAGCATCGCCTGAATCTCTGGATCCGGCATGCCTATCAGGCCCATATTAAGCGCATTACTTAAACCAAGTGTATCGGTGACAGTACGAAAGGTATCGGGAATAGTTATCAGCATGCCACTGATGCCCCAGGCAAACATAAAAAACAGACACCAGAAACCAAACACACTGTGAAACTGCCAAAGCATGCCACGCGGACTTTTTTTGCTCGGGTAAAATCCCTGACGCCATTGCGCTTTACCGCGCCACCAGATAACCAAGCCGCTTAGCATCATGACTAAAAATAAAACAGCACCCCAGCCATTGATTCGCCGCCCGCCATTATCAATAAAAAGATCATCATGAAAGTCAATCAACCAGCGGTAAACCTTGGCCTCCCAGGGCAAGGAACTCCCCCTATCAAGCCCCCGGTATTGGTCGAAATAACGATTTTGAGTCACCCCATCCTGCCTGAGGACAACCAGCACTGCCCGTTCGGGATCGGAAGACTGATTAAACATGAAGACTTCAAAATCGCTGTAGACCTCTTCGATCTGAGCTTCCAGCTCATCATCCGACAACGGACCACTCGCTGTAGGCAGCACATTGCCGGGAACAAAATAGCGATCCAGTTTATCTTCCAGCAGATAAACCGCACCACTGACGCTTATCATGAGAATGTAAAGGCCAAGCACAATGCCTGCCCAGAGATGTATTTGAAATAATGCTTTATTGAGGAAATGGGTCTTCGGAGCGGAGACCCATCTTTGCCATGTGTTCAAGAGAGTTTTTTAAGCTCACATAAATTCTGGTTCTTTTTCGTAAACAGTAAGATTCTCTGAATCCAGCCAGCCGTTTTCCTGCCAGACAGAAATTCTCGCTTCAGAGTTACAGACGCCATCATTCGGTCGGGCGAAAGAACCATCTTCTTTCTGGACAAAGCATACGGCACCAGCTGGCTCTCCGGAGTTGAGTGGCAACATAACCACTTTAACCAACTCACCAGGCTTAAAGGTAGTACCATTTACTCCCTGACGCATGGCGTGTACCTGTGCTGCTCCTTCAAAACCCCAGGTCTGTTTGTTGCCCTGCTCATCTTCCACTTCGATATACAGCCAGCTGTGCGGATTATTAAAAGCCCAGCGTAACACCCGGCCAATAACAATCTGCTCTTTTGTCACATCAAACATGGCGAAAGAATGATGTGCGGTAGCACTTTGTAAGGTGGCAAGCATGCCGGAAATAATGATGGCTGCAATTGTTAGTATTGTTTTTTTCATTGTTAAAGCCTCAAATTATTTTTGAAAAACAGACCCTGCTTACTGATTCATCGGATTGAGCGATTGCCCCGGGATATCGGGAAAATCAGTGAAACCTCGGGGATCTTTGTATTCCGGATCTCCTGGCAGGTAGAAAAAAGTTCTGCCGTTTTCATCCTGATAGGAGTTACTGCTGGAGCTACACTCCCAGTTACGAATCCTCGCACCAAACTCAGCCAGTTCAGGACTGGAATTATGCACATAAACAGCGGATTGCGGCGCCTGCAAACCAATAGGATCATAAAAGGTGACCTGGGTAACTAACTGACGTACGCCTTCTGAACTTAACTGCTGCTGCCAGGTCTCAACCAGTTCCATTTGATTACTGGTCAAGGGCATGCCACGGAGATAATCAGCAGGATTTACCCACTTGGTCCATATAATCAGCTTGTCACCGTCCCAGAAGCCAATACTGTCACCAGTTGCAGAATGCTTACCATCTATATTGACGTGTTCCGCATTGATATAAACACGACGGGTTTCATTCATAAAATCATTCAACATCCATGTCTGAGTGGGAGTATTCGCAAACTCCTTGACGTAAGGCTCCCATAACCAGCGTACCACTCCTGGATATTCACAGTTGGTCAGACGATCATAGAGCTGCTCACCATTTGCGGTTATTTCAGCCCGACGCTGCCTGAAATGCTCTTCATAAGCTGGTGTTAAAACCCCTTCCTTGACTGTGCCTCCTGGCGACATGGCTACCGCCATTGAACCGTCTTCCAGGAAGATGGAAGGCATACTGTTAAAACCTGCACTCCACAAACCATCCCAGACAGGAATAGTGGCCATTGTATGCTGAGTACCACCATTAGCTTGTTCGAGTAAGTAATTGTAGTGCTCTTCAGCTGTTGCAAAGTCCCGCGGAGGGTACTCAACCGGGGGATCTCCCGGTGCCCTTGCGGTAAGGGTTTCCATTTGAGCCAGACTGCCCGACTGTAGACCTGCCAGTGAACATGCAAGAAGTAGGATTTGTAATAGAGGTTTATTTGTTTTTATTGTTTTCATGGTTTTGATTTTTGTTATTTTCAGTTCCGTCATCTTAGCGATTAACAAAAAAAATGTCTAAATTTAATCTCTGGAGATCACCTTATTTGCATAATTAACAGACCATTTAATACCTCAATTAAAAGACCATTAAAAGATTATTTAAAGTTAGTGTTAAAAAATAAACTTAAATAATCCGGGGCTATTGACGCTATTCATTTTTGTAGGTAGTGTATTTGCGTCGTGGCTTTGATCATAAATAAATATGGAATTTGACAACGACCGTTCTCAAGTTCTTCGCTTGAATCTCGCTGGTAATCCAATTGAATGGCTTACCTGGCAGGAAGCCACTACCCTCTACGCTCGTGAACTCGTAACCTGGACCCTTGGAGACACCATCAGAACCATCTGGGGTGGAACTTCACGTTTCAGTGGCGAACGCAGCTTTATCAAGCTACACAGTATCATTGCCTGCGCTGGTGACGTGCATCATAACTATTCAAAAAAACCAGCCCTGAACAACAGAATATTATTCCGCCGGGATCAGCACTTATGCATGTATTGTGGTAAGGAATTCCTAGACAAAGATCTGAGTTGTGATCACATCATGCCAACGTCCCGCGGCGGGAAAAATATCTGGACCAACGTCGTGGCGGCCTGTCGGCGCTGCAATCACTTTAAACAGGATCGTACGCCTGAAGAAGCCCATATGCAGCTACTGGCATTACCTTTTGAACCGAATCCTGCTGAATATCTGGCACTGATGAACAGTTCCAGGATTCGTGCCGATCAGATGGAATTTCTCAAATCACAGTTTTCCAAAAACTGTCGTTTGCAGTAAGTCGCGAACAACCTTTCCTACACCAAAAATTTCTGAACAATTTTGATGAACTGCTCAGGTTTTTCATTATGCACCCAATGACCCGCATTACTTACAACTTTAACGCTGGCATTGGGAAATTGCGCTAGAGTTTGCTCCTTATACTCCGGCAACAAATAGGAAGAACGTTCACCTTTTACAAAAAGCGTGTCACCTGAAAACTGTCGGGAAGTCGTTTGCCAGCCTTTCAGCAAGGTGTAATCCTTCGCAATGACAGGCAAGTTCATACGCCATTGAAATTCACCTGAACTGTTTCGCTGCAGATTTGTTAGTAAAAAGTCTCTTATTGCTTTATCCGGGACATCTGCCTTTAACAAGCTATCTATTTGTTGACGGCTTGTTGCTGCTTCCAGATTAATTTTCAACAAGGCATTTAATTCCTGGTTCGGCCCATTATCCAATTCCTCTGTATAAGCTACCGGCGCAATATCAACCACAACCAGCTTATTAACCCGCTCCGGAGAGTTCAGGGCAAGCTGCATTGCTATTTTGCCTCCCATGGAATGTCCGATGAAATCGGCATTTGAGATAGCCAGGGCATCCATGGTTTGGGCAATGTCTTCAGCCATTTCCGGATATGACATACTGTCAGCATGCGGAGAACGTCCATGGTTACGCGCATCAAAGCCATAAACCTTAAAATCATCGGCAAAGACTTTAGCCTGGGTAGTCCAGTTGCCATGCTGCCCGAACAGGCCATGTAAAATGATTAAAGGTTTTCCTGCAGTGGAGTATTGCTTATAAAAAAGCTGCATAAAAAACTGACTTAAAAATTCTCTTTGATATAAGCAAGGACATCCTCGTGATGGGATTTGGTATTCACTTTTTCCATGATGTGCTTAAGCTTGCCATCTTTATCAATAATAAACGTCATACGGTTTATCCCCATGTACTCTTTACCCATAAATTTCTTCAAACCCCAGACACCATATTTATCGGCCACGGCATGGTCTTCATCGGATAAAAGCGTAAAGTTCAGCTTATCTCTTTCTTCAAACTTGGCCAGACGTTTAGGCGCATCAATACTGACGCCCAACACTTCAACACCCAGCTTCTTCAGTGCTTTTTCACTATCACGAATACCCTGTGCCTGGACCGTGCAACCGGGCGTCATTGCCTTGGGATAGAAATACAACACAACAATCTTGCCTTTGTAGTCACCTAAACTGTGTTTTTTTCCATGCTGATCTTCCAGTGTAAAAGCCGGGGCTTTATTGCCAATCTTGGGTAATGCCATAAATTCCTCCTTAGTCAGTTTCTGTTAATTCAGACAACGCTGAATCGATATCTATATCGGGATAAGTCTCGGCGAACAGGCTGCGTTCCTGTTCATAAGCCTGGGTATTTCCCGCTTCTGTTAAACGCTGGATTTCAGCTAACCAGCTGTCCGGATTTTGCCGGTAACTGAAATCTGCTGCCGGTGCCAGACTTGCTGCCATTTCCAGCTGCGCTGCAGGCTGCTCTAACCCGCCAAGATCAGATTCCGCTTGAGTAGAAAATGCGGCAGCTTCCTCTAGGTTAGCTGATTCGGCCTGGCGTTCCTGTATCAGGGTTCTGCTTCTCTCCAGACGCGCTTCTGCAGCTACGGCATCTGCATTGGTCTCTGCACTTTGTATATTTGCAGTATTTACGGTGTTTACCGTATTTGGATTGCCGTCAGTCTGAAGAAGCGGCGCTGCTTCGTCAGCACTGACTGTTTCGTCTGTTGGCATATCCGATAGCTGAATAGATAATGCTTCAATCTCGCCAATCTCATTTTGCAACAGTTCAGCTTCATTATTTAAAAACAAAGAGACCGCTAACACGGCCACGCAAATACTAGCAGCAATGGAGTAAGCCTGCACGGG
>Ga0255778_10001198_pt1 | contig 23328 bp, 19 predicted proteins | sample 071ome_31_FD_179976 | JGI IMG/M metagenome (GOLD analysis project Ga0255778, IMG submission 179976) | Coastal salt marsh microbial communities from the Groves Creek Marsh, Skidaway Island, Georgia - 071405CT metaG (version 2) | ecosystem: Environmental > Aquatic > Marine > Intertidal zone >...
ATGATCTCCCATTTCTACAACATTACCTTGATCCATGACAAGGATGCGGTCGGCATTTTTGATCGTTGCCAAACGATGGGCAATGATGAGTGAGGTTTTGCCTTTGGTGATTTTTTCAGTCGCTTTTTGAATCAATTCTTCAGAATACGAATCGATCGATGAAGTGGCCTCGTCCAGTACTAAAATGCTCGGATTGGAAATGTAGGCTCTTAAAAAAGCAATGAGTTGGCGTTGTCCCGCAGAAAGCATCACACCGCGTTCTTTTACGTTATAGTGATAGCCTTCGGGCAGGGAACTTATAAACTCATGAACCCCAATGGCTTTTGCAGCCTCAATGACTGTTGCTTCTGAAATTGCATCATTGTTGAGGGTTATGTTATTTAGTATCGTATCGGCAAAAAGAAATACGTCTTGTAAAACCACGCCCACATGCTTGCGCAATTCTTGCAGTTTGAGCGCTCTAAGGTCGTAATCGTCTATCTTGATGTTCCCTTTTTCCCATTCATAAAATCGGGACAGCAGATTGATTATGGTCGATTTTCCGGCGCCTGTAGCTCCTACAATGGCGACGGTCTCACCTGGCTGAATGGTAAAAGAGATGCCGTGCAAAATTTCTTGGTCTGGCAAGTATGAAAAGTGAACGTGATCAAAGGTGATGGTACCTTTGATGGTTAGATTGGTTAAGGTCCCTTGGTCCTCAATTTGTGCTTCGGTTTCTAAAATTCCAAAGATGCGCTCTGCAGCTACCATACCCATCTGCAGGGTGTTGAATTTATCCGCAATTTGTCGCAACGGTCGGTAAAGCATTTGTGCCATTTGAATGAACAAGAAAATTTCACCCAATGTAATGCTGCCATCACTAATGACACGTAATCCGCCATACCAAACCAACAATCCAATGGTTACTGAAGAGGTGATTTCTGCAACTGGAAAAAATATTGAGTTATACCATACCGTTTTGAGCCAGGCTTTTTCATGCTTTTTATTGATGGCTACAAAAGCCTCGTACTCGGTTTTTTCACGATGAAAAAGCTGTACAATTTTGATCCCACTAATGCGCTCTTGGACAAAACTATTGAGGTTAGCCACCTGCAACCGTACTTCTTCAAAGGCATGTTTCATTGACTTTTGAAACAAGCGCGTTGCATATACGATAACCGGTAAAATAGAAAATACAATCAGTGACAATTGCCAATTGATCACCAACATGACCACTACGACCAATCCCATTTTGAGCAAATCTGCAATAATCATAAAAAGTCCTTGTGAGAAAATGCTCGCAATTGTTTCTATGTCATTGACTGCTCGTGTTACCAAACGCCCAACAGCAGCTTTATCAAAGTAAGCCATTTTGAAACGGATGATTTTTTGGTACAAAACCACCCGAAGATCTTTAATGACTTTTTGACCCAACCAATTGGCATAATAGACAAATAAAAACTGAAAGATTACTTCAAAGACCAAAGCACCCAACATCAGGCCCGTGAAAAATACAATCCCTTCATAATCTTTTAATCGGATATAGTCATCTACGACTACCTTCAAAAGATAGGGTGTTAGGGTTGAAAAACCTGATAAAAGAATGGCGGCCACGATTACAAAATAATACGTGGTTTTATAGGGAGTTACAAACCCCAATAGCTTTTTATATAGGGTTCTGTCAAATATTTTGCCGCTTACTTTAGCCATCTACAAATATCTTTTGTGGGTAGGTTATTTCTGTTAGGTATAATCCTTGAGCAGGAACCGAGTACCCAGCTTCACTTCGGTTTTTTGAGGCTATAATTGCTTCCAATTGCTCAACGGTTTTTTTTCCTTGTCCAATTTCTAAAAGGGTGCCCACTATGGCTCGTACCATGTTTCTAAGAAAGCGATTGGCAGATATCGTAAAAACCAATCCCCGTTCGGTAGGCTTCCAATGTGCAGCTGTTATTTCACAAATATAGGTTTTGACATCGGTTTTGCTTTTAGAAAAACATTCAAAATCACGATGCTTCATCAATACATCGCAGGCCATATGCATACGATCCAAATCGAGCGCTGCGCCAAATTTGTAACTGCCGTGGGCATCAAAAGGATCTTTTTCAAAACTTATATGGTACTCATAGGTGCGTTGCAACGCATCAAAACGCGCATGTGCGCTATCGATGACCAAACGAATGGAACGAATGGCTATGGTGTTGGGCAAAAACTGATTGAGCTGATAGCACAATTGTTCACAATCTTCAATTTTTGTATCCCAATCAAAGTGTGCAAACATTTTTTGAGCATGAACCCCAGTGTCTGTCCTTCCAGCTCCTAGAACATCAATTGGTGTTCGCATAAGAGTTGACAAAGCTTCTTCTAGGGTTTGTTGGACACTCGGCGCATTGGTCTGTCTTTGCCAACCGTTAAAATCTTTTCCATTATAGGCCAATTCTATAAAATAGCGCACTCCAAATTTTTTGTCAAATATATTGTTTATTCTACGATTTGACGCCGTTGATTGTTTAGTGTGTTCACCAACAAGTGGGCTTCTCGCTTATTTTCTGTAAAAAAAATCAGATGGGGTTCTTCTTTCATTTTGACCCCTACTGCATAGGGCCTTCGCAGCATGAACAGTAATAGCAATAGTGCAAAAACCGAAAGTGTTAAAAAGCCATGCCCCAAAGACAATACTCCTATTAGAAAGAGAAACAAAAAGTTAGTGGTAAGCATAACGACCAACAAAATAAACTTAAACCCAAAATAACGTTTTAAAAAAACGCTGTGGATATCTTCATAGTATATTTTAACAGAGGGATTGCTTGATGACACTTGATACGAAAGATAAAGACGGTGTAAAGCTACTTCCGAAGTCGTTTTGTACGTAGATTGAAAAAGTGTTTGAACTGAGTTGGACACCATTGGAGGTTAATTAGGTAAATTTGGTCTTACAAAGATATAAAATTGAAAAAAATCGTACTTCTCTCAGACTCGCACGGTTATTTGGACCAAGCGATAGAAAACCATTTGGCATGGGCAGACGAAGTTTGGCATGCTGGAGATATAGGCTCCATAACGGTAAGTGATCGGATCAAAGCCCTTAAGCCCCTAAGGGCGGTCTGCGGCAATATAGACGGCCACCAACTGCGTGTAGAATTTAGTGAAAATGAGATTTTTGAATGTGAAGGGGTCCATGTACTAATGACGCATATCGGAGGCTATCCAAAAAAATACAACGCACGTGTTCGTGAATTGATTCGCAAACACCGGCCTCAACTCTACATATGTGGGCACTCACATATTTTGAAAGTAATTTATGATAAGGACCTCGACTTGTTGCACCTCAACCCCGGTGCCGTTGGCAGATCGGGTTTTCACAAAATCAGAACCCTGCTACGCTTTTGCCTAACAGCGGGTAAAATAGAAAATTTGGAAGTTGTAGAATTAGGGCCTAGAAGCTCAACCTAGCGAATCCGATCCACCGATCGAATCAGCGCCTCATCTTTTTGGATCCCCCTTTGAGCAGCAAAAGACAATCCAAATCCTAGTATGGGAAGCACCAATAATGGATAATGCAAGTCCATACGCATTTGACCATAAAAAATTTCTAACAACACATAAACGGCCCACAAAAGTTTGAGGCCCAAATGGAAATGGTTGAGTTTCAATTGCAGGATTCTTCTTTTGAATAAGAAGATCAAAACAACGTCAAAAAACAGCCCCACACCCAACAGGGTATCAAAGAAAAGGGAGGGCGCTACTTGAATCCATTGAAATTGCTCCGGCGTCGAAACTGTAAAAAAAGTAAGGCCTAGTAAAATAAAGTCAATGAACCAGTATAAGGTTTGTTTTCGTTGTATCATATTTTCACAAAAATAAACGATTTAAAAGATAGCATTATTAAAAAAAGTTGTATAATTGCTTGAAACTACTTCAAACAGCGGCCGCAGCCGCACAAATAAGCCCACTTTATTTTTTTACAAATACATTATGTACGAAATCGCTGCATTAAAAAGCAAGAAATTACCTGAACTTCAGGAAATCGCCAAATCCATTGGTGTCAAACGAATTACAGGTCTTAAGAAAATTGATCTTATTTATCAAATAATCGATCATGTATCAGCCAATCCGGCTGCCCTAAATGAGTCACCTAAGCAACCAAAGAATGACCAAGATACTGACATACATGAAAATGAATCGAAAGAACCTTTAAAAAAACCGAATTTTAAAAAACGATCTCAAGAAGATAAAAAAGAGAATACCGAAAATCCTCGAAAACAATTTGAAGATCGTAAGGGATCAAAGAATCAAAACCCCAATAAAAATCAACACAAAAACCAACAAAATCAAAACCCAAATCCCAACAACAACAACAACAATAACAACAACCCAAATCAAAGAAAGGGCAACAATGGCAACGAACAAAATCACAATCGCGACAACCGCAACCGTTACCGTGAACCCGATTTTGAGTTTGACGGCATCATACATACCGAAGGCGTATTAGAAATAATGCCCGAAGGCTATGGATTTTTGCGCTCCTCAGATTATAACTACCTTTCTTCTCCCGACGATGTATATGTATCACAATCTCAAATACGTCTTTTTGGACTCAAAACAGGAGATACCGTCCTAGGAACCGTTAGACCGCCCAAAGAAGGGGAAAAATATTTTCCACTAATCAAAGTAGATTACATCAACGGTCTTGATCCCAAAGTGGTTAGAGATCGAGTCTCCTTTGAGCACCTAACCCCATTATTTCCCCAGGAAAAATTTAAACTTGCCGAAAAACAAAGCACCACTTCTTCTCGAATTATTGATTTGTTTTCTCCCATTGGCAAAGGACAACGTGGCATGATTGTGTCACAACCCAAAACAGGAAAAACCATGCTCCTCAAGGATATTGCTAATGCAATTGCGGCAAATCATCCCGAAGTATATCAATTGATATTGCTCATCGATGAGCGCCCAGAAGAAGTTACCGATATGCAACGCAACGTAGATGGAGAAGTTGTAGCTTCTACTTTTGATGAGCCCGCAGAACGCCATGTAAAAGTGGCCAACATCGTTTTGGAAAAAGCAAAGCGCCTGGTTGAGTGTGGTCATGACGTGGTTATACTGCTCGACTCCATCACCCGTTTGGCACGCGCCTACAACACCGTTCAACCGGCATCAGGTAAAATTTTAAGTGGCGGTGTAGATGCCAACGCCCTACATAAACCCAAACGATTCTTTGGTGCCGCTCGTAATATCGAAGGTGGTGGTTCGTTATCCATCATCGCCACGGCGCTTACAGAAACAGGATCCAAAATGGACGAAGTCATCTTTGAAGAATTTAAAGGAACAGGTAATATGGAGCTGCAATTGGATCGCAGAATTGCCAATAGAAGAATTTTCCCTGCCATTGACTTGGTGTCCTCAAGCACGCGTCGTGATGACTTATTGTTGGACGAAAATACCATTCAGAGAATGTGGATCATGCGCAAGTATCTGGCAGATATGAACCCTGTTGAGGCTATGGAATTTATTAACGACCGTTTTAAACGAACAACATCCAACGAAGAATTTTTAATCTCCATGAATTCTTAGTCGGAAAATTGAGTGCAAATAAAAAAGGGCTTACATCTGTAAGCCCTTTTTTATTTATATAAGTCAAATCCTACAAAGAGGCTACGTGCTTAGCTAACTTAGACTTTAGGTTAGCTGCTTTGTTTGCATGAATAATATTTCTCTTTGCAAGCTTGTCAATCAAAGACACCACAACAGGAAAAAGTTTGGTTGCTTCTTTCTTGTTGGTCAATTCGCGGAGTTTACGAATAGCATTACGAGCCGTTTTGTGTTGAAAACGATTTCTTAAACGCTTCTTTTCGTTAGAACGAATACGCTTGATTGCCGATTTATGATTTGCCATACTACTAATTTTTAGTTGTAGCCCGTAGGGGAATCGAACCCCTCTTTCCAGGATGAAAACCTGGCGTCCTAACCGATAGACGAACGGGCCAGTAAAACGTTTGCAAATTTACATGAAAAAAGGAATAACGCAATTTATATTTTAATAAAAAAACATTCCTGTAGCGCTATAAATTTGCGTGGCAAAAATAAATCTTTTTTGATGGAAAACAAGCGGTGGTGAAATCTTTTTAATATGCCTTGGCAAACAAGACCCTTTTGTTAGACGGTTTTCCTGAAAAAACGCATTGGCCCACCTCCTCTTTTGCTTCTAGCGGGATGCATCTAATCGTCGCTTTAGTTGCTGCTTTGATAGCTTCTTCTGTGGCTTCGGTACCGTCCCAGTGGGCAGCAATAAAGCCGCCTTTATCTTCCAATACCTTTTTGAAGGTCTCAAAATCGTCCACAGAAGTTACTTTAGCTTCTCGATAGGATAATGCTTTGTCAAATAATTCTTTCTGTATGGTCGCTAATAGATCTGTAATGATTTGACACAGGTCATTTTCAGCAACAAATTGCTTGGTCAAAGTATCTCTCCGGGCCAATTCGACCTGTCCTTTTTCGAGGTCTTTAGGCCCGATTGCTATTCGAAGTGGTACCCCCTTAAGCTCGTATTCGTTGAATTTGAATCCGGGTTTAAAGTTATCACGATTGTCAAATTTGACTCGAATATTTTTTTCTTCGAGTGTTTTTTTGATGCTTTCTGCTTTGGCAGCAACGGCAGCATGCTCTTCTTCTGAACGGTAAATGGGCACAATAACCACTTGATCGGGAGCCAAATTTGGTGGCAAAACCAAGCCATTGTCATCACTATGGGTCATTATCAGCGCACCCATCAGTCGTGTAGAAACGCCCCAAGAAGTGGCCCATACATAGTCTAAAGTCCCTTCTTTGGTAGCGAATTTGACGTCAAAGGCTTTCGCAAAATTTTGACCTAAAAAATGGGATGTCCCGGCCTGTAACGCTTTGCCATCTTGCATCAATGCTTCGATGCAAAAAGTTTCGACTGCACCTGCAAAACGTTCTGATGGGGATTTGAGACCTTGTATGACGGGTATGGCCATAAAATGCTCCACAAAATCTGCATATACCTGATTCATTTGTCGGGCTTCGGCCAATGCTTCTGCTTGGGTAGCATGAGCGGTATGTCCCTCTTGCCACAAAAACTCAGCAGTTCTAAGAAAAAGTCGGGTTCGCATTTCCCAACGGACAACATTGGCCCATTGGTTGATCAAGATGGGTAAATCACGATAGGACTGAATCCAATTTTTGTAAGTACTCCAAATAATCGCTTCGCTTGTAGGTCGAACCACAAGAGGCTCTTCTAGCTTGGCATCCGGATCGACAATCAGTTCTCCTTTTTTGTCAGGGTTGTTTTTTAGTCGGTAATGGGTTACAACAGCACATTCTTTGGCAAAGCCTTCAGCGTTTTGCTCTTCGGCCTCAAACAAACTTTTGGGAACAAAAAGCGGGAAATACGCATTTTGATGCCCCGTCGCCTTAAACATCTTATCGAGTTCGGCTTGCATTTTTTCCCAAATCGCATACCCATAGGGTTTGATGATCATACAACCTCTTACTGCAGAACTCTCCGCAAGGTCTGCTTTTACTACCAACTCGTTATACCATTTGGAATAATCTGCTGAACGTTTAGTTAAATTTTTTGACATTTTTAGATTTGGCACAACTTTTGCCCTTATGAATATTAGTTGAACTGAATGACAAAACTACTACATTGAAGTGTTGTATTCAAAAAAAATAAAGATTATGAAAAAACTTACACCTACTCCAATTTTTCCTTCAATCTTTTATATTGGAATTGCACTACTCACCTGGAACTGTGGAAGCTATCAAGGAAGTTCATACTATGGCAGTGATGGGATTTATAATTCTTCCTACAGCCAGAGCGAATATCGTACAGCACAGCCTGTATCTGGAGCGCAAAACTATTATAAAAACTATTTTCAAAACCTCTCGGACGATTATACCACGGACGCCGATCAAGAAACTGTTTTTACGGATGTAGATGCGTATACAAGTGTAGAGAACAACCCTAATGACCAACAACCTTGGGGGGCTCAAACTCAGAAAACAGAGATTTATCTTATTGACAATACTCGAAACTTCAATCCCAACTTTGGTTTTGATTGGTATTACAATACTTGGGGATACCCCTATTGGGGATATTATAGTCCGTTTGGATGGTGGAACCGTCCCTATCGTTTTAACAATCCATATTGGGGCTGGAGCTTTTATAGCCCGTTTTACAATCCTTATTTTGACAACTTTTATCGTCCCTACTGGGGTTGGTCGTATTACGGAAACGGCTCTTATAACTCGTTTTATCAACCCTTCAACCGATTTGATGGCTTTCAGCGAAGAAATGTATCAAGGGTGCGAACCAATCGGGGTGACAGAGGATACAAAGCACTCAATAGAGCTGAACGTAATGCCCTCAATCGTGGTGAAAAAAAATCCGTAGCGACAGTAGATGCGTCTGATATAAATACCACAAACGTGCGGTATAATTCTGGTCGGTACATAAATGCGCCAAGTATAGACAATGTCCCTACTCGCATTGTACGCTCAGGGTCTAGCCAATCCTCAAGCAATGCATCTCAGAGTAGTAGCAGAAGTAGAACCGGAACCCTTATAAGAAGTACACGCTCTTCCTACCCTGCGATCAAAAGACCCGCGACGAGATCCAATGCGACCAGAAGTATTCGATCTTTTAGTGCACCTAGTAGCAGTTCTAGATCAAATGCTGTTGGAAGTGGTCGAAGTTCTAGTGGAGGAAGAAGCTCCTCAAGCAGTGGCCGACGAAATAATTAGTCTTTTAATTTTACCCGAAAAATATGCGCGTTAAATCTACCTTTATCATTTTCGCACTACTTTGTAGTGCACTACTTAAAGCACAAACTGCCACTGACGCCTTTCGGTACAGTCAAGAACAATTGATTGGTTCGGCACGATATACGGCAATGGCAGGTGCCTTTGGAGCACTAGGGGGCGATTTTTCTGCTGTTGTTGATAATCCCGCTGGGGCTGCTGTCTTTATAAATTCTGAAATTGGTTTGAGTGCCGAGTTTCTTAATGACAACCTGGAAGCACAATATGGAGGTACTTCAAAAAAAATGGAACATACCCGTTTTGATATACAACAATTTGGAATGGTATTTCCTCTAAATGATACTCGAGAAGACTCGGATTGGCCACGTATTGCTTTTGCTTTCAATTATCAACGAAAAAATGACTTCGACAAGACGTTCAATGCTGTTGGAACTTCAAACCAAGGGATCGATGAGTATTTTCTATATTATGCCAACGGATTAGAATTATACAATCTATCGTTGGCCAATGATGAAACCGTTTCGGGTGTTTATCAATATTTGGGAGATCAGGTTGGTTATGGAGCGCAGCAAGCATTTTTGGGATACCAAGCGTATATAATTGATCCGATTTCTAATGATTTGAACGAAACACGTTATCAATCAAATGCCCAATACAATTCGGTCAACCATGATTATTTTTTTCGATCAAATGGTGCACACAAAAAATATTCATTTACAATGAGTGGTCAATTTAGAAACAAGCTCTATTTGGGGATAAGTATCAATTCGCACCGAATCCTTTATAAGCATAACGATGATTTGGAAGAATATGGCTATGGCAATAACTCCATTTTGGATGCTGTTCGTTTTAACAATCAACTCAACACGATAGGAACGGGTGTCTCGGTTCAATTGGGGGGCATCGCGCGATTTGACTCTGGTCTGCGATTGGGACTAAGTTACCACAGTCCGACATGGCTCAATCTTTATGATGAAACTTCCCAATTTTTGGTTTCTGATTATTATAGTCAAAATGGGTTAATCTCCCTGACTACAGAACCCAATATCATCAATAGCTATCCCGAATACAACCTCAGATTACCTTCAAAAATGACCTATAGTGCTGCATATACCTTTGGTGAAAACGGACTAATAAGTGTCGATTATTCTACCAGAAATTATGGCAATGCCTCCTATCAGGAGGAAGCCAACAGCAACTATTTCAGTAATATCAATCTTCAAATCCAACAACAATATGCGGCATCAACACGATTGGCTGTTGGTGGTGAGTATCGTATAGGATCCATCAGTCTTAGAGGGGGGTATTTTAATGAGACCGATCGGATAGCGTTGACAAACAGTGGTAGCACAGGATATACTTTAGGATTAGGGTATCAATGGGGTGGCAATGCTTTTGGGGTTTCTTTGATCAATCAAGAGAACACGCTGACTCAAAAACTATACAGTGAAGGCCTAACCAACAGCATAATACTCAACAACAACCCACTTCAAATCACGTTTTCTTATAATTTCAAGCTATAACTCGGCACTTCTCAAAAGCGAACATCCTCACTGATATCAGAGCGGTTTTGCCAATAAATAGCTATCTTTGTCTCAGTTTACAAAACCATGAAAATAGACAAATTATTAGCGGAACAGCTTGGAGATCTCGATCACGATCATCCGTTTCAAAGCACAGAAACCCCACTCCGTCCTGATGCATTTGAGCGTAGCGATGCCGAAAAAATAGAAGGTATTGAACAAAAGGTCTATGAAATACTCGAAATATTGGGAATGGACCTTACAGACGATAGCCTAAAAGGTACGCCAAAACGGGTTGCCAAAATGTTTGTCAACGAAATTTTTGGAGGCCTGCATCCCAACCGCAAACCCAGTGCTTCAACTTTTGACAACAAATACAAATATGGTGAAATGTTGGTTGAAAAGAACATTACTGTCTACTCTACTTGCGAACACCATCTCTTACCAATCGTTGGTAAAGCCCATGTTGCTTATATCTCAAACGGAACGGTAGTCGGACTTTCAAAAATGAATCGTATTGTTGACTATTTTGCCAAGCGACCTCAAGTTCAAGAACGGCTGACAATTCAAATTGTAGAAGAGCTCCAAAAGATTTTGAACACCCAAAACGTGGCTTGTGTTATTGATGCAAAACACCTTTGTGTCAATTCGAGAGGTATTCGAGACATCAGCAGCAGTACCGTAACTGCAGAGTTTGGTGGACTGTTCAAGAATAAAGATACCAAGCGCGAATTTTTAGACTATTTACAATTGGAGACCGAATTTTAATGAGCCAAGAACTCTTTGTATATAACTCGCTAACAAAGCGCAAAGAAAAGTTTGAACCCCTATCCCCCAATCATGTAGGGATGTACGTCTGTGGTCCAACAGTATACAGCAATGTACACCTAGGCAACTGTAGAACCTTCATCTCTTTTGACATCATCTACCGCTATTTACAATATCTAGGGTATAAAGTTCGCTATGTAAGAAACATTACCGATGCCGGACACCTAGAAAATGATGAAGATGCTGGAGAAGACCGTATTGCCAAAAAAGCGCGATTAGAATCGATAGAACCCATGGAGGTTGTGCAGCGTTACACGGTAGATTTTCACAGGACCTTGCAACAACTCAACACCCTTCCACCGAGCATCGAACCTACAGCTACAGGACATATTGTAGAACAAATAGAATTGATCAAAGCCATCTTGAAAGAAGGCTATGCTTATGAAGTCAATGGATCCGTTTACTTTGACGTACTAAAATTTAATAAAGACCATCGGTATGGCAAGCTCAGTGGACGAAATATCGAAGACCTAATCCATAATACTCGAACTTTAGACGGCCAACAAGACAAAAAAAATCCACAAGATTTTGCCCTTTGGAAAAAAGCTGAGCCACAACACATAATGCGTTGGCCCTCACCTTGGAGCGATGGTTTTCCAGGGTGGCACCTCGAGTGTACTGCGATGAGCACAAAATATTTGGGACCTCAATTTGATATACATGGTGGTGGAATGGACCTTAAGTTCCCCCATCACGAGTGTGAAATCGCTCAAGCCGAGTCCGTGCATAAAGAAGCACCTGTCAAATATTGGCTCCATGCCAATATGCTGACGCTTAACGGTAAAAAGATGGCCAAATCTACAGGCAACAATATTTTACCCCATGAAATATTTTCGGGAGAAAACACCCTTTTTTCAAAGTCATTCTCTCCTGATGTCGTACGATTCTTTATCCTACAAGCGCACTACAGAAGCATTTTGGACATCAGCGAAACCGCACTGCTTGCAGCAGAAAAAGGGTATTCGAGGATGGTAGAGGCTGTCGCTTCGTTGGACCACCTAATCACATCAGATCGTTGTGATTTTGAATACGACATTTGGTTAGAAAAATGCCACCAGGCGATGAATGATGATTTTAATACACCAATTCTAATTGCCCAATTGTTTGATGCCGTCAAATTTATCTTTACAGTAAAAAATGGTGCTGCAAAAATCAATCAAGAAACCCTAGAAAAGCTCAAAAACCAACTACCGCTGTTTATTCATAATGTCTTGGGACTCCATCTCAATACAGACTCAACAAGTCAGCAGACCGATACCTTAGAAAAATCTGTAGCGCTACTGATTACGCTCCGCGATAAAGCGCGAGCCAATAAAGATTTTGAAACCTCAGACCTGATAAGAGACGCCTTGAACGCTATGAACATTCAACTGTTTGATGGCAAGGAGGGAACTACGTTCAAAGTAAACTAAACGGCAGTGCATGTACTCAAAAAAATACTTGTTGGTCCCTTTTTATTGATCATCAAGCTGTACCAATCTCTAATCTCCCCCCTACTGCCCCCCACGTGTAGGTACCAACCAACTTGTTCACAATACAGCAAAGAAGCACTTGTCAAATACGGACTTTTCAAAGGAGGCTATTTGGCCCTTAAAAGAATCTTGAGTTGCCATCCATGGGGTGGATCTGGTTATGATCCCGTGCCGTAGCTATTTTTATTATCTTAGTTCATAAATCCGAAACCGAATGTTTTTTCTTAAATCTACTTGGGCCCCTGATGAAACCCTCTTTGAGTTTTTTGGCTTTGGCATCCATATGTATAGCTTGATGTTTGTCATTGCCTTTGCATTGGGATACCGTCTGATGAAAAACCTATTTAAAAAAGAAAATGTGTCCTTTGAATATCTCGAACCCATGTTGGTTTATATGGTATTTTCGACCCTTCTAGGTGCCCGTTTAGGGCATGTGTTATTTTATGATTGGGCCTACTACTCCAACCATATTCTGGAGATTTTTTTACCAATAAAAGAAACCGCAGAGGGTTACAAATTCATTGGGTTTCGTGGCTTGGCAAGCCATGGAGCGGTTATCGGTATTTTAACGGGGCTGTATCTGTTTCAAAAGAAACACCCTTTCAAATCCTGGTTGTGGATTCTCGATCGACTAACCATTCCGGTTAGTATCGGGGGTATGTTTGTCCGTATCGGTAATTTTTATAATTCAGAAATTGTGGGCAAATACACCGGAAATGATTTTGGTGTGGTCTTCGAAAATCGCGGCGAAATACTTCCGCGCCATCCTGCTCAACTCTATGAAGCATTGGGATACCTTATCTTATTTATCATTCTAAGAAAACTTTACACCAAACACAGTGTCAAAGAAGGGTGGTTGTTGGGCGTCTTTTTTAGTGGCCTATTTACCATCCGCTTTATCGTAGAATTTGTTAAAGAAAGTCAAGGTGGTTTTGAGCGTGTGATGCCACTGTTTTCTACAGGACAATGGCTTAGCATCCCCTTAATAATCGGAGGGTTGATATTGACCTTCTATGCACAACAAAAAGCGCGCTAATTATGGATCAAAATGAATTGGAGCAACAACGGTTTCCGGTAGGTAGATTCCAATGGGTAGAAGAAATAAGTGCCTCTCAACGCACGGAGTTAATAGCGGTCCTTAGACAGTTCCCTGAACAGCTCAAAAAAGTGGTGGAAAACTTCGAAGCAGCTGATTTCAAAAACACCTACCGCCCAGATGGGTGGACTGCGGCTCAGGTCATTCATCATCTTGCCGATAGTCATATGCATAGCTATCTCCGTTTTAAGCACACCTATACCGAAGATACTCCCACGATCACCCCTTACGATGAAGGCGCGTGGAGTTGCCTTAGCGACGGTTCGGATCATGACGTCCAAGCAAGTTTAAAGATTTTAGAAGGTGTACACCATCGTTGGTGCCAGTTTTTAGATGCATTTACAACCGAAGATTTTGACAGAAAATACTACCATCCACAGCTAAAAATCTATTTTTCCCTAAACCAAGCTTTAGCCCTTTATGCCTGGCATTGCAAACACCATCTGGAGCACGTAAAAAACTGTAAAATTACTGCATAAAAAAAGCCGCCCAAGGGCGGCTTTTTTGTTTGATTTATCAATTAGGATTTTGCCTTAACACGACTTTGTGTATCGTACATAACCGGAGTGGCAATAAATACTGAAGAGTACGTACCTACCAACACACCTACGATGAGGGCAAACATAAATCCGCGGATGGACTCACCTCCAAAAATAAAGATGGCCAACAAAACAATAAGAGTCGTCAATGAAGTATTAAGCGTTCTACTCAAAGTGCTGCTCAATGCCGAGTTGACTACGGTGTCAAATTCCCACTGTGTATGTTCTCCAATATATTCTCTAATGCGGTCAAAAACCACAACCGTATCGTTAAGTGAATATCCAATAACGGTCAAAATTGCAGCAATAAACGCTTGATCGATTTCCATATTAAATGGCATAAACTTATACGTCATCGAAAAAATACCTAACACTATAAGTACATCATGGAAAACCGCAGTAACCGCTCCAAGTGAAAATTGCCATTTTCTAAATCGGAAAAGAATGTATAAAAACACAACTATAAGTGAACCTATAACGGCCAAAAATGAATTGTTCTTGATGTCATCTGCAATGGTAGGTCCTACCTTAATAGAGGACATAATACCAACTTGTTTATCCTCAGCGCCATTTACAAAATTTTCATAGGTAAACCCATCGGGCAAGTAGGCTTGTAAACCGTTAAAAAGTTTTTCTTGAATTTCAGAATCTACTGCCACACCCTCAACATCCACTTTATATTTGGTAGTGATTTTAAGCTGGTTGCTATTTCCAAAAGTTTTGGCTTCTACACTACCAAAAACATCTGCAAGTGTCGCTTGAACCTCAGCAGGATTTACCTCTTGATCAAAACGAACCATATACGAACGGCCTCCGACAAAATCCACTCCTTGATTGAGTCCCTGATAGGATAGCGAAAACAAACTCACCCCTACCAGTATAGTAGAAAAAGCGTAAGCAATTTTTCGTTTACTCAAAAATGCAATCGAAACGTTGGCGAATAGGTTTTTTGTTGCAGCAGTTGAGAAACTCACTTTCTTCCCTTGTTCATTTCGATTATCTACAAAAATCCTTGTGATAAAAATTGCCGTAAACAAAGAAGTGGCAATACCAATCAACAAGGTTGTTGCAAATCCTTTGATAGGCCCTGTTCCAAAAACAAATAAGATAAGTGCCGTTAAACCTGTGGTAATATTTGCATCCAAAATTGAGGATAACGCATTATTAAATCCGTCTGCGATGGCCTTTCGAATGCCCTTTCCTTTGATCAATTCTTCGCGAACACGCTCAAAAATAAGTACGTTGGCATCCACAGAAATACCAATGGTCAAAACAATACCTGCGATACCAGGAAGTGTTAGAACCGCTCCTAAACTGGCCAAAACCCCAAAAATCAATAAAATATTGAGGACCAGTGCAACATCGGCAAATATACCCGAGCTACCATAATAGAATATCATCCATAATAAAACAAAAACGAGGGCGATTGCAAAAGAATTTAATCCGCTCTCAATCGCTTCTTGTCCAAGAGATGGACCCACAATTTCGGATTGGATGATTTCTGCTGAAGCAGGTAATTTTCCTGCTCGCAAAACATTTGCAAGGTCAATGGCTTCATTGAGGGTAAAATTTCCTGAAATTTCTGAACGTCCTCCAGAAATAGCACCTTTAGAAACTCCTGGAGCCGAATAGACAATATCATCCAAAACTATTGCGATGTTTGTGGCTTCTCTAAAAGCCTTGCCCGTCATGCTTTCCCAGGTACGTGCACCAGAGGCATTCATTTGCATAGAAACCGCAGGGTTTCCTAAAGCATCATAGGATTGCATCGCATCGACTACCACACCTCCACTTAGGGGCGGCAAATTATCACGATTGGATTCTAGTGCATAAAGTTCTACAACATCACCTGTAGCTAAGGGCTTACCCCAAGCAAATTTAATATAACGAAATTCTGGAGCTAATAATTTTCTTACGTCAGGTCGGTTGAGATATGAGCTGATCAGTTCTTGATCACGGGCTGCAAACTGGGCCAATATGGGGCCACCCTGATAACCATAACCTACAATGCGATCCATAATTGGATTAGCAGCTGCAACATTGGTAGAATCGGCAGCGGCAACATCGGCTAACAAATCGTCAATTGTCGAATCGGCATCAGCTGAAGTTTCAGTTTTGTTGTCTATAATTTCTTGCTTAAGCAGGGCATCTGCTTGCGCTAAAAAATTGATTAGTTGATCGTTTTTAAATGTTTCCCAAAACTCCAATTGAGCGGTACTTTGTAATAAATTTTTAACACGCTCCACGTCTTTAGCGCCCGGCAACTCAACCAATATACGCCCAGAATTTCCAAGACGTTGAATGTTGGGTTGGGTTACCCCAAATTTGTCGATACGCTTTCGCAAGACCTCAAACGCAGAAACAATCGATTCATCTACCTTTCTTCTTATGATCGGCTTGACGGCGTCATCGGTCATTTCAAAATTGATTTCATCGCTCAAGGTTCTATTGGCAAATACCTCAGGGTCGGCCAATTTTACATCTCCCTTGATCGCATCAAAAGCCGCAAAAAAGGATTCTACATAAGGCTCATCTGTGTTTTTTTGAAGGACATCTGCTTCGTCCAATGCCCGATTGAAAACGGCATTTTTGGTATTTTCTGCCAAACCTTTAAGTACATCTCGAATCGAAATTTGAAGGATAACGTTAATCCCACCCTTAAGATCCAAGCCCTTATTGAGTTCTTTTTGTTTTGCGTCGTTGTAGGTTGTAAAACCATACAACGGCAGATTACCTATAGAATCTAAATAGGCGATTTCAGCTTTATCTCTGAGTTCTGCATAGTTTTCTGTTTCTTCAGAAATAGTCGCTTGCGCATAGGTTGCGGCCTTTTCTTCTTGTTGGCTAGCGATAAATGTAAACGATAGTTGATAGATGCTTACCAATCCAAAAAGGATTCCGAAAATGCGTATCAATGAATTATTTTGCATTGTTTTGATTTTTAGTGCTTTCTAAAAGCGAGCAAATATAAAATTTACTAGAGAGTTTAACAACTTATATTCTAGAGATCTACTACCAAAAAAGATTCGATCCCAAAATGAATTAATTATTCAAAATTTGATCTAATGCAGCGTTCATTGAACGAACGGCATTTGCACTTGCTTTGAATTTATCTTTTTCTTCGTCATTCAATTTCACATCGATGATGGCTTCTACGCCATTTCGACCGACAAGGACTGGTACACCGATGCAAATGTCCGACTCGCCATAAGCGCCATCTAACATTACTGAACAAGGAATCATGCGCTTTTGATCGTTAAGAATACTATCGACCAAATACGCTACAGACGCTCCGGGGGCATACCAAGCAGAAGTTCCCAAAAGCTTGGTCAAAGTCGCGCCACCAACCATGGTGTCTGCGGCAACTTTTTCTAATGTTTCTTGAGAAAGAAATTGACTAACAGGAGATCCGTTATAGCTGGCCAAACGTGTTAATGGAATCATGGTGGTGTCACCATGACCGCCAATCACCATACCTTGAACATCGTTTGGGGGACAATTCAAGGCTTTTGATAGATAGGTTTTAAATCGAGAACTATCCAATGCCCCTCCCATACCAATTACTCTGTTGTTTGGCAGACCCGTAGATTTTAAGGCCAAGTAGGTCATGGTATCCATGGGGTTAGATACTACAACGATTATGGCATTTGGCGAATGTGCCAAGATGTTGTCCGAAACGGACTTTACGATCCCTGCATTGATTCCGATCAGCTCTTCTCGGGTCATCCCTGGCTTTCTAGGAATCCCCGAAGTGATCACAACGACCTGGCTTCCTGCAGTGGCAGTATAATCATTGGTCACACCATTGATTTTGGTATTAAATCCAAGTGTGGTTGCGGTTTGGGTCAAATCGAGGGCTTTGCCTTCTGCAAAACCTTCTTTAATATCGAGAAGCACCACTTCACTAGCGATACTTTTTTGGGCAATATATTCGGCACAAGAGGCACCAACATTTCCTGCTCCTACAACAGTAACTTTCATAAGAAAACATTTAAATTCAAGATGGTCAAAGGTAAAAAAAGAATTTGGCTTGCTGGTTGCCCAGCAAGCCAAAAAAGGATTTAGGCATCGATATTGGCGTAGATGGCATTTTTTTCGATAAACTCTCTACGCGGCGGGACTTCATCTCCCATAAGCATCGAAAACACACGATCGGCTTCACCGCCATTGTCGATGGTTACCCGACGTAGGGTACGAGACTCGGGATTCATAGTGGTTTCCCAGAGCTGTTCTGCGTTCATCTCACCAAGTCCCTTATAACGTTGTACGCTAGATCCAGAACCGTATTCTTTTAGCAAGGCATCACGCTGATCATCATTCCAGGCATAGTTTTTCTTTGCTCCTTTTTTTACTAGATAGAGCGGTGGAGTAGCTATATAGATGTAACCCGACTCTATCAATTCTTTCATGTAGCGGAACAAAAAAGTCAATATTAGGGTCGAAATGTGACTACCATCTACGTCAGCATCACACATGATAACTATTTTGTGGTAGCGCAATTTTTCAAGGTTCAGCGCTTTGCTGTCTTCTTCGGTTCCGATCGTTACGCCAAGTGCTGTATAGATGTTTCTAATTTCTTCGTTTTCAAACACTTTGTGCTGCATGGCTTTCTCGACATTGAGAATTTTTCCGCGCAGCGGCAAAATGGCCTGAAAATTACGATCTCGCCCTTGTTTGGCAGTTCCACCCGCGGAGTCTCCCTCTACCAAGAACACTTCGCACAATGCCGGATCTTGTTCCGAACAATCAGAAAGTTTACCGGGCAATCCTCCGCCACTCATAACTGTTTTGCGTTGCACCATCTCACGTGCTTTGCGGGCAGCGTGTCTTGCTTGTGCGGCAAGAATTACTTTTTGAACAATCGATTTGGCATCGTTGGGATGTTCTTCGAGGTAGTTTTCGAGCATTTCGGAAACCGCTTGAGAAACTGCAGCAGTCACTTCTCGGTTGCCCAACTTGGTTTTGGTTTGCCCTTCAAACTGTGGTTCTGCAACTTTAACTGATATGATGGCTGTTAGTCCTTCTCTAAAATCATCACCCGAAATTTCAAATTTTAACTTGTCCAAAAGCCCAGATGCATCGGCATATTTTTTGAGTGTCGTTGTAAGCCCGCGTCTAAAACCCGAAAGGTGGGTTCCACCCTCATGGGTATTGATGTTGTTGACATAGGAATGCAAATTTTCTGAAAAAGAAGTGTTATATACCATTGCAACTTCAACAGGAATACCATTTTTTTCTCCTTCGATTGCCACTATTTTTTCGATGATGGGCTCACGTGTAGCGTCTAAAAACCGAATAAATTCTGGCAGTCCTTCCTCGGAATGAAAAATATCGTTTACATGGGTACCATCATCATTGGTGTTTCTTTTGTCGGTCAATGAAATAGTAATACCCTTGTTGAGATAGGCCAATTCGCGCATCCTTTGTGCTAAAGTATCGTAGTTGTACTCGAGCGTTTGCTGAAAAATCTGATGATCGGGCTTGAAGGTTACTATGGTTCCTGTAGAATCATTAGTGCCGATTTCTGCAACGGGTGCCAAGGCTTTTCCTCGAGAATATTCTTGTTGCCAAATTTTACCTTCACGATATACGGTGGCGGTAAGTGATTCTGATAGCGCATTGACACAAGAAACACCTACCCCGTGCAATCCTCCGGAGACTTTATAAGAATCTTTATCAAATTTTCCCCCAGCTCCAATTTTGGTCATAACAACTTCAAGAGCAGAAACGCCTTCTTTTTTATGCATGCCAACGGGGATCCCCCGACCATTGTCTTCGGTGGTTATCGAGTTGTCTTCGTTGATGGTTACTTTTATGGTATCACAATGCCCGGCTAAAGCTTCGTCAATTGAGTTATCAACTACTTCATAAACCAAGTGGTGAAGTCCTCTAGGGCCTACATCTCCAATATACATCGACGGACGCATCCGTACGTGTTCCATCCCCTCTAAAGCCTGAATACTATCCGCTGAATATTGGGGATTTTTATTTTCCTCACTCATAAATTTAGGATTGTTTATTTGCGTGTTTTTATACCTATAAAAATACAAAAAAAGCCCCTTTTATTATGGGGCTAAATGCTCCTAAAAGCCTTGAGTTATCAACATTTTTATGTGAAAAAACAATTCACCAAAACGGACCGATTGATTGAATCTAGAATCGGTTCTAAAAAAAACTATTTATAGGCCTCTTGATGTACTTTGGCCACGGCGCGTCCACTGGGGTCATTCATGTTCTTAAAAGCCGCATCCCACTCGAGGGCAATTGGTGTGCTACATGCTACAGAAGGTACTGAAGGAACACTTAAAGCAGCAGCATCACTGGGAAAGTGACTTTCAAAAATGGTACGATAATAAAATTCTTCTTTGTTTTGTGGTGTTTGTATTGGAAAACGAAAATGGGCATTTTCCATTTGAACATCGCTTACTTCCTGCGCCACTACCTCTTTGAGGGTGTCAATCCAGCTGTAGCCCACACCATCCGAAAATTGTTCTTTTTGACGCCAGGCGACACTTTCTGGTAGGTAGGATTCAAAGGCCTTACGCACCACCCATTTTTCCATACGGTCTTTAGTAATCATTTTATCCTGTGGATTAAGTCGCATGGCTACATCCATAAATTCTTTATCCAAAAAAGGAACACGACCTTCTATGCCCCAGGCAGCAAGTGATTTATTGGCGCGCAAGCAGTCGTATTGGTGGAGTTTTTCTAATTTTCGAACGGTTTCTTCATGAAAGTCTTTTGCAGTAGGTGCCTTGTGAAAATAGAGGTAGCCGCCAAACAACTCATCGGCTCCTTCTCCAGACAAAACCATTTTAATTCCAAGTGATTTAATGGCGCGTGCCATTAAAAACATGGGTGTTGAGGCTCGTACCGTGGTTACATCATAGGTCTCCAAATGATAAATCACGTCTTTGATGGCATCCAAGCCTTCTTGTATGGTAAATTTGATTTCATGATGCACTGTACCAATGTGCTTGGCAACTTTTTGGGCAGCAGCCAAATCTGGAGAACCCTCCAATCCTACAGAAAAAGAATGCAACTGTGGCCACCATGCTGCCTGAGTATCCCCAGATTCTATGCGTTTGGCTGCAAATTTTTTGGCCAAAGCAGAGGTTACTGAAGAGTCGAGCCCACCAGACAACAATACACCATAAGGGACATCACTCATCAATTGACGATGAACTGCATCTGCTAATGCATCGTGCAAATCTTCGATGCTTGTTGGATTGTTTTTGACATGTTCAAAATCCGTCCAATCTCGAACATACCATTTTACTGGCGACTTGTCTTTACTATACCAATAGTGTCCGGGTGGAAAAAGTTCAATCTTTGTGCAAACACCCTCCAAAGCCTTGAGTTCGGATGCTACGTAAAAAGTACCCTCTGCGTCCCAACCCATATAAAGGGGAATGATTCCCATATGATCCCTTGCTATAAGATAGGTTTGCTGTGCGGCATCGTAGAGGGCAAAAGCAAAAATACCATTGAGCTCATCCAAAAAGTGCACCCCCTTTTCTTGGTACAACGCCAGCAATACTTCGCAATCCGATTGTGTCTGAAAGTCATAGGCTTTTGTAAGCCCCTTACGGAGTTCTTGATGATTGTATATCTCACCGTTGGCAGCCAGCACAAGGGATTTGTCCGAGCTAAATAAAGGTTGTTGACCCGAAGTGGGGTCTACTATTGCAAGTCTTTCGTGGGCCATTAGCACATTTTCGTCCGTAAAAATACCACTCCAATCTGGACCGCGATGACGAATTTTTTTAGACATTTCGAGCACTTGTGGACGAAGCTGCTCACTACTACTTTTTATATCAAAGGCACATACAATACCACACATAATTTAAATTTTGATGCTAAAATAAACTAAGTGCGAATTAATTTAACCCAAAATGGATTTTTAGTTTAAAATTTAAATGAAAAAAGAATTTTTGGGTAAAAATATTAATCCTTAAATGGATTTCCCAAGCTGATGGTTAAAATTTTAAACTTATGGATTATTTACGATTGCTATAAACAATCTTACCATTGACCAAAGTTGCTACAACGCGTGCACCAGGTATCATGCGATGAGGTACATCCATAATATCACGGTCAAGGATTACAAAATCGGCAAATTTACCAACCTCAATAGACCCTTTTTGGTCTTCTTCAAAATTTGCATAGGCAGCCCAACGGGTCATTCCCAATAAAGCCTCTCCACGAGAGAGCTTATTTTCTGATTGATATCCTTTCTCTGGGTTGCCACTCAAATCCTTGCGGGCAACGGCGGCATAAAACGTATGGAACGGATTAACGGTTTCTACAGGAAAGTCCGTCCCCAAAGCCACCACTCCAGCCCAATCTAAAAGGTCTTTAAATGCATAGGCATTTTTGACACGGGTAGCCCCCAAACGATCTTCTGCCCAATACATATCACTTGTAGCGTGCAGCGGTTGAATAGAAGGGATAATTTTTTTGCTAAACTTATCAAAATCGGTGCTGTCAATCACCTGAGCATGCTCGATGCGCCATCTAGGATCACGTAAAAAACGAACACGTTCACGATAGGCCTCCAAAACGGCAGCATTGGCCGCATCCCCAATAGCATGGGTGTTCATTTGAAATTTGGTTTTGGAGATGCGTTCTGCCAAAACTTTTAACGAATCTAAGCCGGTGATAAAAGCCCCTTTATGATTGGGCATATCACTGTAAGGTGCAAGAAGTGCAGCTCCTCGCGATCCCAATGCACCGTCTGCATATACTTTTACAGAACGTACATTGAGGTGGTCGGTTTTATAAGGTTCTTTTGATAGAAAATAATCCAGGTTATCCTTGGTATTGGCGATCATCGCATATACTCGAATGTTTAGCTCACCCCTTTTTTGTAGACTATCGATAAGGAAAATATCCTCTTTGAGCAAGCCTGCATCATCCACGGTAGTGAGTCCATTTTCGAACGCAATCTTTTCGGCCTCCTTAAGCGCTTTGGCTTTTTGCGCATTGCTTGGTGCGGGCAATACAGCATCAATAAGTGCCATGGGTGTGTCGATCAAAACACCTGTTGGCTTATTGTCTTTGATTACAACGGCACCACCCGCCATTGTTGTATTTTCATCTATACC
>Ga0255778_10001217_pt1 | contig 23191 bp, 15 predicted proteins | sample 071ome_31_FD_179976 | JGI IMG/M metagenome (GOLD analysis project Ga0255778, IMG submission 179976) | Coastal salt marsh microbial communities from the Groves Creek Marsh, Skidaway Island, Georgia - 071405CT metaG (version 2) | ecosystem: Environmental > Aquatic > Marine > Intertidal zone >...
CGGATTAGCGGACGTGATGCGAGTGCGGTGATGCAGCATGTGTGTGGCAACAATATGGATGTGCCGGTCGGCAAGGCGGTTTACACCGGGATGTTCAATTCAAAAGGAGGTTACGAGTCCGATTTCACGGCTGTGCGTCTCGCTGAAGATGAATATTATATCGTCACATCCACAGCCCAGGGTGTCCATGACGCTCATTGGATTCGTCGACATGTTCCCGAGGGTTTGTCGGTTGGGATTCAAGATGTGACCCATGCGATGGGGGTTTTGAGTGTGATGGGACCGCATGCCAGAGACTTTCTTCAACCACTCACCGAGTTTGATCTGTCAGACAAAGCTTTTCCATTCGGATATTCCAGGGAAATTTCGATCGGGATGTGTTCCTTGAGAGCCATTCGCATTTCTTACATGGGGGAATTGGGTTGGGAGTTACACGTAGGAGTGGATCAGATGTCTGCGTTGTATGACACCTTAATGGATCGATCCAAAGAGTGTCCGATCACTTTGGCGGGACATTACGCCATCCAATCATTGCGATTGGAAAAAGGTTTTCGCGCCTGGGGCGCTGAGTTGTCTCCGGATGATCATCCCATAGAAGCTGGTTTGGGCTTTGCGGTTGATTGGGAAAAGCCGGTTGAGTTTGTTGGGCGGTCTGCGCTGGTTCAACTGAAAGCTCACCTCCCTAAGAAACGTCTCGCTATATTCACTGTTGAGGATCCCGACGCATGTTTGTGGGGAGGGGAGATCATTCTGCGAGACGGCAAGGTGGTCGGTTATACCACTTCAGGTTCATTTGCCCACACTCTTGGGCGAGGCATTGCGATGGGTTATATACGGCACGCAGATGGTGTGGATGCCTCCTTCGTGAAGGGGGGGGATTATGCGTTACAAGCGGGATCCAGGCGGTTCCCGGCGAAGGTTTATCTTCGTGCGCCGGTTCGAGCTTGATGGCCAGGTTGCCATTCAGGAGTTGTTTTCGTCCTTTTCCTTTTGACGTTTGAGCTCCTCTTCGAGGAATTTGGTGACATCCTGAAATTTGGTTTTGTTGGCCGGGTTCAAGGCGATCAGAGCACGATGAGCATTCAGGCTGGTTTCGGTCATTTCTGTCTTGGTCCCGGTTTCCAGTTTTTCACTGATGGCTTCAAATTGTTGTTGATCGAACCGCGTGTCACGCTGGACGGAAAACAAATCAAGCACCCCGAGATTATCCAAAAGATCCAGCACCCGTTCGTTGGGGTTCAGTAGTTGAATGCTTCCGGGAGGATCCCTGTCCTCCACCAGTTCGAATGCCTGATTGGCCAGCACTCCCAAAAATGTGCTGTCCATTAACAGGCAGTTTTCGAGTTCCAAAATGAAATGGATGATTTGCTTGGTCCGCATCTCTTCCATGAGGGATTTGAAAGGGACACTCGTGCGGACGTTGGCGCGTCCGCTGACTTTGATGCAGACGACGTCCTCGTTTTGGGCGACCAGTAATTGGGTTTCGGAAGATTCCATGGTGGTGCTTGGGTTTAGTTATGATTTGGTTTTGCCGCCGGGGCTTCGGGTTTGCTGATGATGGTAACAATGGATTGTTGCAACACCTGTGCATCGTCCATTGAGCTGGAAATGAGTTGTAAGTTGGCCGTGTACAAGGTGTCCATGGCTTTGACCAGTTCTTGGATATTGTAATGGGATGCCTGCGGGAGCGCCCGGAACAGGACGTATGGATTCAGTCTGAGCGGATTGAGTTTCGGATCCGATGGAAGTCCCGCTTCCGGGACTTGTTCCAGTTGTTGTTTGAACCGAAAAAACTGGCGTTCCATTCTCAGCCAGCCTTTGCGTTGCATTTCTTTGACCATGATCAAAGTGCGAACTTTGGAAATGAGCCCGTACAGCAACCCGATCGCGCTGCGTTGTCGATCCAGTTTCATTTCCCACAGTTCCTCATCCAGACACTTCATGGCCAAAGGCAAATTACGGTTTCCCAGTGCGTCACCCAGAGCAAAAGCTCTTGCCTGTTTGTTACGGGAAACGACCTGATGAACATCTTCAACGCTTGCTTCCTCTTTGTCTCCGCAATAGAGCATCAACTTTTCGGTTTCCTGATTCAGTTGACGTGCGTTGGGGCCGACGCTTTCGATCAGTGCCGACATGGCATCCTGCCCGATTCGAATGTTGGCCTCCGCGAAGATCTGCTCAATCCGCTTTTCCGCTTCCGGGATCCAGTCGGTTTTGGAAGCGTCCCATCCGTTGAAGATGGCGACTTCTCCGGTTTTCTGGAACTTTTTGTAGAAGGATTTTCTTTTATCCACTTTCCCGGCGGAAATCAGCAGTCGGATCTTGTCGGGATCAGTTTGCTCGATTTCCTGCATCACTGCCCCAAGCCCTTCGGTCACTGCCTTGACGGATGAGGTGCGTTCTTCACCGAGAAAGTTGCAATTTCGAAACCATATACATTTCCCTCCGCCGAAGAAGGGCATGGTCTGCATGGATTCCAACAGGCGGGCGATGGCTTTCCCTGCTTCGGAAGCGTTGGATGAGGCCGCATCAATGATTTCCTGTTCGTGATCGGGGTATGCATCGATCCATTCATTGAACACCTGTTGGGCCTTTTCTTTCACAGCGAAGTCTTCATCGCCGCAGACCAGTGTGGGGGGCCCTTTGACTTTTGATTTGCTGGGAGGCATCAGGTTTCCTCAGAGCCGCCGCTGGATTTCTTGATATCTTCCAGAATGTGGCTCATGTCTTCCACTTCCTTGAAAAGAGATGCAGCGACAAAGATCGGTTTTTTTTGTGCAGTGGCGAGGGCGATGCAGTCGCTGGGGCGGGCATCGAGTTCGACAATTTTGCGGCCCAGTTCGTTGCGTTGCTGTAACACGATGCGGGCGTAGTAGGTGGTGTCTCGCAGTTCGGTGATGATGATCCGTTCCACCTTGATGCCAAAGCCCTGGAATACGTGCATCATCAAATCGTGGGTCAGGGGGCGTTGTTTAGCCTTGTTTTGGATGAACATCTTGATGACTTCACCCATGGTGCGTTCGATCTGGATGACAAAGACCTTCTCTTTGTTGCCAATGAAGACAGCTTCCCCATTGTTAATGGGTAGAATGCCCCTGATCTTCACTGGAACCACATCATTACTCATGTATTTAGCATATCCGCCTGTGAATCAAATCTCAAGTCTGGTGTTTCGGAGTGTAAGGTGTCGGTTGCTGGTCGATTTCCTTTGGTCTCAAGGCAGGAGGGGTTCAGAGGGTGCCCGGGGAAAAGAGTCACATGGTTTTGAGGTTTCGCTTGAAATAGTCTGTTAGAGGGGGCATTGCATTATTTTGCGAATAAATTGCAATTGCATCACTTGGATCGTGATTCAAGTTTCTTATTGGCTGGTTTTCAGAGTTGCCGATAGATTTTTTAGAGCTGAGTGAAATATTTCTAACACATTATAAATGAGCATGTAGAGGATTTATTTAGGCTCTTTTTCTGATTGAAATTGTTTTTTTTAAACATCCCTCATGCCGGTTGGCACTCAGTGTGCTTACAGGTAATCAAATCCTCTGTTGGGGATTGGTTTAGTTGGTTACTCCTGTTGGTTGAGAGCCGGTCAAAGTTCCCCTCCTTTCTTTGGCCGGCTCTCTCTTTTTCTTCTTCTTTACTTTTCATGCCCGGATCGGCAGTCTGGTTGTATTCACCTGATTAACTGCTATATGCAGGAATTTCCTATGAACGAGCATGTTTTTGAGAAATCGGATTTGAAACGTTCCAGGCGTTCATTCCTTTCTTCATTGGGGATGGCGGCGGCCAGTGTGCCTGTTTTGGCCGGGAGGGATTGGACGGGGGCAAACCCCATACGATATCCGGATCCGGATATTGAAGTGTTGGATCCCAGCTTCGCCAAATACAAACTGGGTAACACGGCGATTCAGCGACTGCATACAGGTATGCTGTGGTCTGAAGGACCTGCCTGGAATGCGGTTGGGAAGTATCTTCTGTGGAGTGATATTCCCAATAATGTTCAACTGAGATGGTTGAATGAAAATGGGGCCGTCAGCACTTTTCGAAATCCTTCCGGGAACAGCAATGGCAACACCTTTGACTTTCAGGGGCGCCAGATTGCTTGTGAACATGGAACCCGCAGGGTGGTGCGTTATGAGCATGACGGGTCAGTGACCGTGCTGGCCGAGAGTTGGCAGGGGAAACCGTTGAATGCTCCAAATGATGTCGTGGTACATCCTGATGGCGGCATCTGGTTCACCGATCCGGGTTACGGGAGCATGTGGCATTATGAGGGAGTCAAAGGACCGCTGCATTTGAAAGAGGCGGTCTATCGGATTGATCCGGATACCGGTGCATTATCGCTGGTCACCGATGAAATCGTGAAACCGAATGGTCTTTGCTTCTCTCCCGATTATCGGAAACTTTACATTGCCGATACGGGGGAAGATCCTCCCAAGGGAATTTATGTCTGGGATATCAGGGATTCGGTTCGTCTGGCCAATCGTAGAAAATTTTGTTCCATGGAGATAGACGGTGTAGGCGCCGGCGGTGCTGATGGGATTCGCGCCGATGAAGACGGCAATATATGGGCCAGCGCAGGCTGGGTGGGAGAAGGTTTTGATGGCGTGCATATCTTTTCCCCTCAAGGTCAGCGGATCGGTCAAATCCATTTGCCTGAAATCTGCAGCAATCTTTGTTTCGGCGGTCCCAAAAGAAATCGTCTGTTCATGACGGGAAGCCAGTCCTTGTACTCTGTATACGTGGCGACCCGAGGGGCTCATATCACCTGATCATTCGAAAACTCATGAAAAAAATTCTGATATGTTGTGTGTTCGTTCTGGGGCTGGTTGTCCGGGGAGACGAGCAGAAAAAAGATTTACCAAAAGTTTTGATCATCGGTGATTCCATATCGAATGGATATACCAAACCGCTCAAAGAACTGATGGAGGGGGAGGCTGACATTTCTCATAATCCGGGCAATGCACAGCATTCGCGATTTGGATTGGAGCGATTGGAGAGTTGGTTGGGGGATGTGCAGTGGGATGTGATTCATTTCAATCACGGTTTGCATGATCTGAAATACGTTGATGCAAATGGCAAGAATACTCGTTCCCGAGAGATTGGGCATATTCAGATCGGTTTGGAGGAGTATGGGAACAATATGGAAGCCATTGTGAAACGGCTGAAGTTGACAGGAGCTAAATTGATTTTTGCCACCACGACACCGTTTCCAGATGAACCCTCCGGCCCCCTTCGGGAAGCCAAGCAGGTTGGGCGGTATAACCGGGTGGCTTTGCGCATCATGAAAGAGCAAGGAGTGACCGTGAATGATCTGCATGGGTTTGCTTTGCCTCGATTGGGGGAGATACAGCAGCCGAACAATGTTCATTTCACTCCAGCTGGATCAAAAGCCCTTGCCATCGAGGTGAAACAACACATTGAACGAATGATTGCCAAATAATTATTCGTTGTTGAGGTTTGCCTCCTGTCACTCTTGTAGGAGGTGCTTTATTGAATGGATTTCAACAAAATGCAATCCCACCTCTTTTTTCCTTGTGATACAATGACGCGCATCGCATAAACTGTAAGGGTGAATTTTGTTTGTCATTGCAAATGCCTGGCGGTTCTTGCCTGTGCCACCCTGATGCTGATGTTGTCGGGGTGTGGAGGTGTGAACGCCGGCGGTGGTGCGTCTCCTGCGGCTTTTTTTCTCCCGGGTGTTGCGGGCTATGATGGACCTTTGGATAAATCATCGCCTTTAAATGCGTCAGACGCATCGAGTAAGGAAGCCATTGACCCTATCGCGGCCGCCTCTGTTCAACCGGAAGCCTACTCATTTGCACACCGAAACTGATCCATCATGAGATTTCCTTTAGCTCTTACAGCCAAGATAGCCTCTCACATCATTAAACATAAACTGAAGCGAACCCCGAAATTCGCCATGGTGCTTCAGTTGGAGCCTCTTCACACCTGCAATCTGACCTGTACAGGGTGTGGTCGAATCCGTGAATATTCCACCAGTCTGAAAGACATCATGAGCCTGGAGGATTGCCTGGATTCGGCCGCTGAATGCGATGCTCCGATGGTTTCCATTTGTGGTGGGGAACCCCTGATTTATCCTGAAATCGAAAAGTTGGTGTGTGAACTCAGGAACCAGGGACGTATCATTTACATCTGCACCAACGGAGTCTTCATGAGGAAGAAAATGAGGGATTACCTTGCTTCCGTTTACGACGAATCATGGGAACCTCGTTTGAAACGTTTGCAGGCCGAAGCCTTGATCGATGAAAAGGATATCGCGTTTGTTCGCAAAAGAAAACCGTCCAAGCCAGATGTCATTGCGCCTTCGGAATGGATGTATTGGAATGTTCATGTGGATGGACTCGAATACACCCATGATCTCATTGTGGAGCGTGAAGGCGTCTTCAAGGAATGCATTGCGGCCATTCGGATGGCCAAAATCATCGGTTATCAAGTTGCCACCAACACGACCGTTTATAAAGAGACCGATGTGAAGGAGTTGGAAGAGATGTTTGCTTTTCTCTCCTCCATGGAAGTCGATGGGCACACCATTTCACCCGGGTATGACTACGATGCCGCGAAGCAGGACATGATGAAACGTCTGGGCAAGAAACCGGAAGATTTCTTCCTGACCCGTGAGATGACGCGCGAAAAGTTTTCCAACATTGAAGAGTGGGGGCGTAAGTTCACCATCTTCGGAACCCCTGTTTACCAGGAGTTCCTCGCAGGTAAACGTGAGTTATCCTGTTCCGCCTGGGCGATTCCGACCCGCAACATTCGCGGTTGGAAGGCCCCTTGTTACCTGATGACAGATGGTCACTACGATGGTTATCAGGAAATGCTGGACAACGTCGACTGGTCCAAATACGGAGTCGTGAACGGTCAGGCACGCGATCCGCGTTGTGAAAACTGCATGGTTCATTGCGGATATGATCCCAGTGGAGCCCTTGGGGTGGATGCACAGTTCGGGGATACCTGGAAAAACATTCGATACAATTTTGGGGCCAAACCAAAGCCCTATGAAGCTGGAGCCGATGTGAAAGCCTTTAACGGCTGCTCCGTGAACAAAGGTCACCTTGCAGAAGCGCGCAAAGTAGTCAACACAGCTCCACCGAGTGGATGTCAGAGTGAAGGCGCAACGAATGAGCGCGATGATCTGCTGACCAAAATCAAATCCAATTCATCCATTTCTTAACCTTTTTAGTTTCGTTATCAACAATGCCTAGGGGACGCAAAGCAAGCAAAAGTAAACGACCTGTTCTCAACACAAAATATGACGCGAACAACATCGTTCTGGACAAAACCTACGGAGCATGGGCCGACCTGCGCCGCGAATTATCCGATTCCAAGACCGACCTGGCGGATCGAAAGGAGCTGCTGGAACAGTTTGCCACCTGCAAGGATTCGCAGAGAGCGTATTTGATCCTCGACGATTACTTCGAGAGACTGGCCCTTTCCCGACGTGATTTTGTGGGGCCCGATTGGTGGGACCGCATGCTCGAAACGAAGGGAAAGGAGCGCCTGGAAGAAACCGCGCTTTTGTTCCTGCGCGCCAAGCGGCCATTGCCCACCGAATTGATGGCATACGCCAACTTCGATCGTCTTGCAGAAGTCGAAGAGGCTGAAAAAGACCAGGAATTGGTGGTGCATCTGGAGCGTTGGATGTTGCCTCCGGTGGCAGAGCATCTGGATGCTCCGAGAGCCGGAGTGCGTGCTCACTGTGAAGTGAATCCTATTTCAGAAGGATCTCCCGTTGTTCATGTGATTGTTCGGCTTTCACTTTCCCGGCCAAGAAGTGGCGAGAAGTTCAAAACACTGGGTGAAATCAAGGATCTGACCAATCGTTCATCTCATGAGAAGGAGCTTTTTTCTCCGGATGATTGGGCCTTTGTCGAGTGGATTCATGCGACATATCCGGAGGAAGATGACGCTTTGGAGTTTCTGACCCTACAGGGAGCGGACCTGCTCAAGTGGCTGGCCAAGTGGGGAAGCAACGGTCGGATGGAAGTTGATGGAAGAGGCAAGAGTCTGAAGTTCACCGGATTGGTTGCCGACCTCAAGCCCGCTGTGGAAAACGGGGGGGATGCCCTGGGGCTGGTTCCCAAACTACATCTGGCGAGTGGGGAATCGATTTCGTTCAAGGACGCTCAGTACGTGGTGGGAGATCCCATGCTCGCATTGGTGCATCATGAGTTTCATTTGATCCGTCATGCCCCTCATCAAGCCTTGTTGGAACGATGGGGACAGGATGTTTCCATCCCGGTGCAAAAACTCAGCCATCGACTGCTGACCCACCTTCGCAAAAACTGCGCCACTGAGAAGGATGCCGTTTGGGATGATTTATGTCTCTCGCACACCGCCGCACCCCAGTTTGTTTTTGAATTGGAAAACGACACCGTCCGGCTTCGCTTGAGAGCGGTGAGCGAGTTGGATCAAAGTGTCTGGCAGTGGACCGGTCATGAATGGCAGGTTGAACAAGCCAATGGATCCGTGAGTGGTCGAGCAGAACTTCTGGATGACCCCCGCGTCGATGCGGCGACTCAATGGTTGCGGCGATTGGACTGGTTTACTCCCGAGCCGGGATTGTGGGTTGCGGATGCCACCGAGAACTTTCTGATTGGATTGTCCGAAGTTTGGCCGGATCGACCGGCGGAGGCCGATTATCTTGGAAATACATCCTTTCAACGATTGTTCCTCAATTCAAAACGACTGAAACCAAAGCTGATCATGCATGGAAGCGGCATCGATTGGTTGTCAGTGTCCGCCGAGTGGGAACAGGAAGGCATGAAGCTGACCGAAGCCGATCTTCAGCAACTGCAGGCGGCGACCGGACGTTTTGTCAAACTGCCTGATGGCGGTTGGGTCGAGCTGGATACTGATGCGGTTCAGGACGCTCAGGAAACGATGGCGGAGCTGGGTGTGGACGGACTTTCCAATGACCCGCAAAAAGTGGCTTTGCTGCACGCGTCGCAATTGGACGAGTCGGCTTTGGATCGGTTTGGTAAAAACGCCAAGGTGCGGACGCTCAAGGAAAAGATAGCCAATTTCAAGGGGGTTCCGGATTCTGGATTACCCGAAACGATCCAGGCGGATTTGCGTCCATATCAGAAAGACGGATTCAACTTCCTGTGTCATTTGACTCAAATGAAGTTGGGAGGAGTATTGGCCGATGACATGGGCCTGGGTAAAACACTTCAAACACTTTCATGGTTGGCATGGCAGCATGAAAATGCCGGCAAACGTAAGAAGCCTGCTTTAGTCATTTGTCCTGCCTCAGTGTTGCATAACTGGAGGCGTGAGGCGGAGAAATTCACACCGCATCTTAAGACGCTTCTTTTGGAAAGTGGTTCTGCACGTCACAATCTGCGCAAGCATATTCCATCGCATGATCTGATCATCACCAATTACTCCATTCTGCGCCGGGACCTGGATGAACTGAACAAGTTTGAGTTTGGCGCCATCGTGTTGGATGAAGCCCAGTATATCAAGAATCCAACCGCGCAGGTGACTCAATCGGTCAAGCAGTTGAGAGGCAAGCGACGGCTTGCATTGACCGGGACACCGTTGGAGAACCGTTTGCTCGATTTGTGGAGTATTGTTGATTTCGTTCAACCCAATTATCTCGGAAATCAATCCAAGTTCAGCGAAACCTTCGAACCCAAGGGAGAAAATGCCGACGTGGCTCAACGCATCGCGCGTAAACGACTCTCCGCCAAATTGCGTCCTCTCATGCTGCGACGTATGAAGCAGCAGGTGGCCAAGGACCTTCCCGAGCGTATTGATGAGCGTCGCGACTGCGAGTTGACCGAGGATCAACGCAAACTTTACCTCGCGGAATTGCGACGCAGTCGAGATCAGGTCTTCAAGGCGATGAAGCAAAAGGGGCTGGCCAAGAGCAAAATGCATGTTCTTGCCGCGCTCACCCGCCTGCGTCAGATTTGTTGTCATCCAAGCTTGGTGGGCAATGATTCGGTGTCCGGTAAAACTGAAACACTCTTTGAACTTTTGGAACCTCTCATGGAAGAAGGACAGAAGGTTTTGGTGTTTAGTCAATTTGTTCAGATGCTGCAGATACTTGAACGCGAATGCAAGGTACGTGGCATGCCGACCTATTTGCTGACAGGTGAGACCAAGAATCGAATGGACGTTGTCAGTGCTTTCCAGGAAGACAAGGATCCTTCAGTGTTCCTCCTGAGTCTTCGAGCAGCGGGCACCGGTTTGAATCTGACGACTGCCAGTTACGTGGTGCTGTATGATCCGTGGTGGAACCCGGCTGTGGAAGCACAGGCGATTGATCGATCGCACCGTATCGGGCAAACCCAAACGGTGAATGCGTATCGCCTGATTTCCCCGGGTACAGTGGAAGAAAAAATCTGGGAGCTACAACAATCAAAGGCCAAAACCATCAGCGATGTGCTGGGTGAAGAAGGTTTTGCCAGCAACTTGTCTAGCACGGATCTGGAATACCTGTTTTCAGAAGATTAAATAAACGCCAAACCAGTGTCGCCCGCTTTTGCCTGAAGCTGGCGACATTCAGAGTGGACACCCGCAATGAATTATGCGGGAAACAATCATTAAACGGAATGGGGGCAGCGGATATCAATTGCTGCGGCCATTGCTCAATCTATCGACAGTATCAGATTCTTTACGAATTCGATTTCTGGAACAGTGGGAATATCTTCTTCTGCCTTGGCTGATGCTCATTGTCAGTGTTCAGTCACATGGTGGGGAACTTGTTTCCATAGCCACATTCAACGTTGAGAATTACTTGCTGGAATCCTCAGGTGGAAGGCGCATCAAACCGCTGGCATCTCGTGGCATGGTTTGGGATTCCCTTTTCGAAATGAATGCGGATGTGGTGTTCTTACAGGAATTGGGTTCTGAACAGGCTCTGTTGAATATTCGGACGAACCTGCATGCTCGGGGGATCGATTATCCGCAGGCGGTCTTTTCTGAAACGCCCGGATCTTCCATTCATCTTGGGATGTTAAGCAAGTTGCCGGTGACGGCTGTGAGGCATCATACGACAAATGTGTTTGTATTGTATGGTCGGGCCTTCCGCTCTTCCCGCGCTTTTCTGGAAGTGGATATCCAATTGCCAAAAAGGACTTCGCTCAAGGTGTTTGCCGCTCACTTGAAATCCAAACGCCCTGTTCACTATGCCGACCAGTGGGATTTACGAACGCGCGAGGCAAAAATGCTTCGACAGTTGATTGAGCGCCGTATGAAAAAACATCCGGAACAACTGCTGGCTGTCGTAGGTGATTTTAATGATGATCCCTTTTCCGAGACCTTGAAGCTCCTAAAAGGTGCGACCGGGAAATGGAAACTGACGGATGCCCGTCCTGTGGAAGGGAGGCCAGGTTTCCAGACCGAAGGTAGAGCCTCAACCGGTAAACGCCAATCGGTGTGGACTCATTTTTTTGATGATGATGATTTGTTTTCTCGGGTTGATTTCATATTGATGAATCGAAATTTATCCAGGATCTATCGACCGGATTTAAGTTATGTCCTGGACCACCCAAAGTGGGGGGAAGCCTCCGATCACCGTCCTGTATGGATGACATTCGAGTTGCCGTGATAACAGCTGGAAAGCTTGTAAGGGGTCGATGAGTCTCCTCAGTAGAAAGCCGGTGGGAGATGAAAAAAGGCTCCCCGGATCGAGGAGCCTTGTTCGTGCAGTGTATTTGGAACATCAGAAGGCAAATTCAACCTGAGCCCAGAATTTATTGACATCCACCATGCCGGATTCTCCATTGAAGTGGGCGTATTTGACCAGGCCGGAGAAATATTTCCCGAACTTGCGGCTTGCCACAATGTCGATTTCATTACCGTAGTCACCACCACCTCCTGCTTGAGGCCGCAAATCATGATAGACAACCTTCAGGGGGATTTCGTAGGGCAGTTTCACACCCACCCAGGCTTGGTAATCTTCAATGCCGCCTGCCGGGGTAGCCAGGAACATATCAGCCCATCCCTGGAACGCATGCAGGGTTGAAAGGGGCGTCGTGAATCCCATGGCTGCATTGTCGCTGCCCAAGACTTCATAGCCGATGCCACCGCTGAATCGCTGGTATTCGCCTCCCAGTTGTAGGTTGATATATTCAGCGTTCAGATCTGCGGCGTTGTCGGCATAATCTGTCTGATAGGCAAACTCGGCGCGGTAAGTCAGATTGAATGAGTCTGTAAGGGGAGCTTTGCCTGCGTAGTAAAGACCATAGGTGCTGGTGGAAAGGGCCGGCGCTTCGTCAATGTCCAACAGGTAGGCATACCCTGCCAATGTTCCGTAAGGCACATTGTCATATTTTAAGTGGAAGATATGACTTTTGGATTCCCATCTTCCGTCGGCAGGCCCCGCTGCATTTCCAAATTCCGGTCCGAAGATTCGATTGACTCCAAAGATGTAGCCATAGGTGGCAGTCAGGTCGTCTATTGAATTATTGACGAGGGTGACTGCGTCATACGTTTGCAAATTCTGACGCCAAACCACATTCCCGATGAAACGATGGTTGTCGAGTGTGAAGTTCTGACGACCGAACTTCATGTTGGTGTCCCACTTTTCATAACCAACCCAGACTTGGTTGACTTCAGTTCCCTCAGGATCGGCGACGACATCGTGATTGAAAACATTGGCAGCCGGACCGGGGGCATTGCGGTAATTATCTTCTCCGCCGAGTGCCGAAACATTCTCGAATTCCACCATTCCTTTCAGTCCGTTCCAACTGTCTGTTGTATAACCCAGGCGAGTACGGAACGTGATGGCGTTGGCGGATTGGTTGCCGGGTATGGTGGAATCGGCGTTCTCATACCGCAACCGAGTATTGAGATTGATTTTACCCGAAGAAATGACTTTACCAATGCGGTCCTCCAGAGAAGTGCTTTTGTTCGAGCCATCGCCGGTGTTCAATGCGGGTTCGGCAGCTGTTAAACTCCATGTCGCCAAGAGTGAGGCGCACCAAAAGGATATTTTAGAAGGGGTTTTCATATTCGTGTTGTTGGTTGTTGTAGCGATGACTCGTCCAATTCATTAGGAATAGAATGAGGTATAGAATCGCCATGCAGTTCACGTTAGTAACTTGAACTGCACCAAGCTGCTCCTTTTTTGCTCAAGAAAAGGACAATGTTGCTTCCCTGTTTTACTGAAAGCAACCGCCGAAAGGCTGGTGACAGCTATGCGCTGCACCACATCTTTGCTGGAGTTCTCAAGGACGGGTGCCTTTCCATTCCCATTTCTCACCGAAAAAACCCGCTTCCGCGATACCGGCGGGCCAACGGGTGGAAGCAGGAACAGATATGTCAAGAATGGCCCAGTCAGGCAGTTTGGGAACTTGTCTGGCGTTGTTCAAATAGTCGTATTCCCGGTAGGTGAATCCACTGTTGATGACCACGTACTTTGACGGGTTCAGTGGGTTTGGGAAAATCATTGCCGGCAGATATCGTTCTGTCGGGTAATTTTTTTCAGGTGTGTGGAGGCCCTGGTGATCCCATCTGATTGGGAGTTGGGACGCGATCTTTCGAATCAGGCTATTGCTGGCAGGGTCTCCCCATAGAATCAGGTTGCTTTCTGCGATGTCTCTCGCAGTGATGTCTTTGTCCAGTTTGAACCTGGGTTCTCCCCGGAATTGTTGGCGCCAATGTTGCAATGAGTGGGACATTTCTTTTGAAACCCAAGCGCCCACTTCTGTGTTCATGGGCCAACTGCCCGGTCCCACCATCAGGAACCGGTCCATGAACGCATCGTCGATGGGACCTTGGAGGCCAGGACGTTTTTTCAAAACATCAGGAGTATGGGGAGACGCAAGTTTCCATGTTCCATTTTCCCTGGTCAGCTGAACGTTCCATGAACGATCGGTCAGTACCCTGTTAGCCACCACCTTTTGACCATCGATGGAAAGAACAGGGGACTTGGATACGTCCAGAGGACATTGTCCGGATTCCATATGAATAGTGAAGGATGCGATATTGGTGGTGGCGATGCTCAATGCATGATCCGAAATGATTTCCGCTTCAATGCGTGCCCGGTCCCAGTGCGATTCAAGTCCGGTTAACTCGATCCAATTCATCTTGTGATAGCGAAGTGTGTAGGTGGTGAATCGAATTTTGTTGGGAACAGGATTGCGTCCGATGGCTGCGATGGAGTCAATGCGTTTGTCGATTTCCACTTTGGCATCCGGATGGTAGCGGTGTGCGGTGTCGGGTCCGATGATGTGAGTCATGGCCAGTCCTTCGCGTTCGAGAAAGCGTTCCATGATGTCTGCTGCTTGTTTTTGGCGGTCAATGGCCCCGCTGTAGGCGACGGTTGGGCATTGGAAGAGATTTTCCGCATAGACCGTGGCATCATAGAGATTCCACAACTTGACCTCCCACCAGTATGGTTTGAGAGTTTCTTTTTGGAAAAACTCCAGGAACTCCTTGGTTTCGGAGAATCCGGCCCCGGGTGCAGCCGCGGCCCATAGACCGGCGTAGTGGGTTGCGAATTGCCAACAGGCGGCTCCTCCCATGGAAAAACCACGAACGATGATCCGGTTTTCATCGATCTGGTAATCTTGTCGAACATGGTCCAATGCTTCAAACAGATCAATCTCTCCTGCGAATTTGTTGGCATTGCAGTAACGTCCATACAGATGGAGGACGATGGTGTCATCGGGAGTGAACTGTCCCGCATTGTGCAATCGCTGGTTGAGGAAGGAAAGTTCGGTCAGTTTTTCGCCACGTCCGTGAAACCAGATGTCCAGGCGATGGGAGGCTGAGGTTCCGGGGCGCCAGGTGGATGGGATGACCAGTCCGTACGGTTGAATGGAATCGTCGATTTTTGAACGATATCCACGGGGTACGAGTCCGGTTTGTTGAAGCCATTGGGGTGTTTCGCCGAGCAGTTGTTGAAGTCGTTCCCGTGCGACCGCCAATTGTTCTTCAGCCTGTTGGAATTCTTTTTCCGGGGCGAAGATCTCATTGTAAGTGATGGCGGTTTCCACAGCCCTTGAAAACACTTCAATGTCCGAAAAACGCTGAAGTAGTTCCGGGCGATCCTTGAGTTTTCGTTTTGCCCTGCCGATGTCCTGCTTCAGTGACGCCACCTCTTTTTCCAACACAGCTTGTTGATCAGGATTCAGTGGCGTACCAAGCGGAGGTATGGGGCGGGCAGTGTCTGTACGGTTGTCAGTAGGTCCGTCAGCAATGATGGATAATTGAAAAGTCGATATGAACGCGCTGAATACGCACGTCATCGCCCATCTTTTCGACATTGAATTCATCCGCATATCAAATGCGTTCCACGCCTCAAGGGCAAGTTCAATCATTCAACCCTCTTGGAATCCGGTGGCTCCACAAATTGTTTCAAGGCACAAGCGGATTCGGTGCTCTTCTTTTCTATGTCTTCTACGGCACTCCTGATGTCTTCCTGACTCATTTTGTGAGCTTCTTTTTCCAGTTGACCGCAGAGTGCCGCCAATTGTTCCACTCCCATGTTGTTGGAACTTCCTTTGAAACTGTGTGCACTCCGGATGAGTTGGTCGTTTTGTCCGGATTCGGATGCATCTTTCAGTTCCTTCAATCTTTTGGGTATTTCCTTTTCCACAAACATGAGAATGAGTTTGGCCAACACACTGGATTCAGCTGGTTGGTCGTTGCCAAGAAATTGCTTGAGAATGGCTTGATTCAATAGCTGGATTTTAGCTTCCTTGGGTTTCGCTGCAGGTTTGCATTCAATCGTTGTGCGGGGTGGAGTCCCGGCTTTGAATTGTACTTTGAGTGATCGTTTCAATGCCGTGGCAAGGGATGTGAAGATGACTGGTTTTGAAAGGTAATCATCCATCCCGGCATCAAGGCACTTTTGTTGATCCTCATCCATGGTGTTGGCGGTCATCGCAATGATGCGATGCGGAATCTCCAAGATGGATTCACCGGTCTTTTCCAATTCCCGTATCCGGCGTGTCGTTTCGTATCCGTCCAGTTCCGGCATCTGGCAATCCATTAGGATAATCGGAAACGTTTTTTTCTGGATAAGTTCGAGGGCTTGTATGCCGGAATCGACCGTGACCGGCACGAATCCCAGGCGTTTCAGCATGTGCTCAGCAACGGATTGATTGACTGGGTTGTCCTCAACCACCAATACCTCAAATTGTGGGGCGTCCTCTTGGATAAGTTTAATGTCCGGCTCTTTTACGGATTGGTTGGCGGAAGTTTGAAATGATTTTGTCTCATTTTCAACCTGGTCACAGGTGTTCAAGCGGTTTAGTCCGCGAGTCAGGGAACTTTGTGTCACAGGCTTGTTGACCGTCAGGTCAATGCCCAGTTTTTTGAGTTCCTTTTTGGAGAGTCTTCCTCCGTAATTGGAGAGCAGGATGACTTTAGGGGTTGGAGTTAGTCCCAGCGATTTCAGCGTGTGGCAGGTTTCCATGCCTGTCTGGTCAGGGAGTTTTGCGTTCACCATCACGAAGTCGTAAGGCGCCTGGGTTCGCTGGACTTTTGTCAATTCTTCCAATCCGAGCCGCCCTTTTTTGACGAAATGATAGTCCATGCCATAGTTTCGCAGAATGGGGGCCAGAGCTTCCTGCGAATGATCATTTGGCTCAATAATGAGAATCTTTTTTTCGCTCCAATCAAATCGAGGTTGCTTGGCACGGGCTTTGCCGGTTGATTCAACCTCCAATGGAAGCGTGAACCAGAAACAGGAACCTTTGCCCCAGGCGCTTTCCAGATGAAGTTGGCCTCTCATGAGTTCGATCAGCTGGCGCGTGATGGCGAGGCCGAGTCCTGTGCCTCCATACTTGCGTGTCGTCGAACTATCTGCCTGGGTAAAGGCCTCAAAGATGCTCGCCTGTGCCTCTTCTTTGATGCCGATGCCCGTGTCGATGACCTGGAACTTGATCCAGCTGACATCACGAGTGTTTTTGATCAGCTCAATTTTGAGCTGGATTTCTCCTTCATGTGTGAATTTGATGGCGTTGCCGATCAGGTTGGTGATCACCTGCTGCAGGCGCGTGCAATCACCTCGAACCGTTGCCGGGAGAGCGGGGTCCAGATTCAGAATCATTTCCAGTCCCTTGCATTGGGCATTGTCCGCAAGCAGATTCACCGTCTGTTCCATCTTATCCCCGAGTGAAAACGGTTCTTTCTCAATGGTCATTTTGCCGGATTCAATCTTTGAGAAATCAAGGATGTCGTTGATCAACCTCAACAAACCATACGCACTGGATTCGATCGTTTCGGCAAAACTCAATTGTTCCTCCGACAACTGAGTTTGTCGCAAGAGGGAACTCATGCCGATGATGCCGTTCATGGGAGTACGAATTTCGTGACTCATGTTCGCCAAAAATACAGATTTGAGGCGATTGGATTCCATGGCTGCTTCGCTGGCAAACTGAAGGGCGGCTTCGGCTCGTTTACGTTCGGAAATGTCTTCGACGACTCCTTCGTAATAGAGGATTTTCCTTTCATCATCCCTGACCGCCCGAGCCGTTTCTGAAATCCAGATTTTTTTTCCATCGCGTCGATAAATCTCCGATTCAAATTCGTGCACCTCGCCATGATCCTGCATTTGACGTTCAAACTCGGACCTTCTGGATGGGTCCACGTAAAGTTGGTGTTGAATGTCTGTCAATGAATCCTGAAGGTCTTTGGTCGTTTTGTATCCGTAGATGCGGGCCAGCGCGGGATTGATTTCCTTGTAATGACCTTCTGGGGTTGTTTGAAAAATGCCTTCCACGGCATTTTCGAAAATACCTCGATATTTTTTCTCCGCTTTGCGAAGAGCCTGTTCTGTCTCGACCAGTTTGGTGATGTCTTTGGATACGCCGAACGTTCCGACGATGTCACCATCTTTGTCATAATAGGGCATTTTACTGGTCAATACCCATCCGGTTTTTCCGTTGATCCATGTTTCCTTTTCGACTTTGTTGATAATCGGTTTTCCGGTCTTGATGATTCTTTTTTCGTCATCCAACGCCGGTTGTGCATGTTCCTTGCTGAAGAAATCGAAATCCGTTTTTCCTTCCGCTTCCGTCGGGCTATCCAGTCCCAGACGGTCCGACAGTTCGCGGCTGCAACGAATAAAGCGGGATTTCTTGTCTTTGAAATAAACGTGATCCGGAATGGAATCCAACAATGAACGGAGGAGTTGACGTTCCAATGCCAGTTCCTTCTCTGTTTCGATCTTGTCGGTCACGTCCCAGAAAATACCTTGCGTGCCGACGACTTTGCCTTCCGGATCGTAGATGGGAGTTTTGATGACGTGCACATAACTTTTGGTGTTGTTCAACCCAACATTCTCCTCCGTCGTTTCGATGGTATCCTTTGTCGTCATGACATGCCGGTCATCGTCCTGATACTTTTTGGCGGAATCCGGGGGAAAGAGGTCGAAATCTGTCTTTCCTATTATTTCATCAAACGACTTCCCGATGGCTTTGCAGAAATTTTGATTGGCAAATGAGAAACGTCCTTTGGTGTCCTTGCGGATGATGTGTTGGGGAAGGCTTTCAACCAGATTGTGATAAAACGCCTCGGAATCGTCGTAGGCTTTCTTGACTTTTTCGTGTTCTCCCGAGAGTTGGTGAAGCTGTGATTTTGCTTTGCTCAGAAAAATCGATCCGGCTATTTGGCGCGTGATGATTTCCAGCGATTCCTTTTGTGCGACCGACAAACTGTGAGGCTCTGAATCAAGCAGACTCAAGACTCCCTGAAATTCGTTCGTTTTGCTGTGAATGGGAAATCCCGCCAGAAAACGAAACTTCCAGGGGCCTGTCACCAATCCGTTTTTCGACCATTTAGGATGTTTGCGCGCGTCACCAACGACGATCCTTGCTCTTTGTTGTTTGACTTCGTTTCCAAACGGTAGTTCCGGGTGTTGAGGGGATGGTTCCCAATTGCGTCCCGAAACCAGGGAGAGCTTTTTGTTCCGATAAAAGTGGATCAACACCGTGTTGGCGCCTGAAATAGTGGCGGCCAGTTGGCTTAGCTCCTTGAGTTCTTCCCCGTTACCGACCACTTGTGTGGCTTCCTGAGGGGACTTAGAAGGGGATGCAGCAGTTGAATGCGCGGTTTCCTTTGAGCTCATATGGATTTAGAGACACTGGTTCTTGTTTTGTTCGATGCGGCTTAAAATGCGGTTGCCTAAGGCTAATGTAAACAGTGCGGCGCTCCATGTCACTCCAAAGATGCCCCACCAAATTCCATCCAGTTGCCAATCCAATACGAATGCCAGCAAATAAAAGACAATGCATGGAGCAAGGATCTGTCGATATAGTCCAATCCAGAGGGCGATCATGGGACGTTTGAGACCCTGGAGCATGAAAACTGTCTGGAATAAAATGACATAGGAGCAAAGCGTGATGGACGCGATCTTGAGGTATTCCATTCCAATCCGGGAGACTTCGGTGTCATCAGTGAAACGCCGCATCATCCAGCCGGCACTCCAGTATAGGATCACACCACCTGTCAACATCATGATCAAACCGGCTTTCATGGCAAATCGGCGCATTTCACGTACCCGGTCGATTCTGCCTGCTCCGTTGTTTTGACCGGTCAACGCCAGGACCGCGATATTCAGCCCGATGGTGGGAAGAAGAATGATTTGTTCGATGCGTGTGGCGATCCCGTAAGCAGCCACACCTTCTTTGCTGAAGAAACTGACAAACCAGGTGATGACAAAAATGCCGGCGGCAACGGTCATCATGTTCACCGATGCGGGGAAACCTTGCTGAGCCAGTTGTTTCCAGGCATGCATGTCCGGAAGCCAAGCTGTTCGATTCCAGGGAAAACGCAGTTTGGAATGGGAAACCTTCACCGCCATATAAACGCAACCCAACGCCTGAATCAGAACGGTCGCCAATGCAATCCCCCTGATGCCCATTGCGGGCAGTCCCATCCCTCCGTACATGAACCAGGGATCGAGCGCCAGATTCATGAGAAACCCGGCGATCAGCAGATTTCGGAAGGTTGTCGTGTCACCTTGTGCGTTGAGTATGGCGTTGCCGATGGATTGACCGATGAAGAACAGTGTCCCCGTCAGGATACCATTCATGTAGGTCGTGGTGATTTCCAGATAGACGCCTTCAGCTCCCAGGATCCTGAAAAGAGTGGGGCAGGCGGCAAATCCGATCAGCATCAAGATCACCCCCAGGGTCATGCTGAAAAGAACCGACTGGACCGCCATGGATTTTGCGCCCTCTTGATCTTCCGCTCCCAGGGAGTTTGAAAGAATGGCTGTGGCACCCTGTGAAATGCCGCTGCTGACCGCAATGAGGATGAAGAAAACGGGAAATGAGACTGACAGCGCGGCCAGGGCATCGGTGGATAGTTGACCGGCGAAGTAGGTGTCCACCACGTTGTACATGGTGTTGAAAAAAAATCCGACACTTGCGGGAATGGCGAGTTGCTTGATTAATTTGGGGACGGGGTCCTTGGTCAGATTCATGTTTTAATTCAGTGCTTGCTAGAGTGTTCGGAACGCTGCCGGATGACAATGGATTTTTTTGCAGAGAGGACTTTGAAAGGGACTGGGCGATCTTTATGATTTGAGCGCAAAATGATCAATTTAAGCCTCAGTAAACTGTTGGACGACGCACTGGATCCGCTCACCATGATTTGGTTTATCCTATTGCTGGCTGCCTGGCGGTTTTGGAAGTTGAAGGCCTACAAGTCATCAGCAGGATTGGTGGCTGTTTCGGTGCTGGTTTGGTTCTTGGGGGCGTCTCCATTGGCAGGGATGATTTTGGGGAGTTTGGAACGCCCCTATCTGGAAACTGATTCGTCAGTGCTGGATGGAGTAGATGCAGTGGTTTGTCTCGGGGGGGGGATGTACCCGCAGAAGGCAGAACGATTGTCTTTTACCGCCAGTGAATCCTGCGACCGTTATCTGACGGCTTTTGATTTGATTGAAACAGGTGTTGTGGATCACCTGGTGATAGGGGGATCTGATTACCAGATTCAAGGGAAACCATCTTCGGAGGGAATGTTGATTCAGCAATGGAGGAAGCGATGGAATTTGACCAAAGGCGAAATCCATTTGCTGTCTGGAAGCCTGAGTACGCGCGATGAAGCTGAGCGCGTGGGTAAACTGATGCGGAAAAAAGATTGGGAGCAAGTCGCTTTGGTTACCTCCGCATGGCATATGGACAGATCGTTAGCTGTTTTCAAAAGGTATGGAGTGAACGCTGTTCCTGTTGGTTGTGACTTTATTGGCACGACCAGTGCGACTAAACTGAAACGCCGCTGGAGAGTTTTTCCTCAGTCAGGTAGATTGCAGACAGTTCACATTTATCTGCATGAAATCGTCGGTTACTATTACTACAAGCTGAGGGGGTGGATTTGATGGATGATGAGGCGCTTCAGAAACTTTCAAAAGAAGAGTTGTTGACTTGGATTCGATGTCATCATTGGCGAAAAGGGGAAACGGACCGTTCGCATGCCGAAGCTTCAAAGGAATCCGTCTCTTCCGGCTTTGATGTGGGCTCGTTGGTGCCCGGTTTGTTCACGAACCTGCCATTTACCGTGTATATCCGCCCAATGGACCCGGTGCATCCATTTGACTGGATTTCCGAACACTCGGCTCAATTGACTGGTTTCGATCCGCATTGTTTTACCGGGGAGCGGTCTTTCTGGAGACAGCGGATTCATCCGCAGGATAAGAAGCGTGTATTGGCAGTCATGGAGGGAGCAGGGGGAGGGGAAGTGATCGAATTGGAGTATCGCTTTCTGACGGCGGATGGTCGGTGGATCTACATGTTGGATCGTTCTGTCGGGCTGAAGGAGGGCGCTGTTGGTGGGGCCAATCAAAAAATGGTTGGAGCCTTGCTGGATGTGACGCACCGGCGGGAATTGGAAAAGCAGGTCTCGGAAATAAGTGAGCAGGAAAAACAGAAACTGGGTCGGGATCTCCATGATGATTTATCTCAACAGCTCACGTGCTTGGAACTTTTGGTTCACTCCATGCAACGGCGCTTGGCTCAAACAGGGAGGATGGAAACTTCCAAGCTGGAAGATCTGTTGCATCATGTCCGAAAAGCCATTGTGACAACCCAGACCATGGCCAGGGGATTGTCCACCTCTGAATTAGGTGATCAGGGACTGCCAGCCGCCCTCAACCATTGGCTATCCAAGCTTGATACGGTTTTACCGTTAAGGATCGGTTTCAAGGGACCGAAACAGCTGCAATTGAGAGATGGTAACGCTGCAGTACATATTTACCGCATTGCCCAGGAAGCCATCCAGAATGCCATCAAACACTCCGGTGCTTCTGAAATTCAAGTTAGTTTGGAGGTGGATGGCCATGATTTGACTTTGTTGATTGAGGACAATGGTATTTGCAAAGTAGACATTCATGCCCAATCAGGGTTGGGCATGAAAACGATGCATTATCGGAGCAGTCTGTTGAATGGCTTGCTCCAAATCAACAAGAACGGCCATGGAGGACTGACAGTTCGGTGTGAAATCCCTTTTATTGTCCATTCGGATGGCGTAGACCAATAGGCATCATGAGCCCTCAAAGTCAGCAAAAAACTCCTCGAGCAAAGAAAAGCCGTGCTTCCATTATCATCGTGGATGACCACCCTATGACAAGGTTTGGCCTCAAGGAACTGCTCGATTCAGAGGACGCACTGCAGGTTGTTGGGGAATCTGATAATGCTGATGACACTCTGGAAAAGGTGCAAAAGCAAAAACCCGATATGGTGCTGGTGGATCTGACTTTGAAAGGGAGGAGCGGCCTGGAATTGATCAAAGACCTTCGTCGCGTCATGCCGGAAGTTGATGTTTTGGTGTTTTCCATGCATGAAGAGGCGTTTTATGCCGAACGTGTGTTACGAGCCGGAGCCCGGGGGTATGTCATGAAATCCGAAGGGGCAGGGAGACTTCTGGAGGCGATCCAAACCATTATTGAGGGGAGAGTTTTTGTGAGTGATACCGTCGCCAACAGCTTTCTGGACAAGATGACGGGGCGACAAAATGAGACTACCTCCTCTCCGGTGGACCGTTTAACAGACCGTGAGCTGGAAGTGCTTGCACTTGTGGGGAAAGCATACGAAAGTCGGGATATCGCCTCTGAGTTGAATATGAGTGTCAAAACCGTTGAGGCTCACCGCACGAGTATCCGGCAAAAGCTGGATGTCAAATCGCGGGCCGAGCTTGTTCGTTTCGCTGTCTTATGGATGGCAGAGACTGGGGCTGAAGAATTTCCTAACAACTGAACTCTAAGGAG
>Ga0255778_10001218_pt1 | contig 23174 bp, 17 predicted proteins | sample 071ome_31_FD_179976 | JGI IMG/M metagenome (GOLD analysis project Ga0255778, IMG submission 179976) | Coastal salt marsh microbial communities from the Groves Creek Marsh, Skidaway Island, Georgia - 071405CT metaG (version 2) | ecosystem: Environmental > Aquatic > Marine > Intertidal zone >...
TATCGATGGCGCTCGGCACATTTGGGTTGTTTGGTGCGCGATTACTGGTGTTGGTGACAACTACTACGAGCGGTGGTTTAATCGAACGATGAGAGCAATTCCTTGAGCGCGTCGGCGTTGAGCGGGACGGAGAGAAGGTCGCGACCGTCGGCGCCTCGCTTGCTGCGAACGAGTTCGTGGTCGGTGAACTCGGTGAGGTGCACGCGCAACGTGACTTCGGAAGAGACGAGAAATTGTTCGCGACACGCGGCGTAAAACATGTCCAAAGGCATGCCTTGTGAATCTTGGTTTTCGAGCTGGTGTTCAGCCAAGAGACGGAAGATGGCGCGGCCGTTGGATGTGAGTGAACGTAATACGTTTGCGGCGCCGCGCACGTGACGCTCCTCGCCCTTGGAGGCTAAAAGCTGGGGCAAGTTGGCCGTCTCGAGGGCGTATGGCGCGAACGTCGCCGCTTCTTGCCACACCCAATTGAATCTAGCCGCTTCGCGCTTACTCCAGAGCAACGGTGCGTTGACGTGATCGATGCTCGCAATCAAGTACACGCGATCCATCGACGCGAGCTCTCCGAGAAGCGCCTGCGCTTCGCTCGTTCTCAACTGCGTTCCATCTATGTTGTGCAAAATAATGTACAAACGTTTCGGCTCTCGCGTCGCGGATCCTCTCGTAGCGCTCTCAATCTGCGCCAAGAGGGATTCCATGCTCGACGTCTCGCTCTTTGCGCTCGTGTTGGCGGCATCCTTTCCGGCGAGCGCCGCCGCCGCCGCGACGACGACTTGTTTCGGCTTGAGAGACGGAAAGAAGCCATTCACGACGATGACGCCGCCATCCACGCAGAAACGCTTCTCAAAATCTTCCAGAAGAGCTTTTTTCGAACCAAATCCATAGAGTAAAACGTTAAATCCCGCTCGCAAGAGCTGGAACCACCGTCTGTATTGCTTTTCGAGTTGGACGACAATTGCAGCGCGCTCGTTGTCGTGACCGACTTTAATGTGACCAAGAAGTTCCCGAATCGTTTCCTCATCCGCGAGGTCCAAGAGCCCCAACATGTTTGCCTGACCCTTACGCACAGCCGTACCTCTCCCTTTACTAGCGATGTAACCTATCCCCTTGTTTTTCGTCTTTCTTCTCCGCTTTTTATTCCCATTCTCGTCGAACTCGTCCGACTCGTAATCTTCTTCCCGCTCGGCCGCCTGGAGCGCCTCTCTCACCGCTAACGCCGTCGCATCCTCGACGTAGTCATCCAACAAACTATCTGCCGCCGCGACATCCGCGGCGTCGTATCCCCCTCGACCCGACGTCGACGTCTCCTTCCCGCTTTTGCTAGCCGCGCGCTCGGCGTTTCGCGCGTCCAAGTACTCCTTCGCCACGGGTTTATGTCCTCTCACCCGTCTCGTCCCTCCTCGCGCCACCCGTATCCCCCGCGTCGGCGCCGCGAACGCCAATCCGTTCGCGTTTCTCTTCGTTCCATCGCCGTCGCCGCCACCACCGCCGTTCGCGCGTCGACGAAGCGCCGGCATCTGTCTTCTGTCGGTCGACTCTTTTCAAAAATAACAAAGCGAAACGAAACGCGACGCACGACGGGTCGATCGATCGATCGATGCGCGAATCACCAGCGCGTCGTGGAATTCAAATTCAAACGCGTCGTCGGTCGGCGCGGCGTCCCGTCGTCGGCGCGCGCGCGAGGGGTCGAGTAATGCAGCGGCAACGACCGATCTGCTGTTGGCTGGTATCACACTGTACCACACTGTATACACATACAAAAGCGACCAACGAAGTGATGGGATAAAGATGGTTGCCGGCAAAGACGACACACGCACGCACGCGCACCGCGTCGTGAAGTGAACGAATTCATTCGCGCGACGCCATGTCCGCGTCGTCGTCTGTTTGCGCGATGCCGGCGATGGGTGCGTCCGCTCGCGGCGCGGCGTCCGCGTCGTCGTCGTCGTCGTCCACCAGAGTGAGACGTCATCAGCTTCGTCAAGGGCAGCGACGAGCGACGTTTACGACGACGACGCGAGCGACGCCGACGGTGACGTACGATAAGATTTTCGATGAAACCACGGGGCAAGACGTCGAGGTTTTGTCGCAGAGCGTCGAACGAGTGGATCTGGGATCGGGCGTGGAGTGGTCGTACAGAGTCGGCGCCGCGGTGCCAGTGGAGGGAGAAACGAAGAAGGATGTGAAAGTCGTCATGGTGCACGGTGTCGGTTCCCGGGCGTACACGTTTCGGGCGATGTCGAGACGGCTTCAAGAGTGTGGGTTTGAGACGTACGCCGTGGACGCGACAGGGCACGGGGATTCGAGCAAGCCGGCGCCGGGAAGAGGTTTGGCGGCGTACGACGCCGAAGCGACGGCGGCGGCGCTCGAAGCCTTCTTGGAGAAGACTGGGCTCTCGAGCGAGCCCGTGGATCTCGTCTTGCACGGTTTCATCATTCCACAGCACGTATTGCTCTTGGTGGCGAAGAAGCCCGGCTTATTCCGCCGCGTCGCCATCATGAACACGCCGTTGGCGCCGTCGCACGCCTATCCGCCAGCCATGGCGACGTACACGCGTCCCTTTGGCATGGGTAAGGGTGCCCCCTTCGACGCTGTGGGATACTTGTACAACGGTAACGAATTTGCCATTCCCGGTGACATCATGAGCGAGTACGAAAAGCCCTACGTCGGCGATGAAGCCGAGGCCGCTCGCGCCGCCGCCGAAGCGTACGTCTCCAAATCGAGCGACGCGAAAAAACTCGTCAATCAAGTCAAAACCGCCCTCTCCGCCCGGGGTTTACCCAAAATGCGCGTCATCTGGGGTACCACCGACCGTTACCTCGACGACGCGCCCATCTACGACTGGTGCGCCGACGTCCGCGCCTCCTTTTCCGCCGCTCGCAAAGTCGGCCACATGCCCCAGGAGGATTATCCGGCGGACGCCGCCGACCGCTGCGTCGATTTTTTCACCGCCGATTTGCGCGCCAGCGCTCGCGCCGCCCTCGATTCCGTTCGCGTCGGTAAAATCACCGTCGACGACGGCACCGGCTGAGCCAATCCGTCGCCGTCGCGCCGTTCTCTCGAGCAGTCTTTGTCTTTGTCAATCGAAATCCAAATATATTATACTGTTTAGTCATACGATTCTATCGGAAACTCATTTCTAGGCCCTAAACATCCTTTATCCCTTTTGAAGACCCCCCCCCTCTCATTTCGAGGTTCACGAACGGTCAAATTGTGGAATCTTGAAAAAAAAATCAAAGTCCACGTGGAAAGGGCACGTTCAAACGACACTTTAAGCACGGTTGGATCGGACCGGACGGACGGAAGGACGGAAGGACGAACGATGACGACGACGACGACGACGACGACGACGACTCGTTTCGTCATCGATTCGTCGAGGACGCGCCGCCCGCACCGACGCGCGTCGGCGGCGACGGCTCGGCGAAAGAGTGGACGCCATGGAATGTTCGCGAAGAAGCGGCTTACTCAGCCGGTGCCGGCGATCGCTGAACCGGAACGGGAGACGGCGACGACGGAGGGCGAGGAGACGAAAGCGTTGAAGTGGTACGAACGCGGGAAGTGGCTTCCGAACGTGTTTAAAGCGTCGACGTTGGAACAGATGACGGCGCACTTGCACGCGGCGAGCAATCTCAGACGCAGGAGAGACGGGGGGGCGGCGGCGGTGTGCGTGAAATATTTTAGACCCGAGTGTCCTGGGTGTCGGCGATTGGCTCCAAAGTTTGAAAAAATTGCGGAAACAGAGTTTCCAGATGTAGTTTTCGTCAAGGTGAACGTGGCGGAGTGTTCGGATGATTTGATGGAGCGGTTGGACGTGCCCGCGCTGCCGTACGTCCAAATTTTCTCTGGTTCGAGAGGGTTGGTGGCGGAGTTTCCCGCTTCGCTCAACGCGAGTAATTTGGCCAAGTTGCGCACAGAGTTGAACGCATGGAGAAACGCGAAGAATGAGTCGGATGGGGTGGCTGAGCTCGTGCACGCGCCGGGTTGGCCCGCTTTTGCGAGGTTTAGAGGAAGCGCCGTTTTCGCGGACGTTGTGCGCCGAATGTCTCGATCCTCCAAGAGCATGGATGAAGACGAAGCCGTGACTCGCGCGTGAAATATTTAAAAGAAGAATTGTTTGTTCGTAGCGCGACTAGCTATTTGATGCCGTTCCTCGAGACGGCTTCGTGTGTTGTTATATCATAAGTACCATCTTGGTAAAGTTTTCATCGGCAGCTGCGCGGAACAGCGCTAGTGCAATTTACGTTTCACGAAGTTGTGTATTTCAAATTCTCTAAAAATGCGCATTAATCGCCTCGAATACGACCCCAGATGGTGGCCAAGATTGGAATGAGTCCGACGCTACCGAGCGACATGCGCTCGTTTGTTGTTGCGCGAACCGAAATCTTTCCCGTACCTCTGGAGTTAATGTTGAAGCTACCCGTGAGCTGCGTATCCTTGCCAACTTGGATAGAGCTCATACCGTTGCAACCGAGCGCGAGATCGCCTCTCCAGTTCATAAAGCTCGCGCTCACCGTGGACGAGTTCGGGTTGGAGGGATCCTCGCTGTGTCGAATAATTGTCTCGAGGTTACCGGCGTACGCCACATCCTTTTGAGCCGTGACCGCACCAGTACTGACGACAACCTTCATGCCCGGTCGCGCCTTGAAGCGGTTCTCTATCTTAGTACCGAGCGCGACAACACCACCAACGAACGACGCCGAAAGACCACCGATAATCTTGTCGACGGCGCAGAACTTCCAGCGCGTCTCGCCCCGAGCCGTGTACACCAAATCCTTACCCACAGTTTGAATGTCGACACCCGTCGTAGAAATCAAGTTTCTAGAGTGCGGGATGGACATTTCACCCTCAAAACCGAAGTTGCTGTCCTTCTTATCCTTGGAAATTTGCGCCTGCACAACACCCGGAACTTGATCCTTGAGCACAAATTGGTGCTCAACGGAGAAGCCCTCGACACCAGTTTCGTGATCCCAGCCGTGCGCGTCAACAATCGGTCGGCACGACCACTGTTGGTTGGACTCGAGCTGGCGGTAATGGTGCGCAGAGGAGTCGCCGTCGAAGGACGGGGGCAACTGGGGATCGGGCGCCGGAATGGACACCTGCTTGGGCGTTGGCAACGGCTCCATTTGGTCCGCAGGGATGTCGTACGGAGATGGTTCGCCGGAGATGATCTCGTTTTCGAGATCTTCAAAGTCGTCGTCAGCGTACTCGACCAAACGACGCGGCTTGCGGGTCGTGATGAGGGAGGACAACAAGAACGGAAGCGGTGGAACCTTTTGTTGGCCCATCATGCCGGCTCTGCTCGCTTGCGCCGCCTTTTGATCCGCTTGGAGGTTCAACAAGGCGTTAGCCTCGGTGAGAATCTTGGAGGCGAAGCACAAGAGGAGCAATTGCGGCTTCCAAACTTGACCGTTCGGTAACACGCGCTCGCCCGCACGATTGGTGCGGCAGAGCGGGTGGTTCTCAGCCAAGGCAACCGGGTTCATGAGGCGCATGTCGCCGGCAGCTTGACGAATCGTTTGTTGGACAATGTGAGAACGCTGAGCGACGTACATCTCGTAAGAGATTGGTTGTCCGTTCGCTCCATCCGGCGGTGCGGCGGCGGCGTGCGTGAGCACGACGATGGCGTTGAACCAGATGGCTTGGCCAAAGGTGTTTGTGATTTGCTTTAAGAGCGGCAAGTCAGCCGCGTCAGAGCGAGACGGAATGTCAAGGCGGTCAAAGTAAAGGACAATGTCCGGCTTGTGCGTCTTGGTGAACTTCTTGGCGTCATTCATGATGGTAGAGTTGTATCTGATGTCAGACGCGGACGCTTGAAGACCCGGAGTGTCAATCAAACGAAGAGTCATGCCATGAATTTTCTTCTCGATGAGCTGCACCTTCTTGGTGGAGTCGGCGTCAGAGGTGCCCGACGGCGCCGAGCCTTCACCCAAGAGAGAGTTGATGACGGCAGACTTACCGACACCACTCTTACCCAAGAGCAAGATGGTGCACGTAAAGTCCAAATCGGTATCGGAGCCATCCTTTTCGGCTTGTTCGGCGAGCGCCACTGCGCGATCAAACGACGAGTTTGACGGATCCTTCTGGGCGCCTTTCCCCGCCTTGAGCTGCTCAGCGAGCTCGAGACGGTAGATGACTTGCGCAACAACTGTGTTTCTCGGGCTTTGATCCAATCTAGACGCCAAACGCAAAAGCTTGATGCGAAGCATCTGCAGCTCGTACGTTCTCATCGCGTCCTTGTCGCTCGGGTCCGGCTTGACGAGGGGCTCCACAGGAGCCGCCTTTGGCTTGACAGCGGCGAGCGCGCTGCCGGCAGCCTCGCGAACAGTGCTCGCAAACGACTTGGCCAACATTGGCGCCGCGTTACCAGCGGCGCGGAACTTGGCGGCGGCTTCGACCCCGCTCGACGCGTCTCCGCCCGTCGCCTCTCCAGCCCCGACGCCTTGCTCCTCAACCTCGTTCTCGTACTCCTCCTCTTCGCTCATGCGATCGTCTTCCGCCCCAGTCCCAGCCATGGGAACTGACGTTTCCGTCGCTCTCGTCGCCTCAACCTCGCGCGCGCGCTCAAAGCCGCCACCAACCGCCGCGGGCGTCTCTTCCGTCCTCGCCCCGCCCTCGAAACCCTCGATCGGGCCTCCTCCTCGCGTCAGAGTCTCTTCCACCCCGACGGTCGTCGTCGCCCCAACAGACTGGTGCGTCGTCTCGTCGACAGAATCCTCGTACGCCTCCTCTTCTTCGTACTCCTCGTCGCCGTACGTCTCGTCCTCAACCTCGAACGAGCTCTCCTCGCTCTCCGTGTACGCCTCGAACGAGCTCTCGCCCTCGGTCAGTTCGTCCCTCGAATCGTACGCGTACGCCTCCGAGTCACTGCTCGCGTACGCGTCTTCGTCGTCCATACAACGCAGTGCGCACGACGATGGACGCACGCAGTGGGTGGTGGTGGTGGTTCAGTCGTTTCCCCGCGCCGCGTCCTCGCGTGCGTGCGCGCGTGGGTATGTGCCGTGCCGTCTGCGAACATTCCATCGTCAAACGTGGTTTATCCCATTCGTATTCAAGTTGTTTTCAGACTAAGTAGTAAACATTTTTGATGGATATCATAGTTGGTGATATGTATTTTTTGAATTATTGTATGTGCACATTTCAATATAATGTATGTACTTGAACTATTATTACGATTGGTGATGTGGGAGAGCCCTTTGAGAAAGATTTGATGCCTTCGTGTATTACGAGACGACGCAACACCCGGGACCGACGACGTCGGGCTGCGTGGCGTACTTTTCCACGATTGGAGAGAGAATGTCGATGATTTCGATGAAAGTTGGACGCCGCTTGACGATGGGATCCCACATTCTGGCGACGAGGGAGGCGAGCTCGGGGGGCATGTATCCTTCGCGTATGGGTGGCCTGAGGTTTTCCAGACTGGCAGCTCTGCATGCGTCGACCGGGTTTCGGCCGGAGAACGGCTGCTGGAATGAAAACAATTGGTAATAAATCATGGATGCCGCGTATACGTCCACGGCTGGGCCGTAGAATTCGTGTCTGAAAACCTCGGGAGCCATGTATCGGTAAGAACCTGTTTCACCCGTCATGTTGAACGCTTGAGACATTTCCTGAGGGAGTTTGTTTCTCACAGAAAGCGTTTTGGAGAGACCAAAATCGCCAATCTTGAGCGTTCTGAGGGCGGTAAGCATCAAGTTGCCAGGTTTCAAGTCTCGATGGATGACTGGAAGCGGTGAGCGTCCGTGAAGGTACGCCATGCCGCGAGCGCAGTCGAGCGCCATCTTCGTCGACACCTTCAACGAGAGCACCTCTTCGTTTCTAAACAACGTCTCCAAGCTTCCACCGGCCATGTACTCGGAAACGATCGAGGTTAAGCCATCCGCCGAGACGGTGGTGCCGAGAAACTGCACGATGTGAGGGTGATGAAGTTGCTGCATAATCTTCAGCTCTAACCTAAATTCCGCCTGCGCCACTTCGTCGGCGTTAAGGTGCTTGTGAAGTTGCTTGAGACAGACTTTTGTTCCACGCCAGATAGCGCTGTACACGACACCAAAAGCACCCGCTCCAATCTCTTTCACCTGCGAAAACTCGCCATCCGGAATCTCCCAAGCCATCGTGTCCGTCGGCAAAGAGACGCTTCGCACGGCGCCGCTCAGGTGCGACTCCTCGAGCGGCACAAAGGTTCCACTGACTCTATCCTTGATCTTTGCCCCGTTTTTCGCCAACATTTTGATCAAATCGCCGTGATTACCGTACACAGCGCTCTCCAGCGGCGTCGAGCCCCAGCGATCGACCGGATTCATTCCCACGCCGCTCTTGACCAACCAGTCAGCCACGGCGAAAGACCCTTCGCTCGCGGCGACATGCAACGGTGTTCGATTATCGTAATCCGCGTACGGTTCGCTCGTGATCGACTTGCCCGATTTTTCCAAAACCCGTTTGAGCCTCTTCAAGTTACCCATGCTTGCACAGAACAACAGCTCGCTCGTGAGGTGTCTCTCCGTGTACTGCAAAAACTTGGCCGTACCCGGCTTGTTCGTCTGCTCATCCCCGGACGTGCTCCCGTCTCCGTACTTTGACCCGTTCGTGCTTTCGAAGCGTTCATCCTCATCTTCCATCTCCACTCGATACGGCGAGCGCAACCCGGGAGACGCCCCCACGGGCAAGTTGTCGCTCGCTAAGTGTCCAGACGACCCTCGGCTGTCCATGCTCTGACGTGGCGACGAGGGCGCCATGACTGCACCGCGCTCGCTGCACCGCACCGACGGACCGGTCGATTACTTGATGCGTTGAACCCCTTCTGACGCACGTCCTTTCGCGTCGACGCGCGAACGAGACGGCGGCTCGGTGTGTGGTCGCGCGCACCGCTTCGCTTCCGCTTCCGCTTCCGCTCCCGAGGGTCTCAACACGCGGTCGACGCGAAAAGTGTATGAGCAAGCAGTAACAGACACTAAGGAATATTTTCCATGGATGCGAGTGCGACCGCGACCGCGACGCGACGCGAGTGGGTCGCACAATCAGTCGACGCGGAAACGAGTGAATACGTAATTGATTGTTGGTTTGGACTATGTAAATGCGTATGAAATGATATGCTGCGCCACTAGTGCTAGCGAAAGCGTCGATGAAGTTCGACCGGCGAGGAATGGTTCTCGACGGCGCTCGTCCACCCATCCTCGCGAGGACGGATGGGCAAAAAAACTCGAGAGACTCGCGGCTTTGCGCGGTTCAATCTCTCACTCCTAGAGCTACTAAATTCTCATCCTTCAATGTTAAACGACTCGGTGTATTAATCTCAATCTCTCTCAAGCCAGCTTCTCGCCACAATACATGTAGTGCGTAGGATGGTAGGGAGTGTACGGTACACGCCCTTCTTCTTCGCTGTACCACACCTTTTTGAAGTTCTTTTGGCTGAGCAACCATTCGCGGTGCTCCTTGTTGAAAAACACGCCATCCATCGCAAACCACCACTTATACAAACGCTGATCCCAGTTGCGCTCTCTACCCTCACGTTCAACGAAATCAATCAACGCCAAGTTGCCACCCGGCTTGACCAAGTCGGACATGGTCTTCATCGCCTTCTTCCACTCCGGAATCATGGTGACGCAGTAAGAGCACGTGACCAAATCAGCCTGCTTTGGCAGCTTCTTCTTCGTTGCCGCACTGTTGATGTCGCCCTCGACCAAAACAACTTGAGGCGCGAGGCCAAGCTCCATGACACGTTCGCGAGCCATTTCGAGCAAAGCGTCCGACAAGTCGCACAAGTACACCTTGGTGTTGCACTTTCTCACGTGACCGACGACAAACTCAATGTCACGCGCGGTGCCACAGCCAACAGAAACCCAAGTCTTCGGTTCTTTAGCCCACGGAATGACGTGACGCATGAAGACATCGCGGCTCGGGAGAAGAGCTTCGCGGAAGCCATCGTAACGCGTGCCTTGGTTCTTGTAGAAGGCGCGCACATCCTTCACTCGAGTCAAACCTTGCTTCGCCATGGCAGACATGACGGCAACGTCACCGAAGAAGGAGTTCTTGAACGTACGACCGCTGCCTTGTTGGACAATCATGTCCGGGTTGTAGTTCTTCGGCGTCGGCGCGATGAATTGGGTCAAGTACCAGCCGACGCGGTCGTACTCCGGCACGAGAGTACCGTCGAGGTGAGCGAGGACCGGAGAGTGGACGTGATCGGCAAAGGACCGCCAGAAGATTCTACCCTTTTCCTTGTCCATGTTGGCCACAACCTTAGAGATGTTCTCGGCAATCATCTCTGGGGGCATCCAATCCATAGAGTCAAGAAGCGACGCGATGGTGATGGAGCCCGGTCCCTCGGCGACGGCGGCATCCGCCCACGTACCGTGGAAGAGTTGGACGCGATCGACTCGCTTCTTCAAGTTGGCAAAGTTCTTTTGCTCGAGGTAGCGCGGGCAGCAATCCGGGGCGAATTCACCCACGATGTAACCATAATAGAAGTAGTTGTTCGGCTTCCAGATGCGCACTTTGAGGACTTCGACGAGGCGATCGACAAAGACTTGAGGGTTGCGGCTCAACAAGTTGAGCTGTTCGAGCGGCACACCGCCGAGCGGTGCGATCCAGCTCCACAAAGAAGTCATGGAGCACAACTTGAGAGTCAAGTTGAACAAGATTCCGCCCGAATCCGGGGAGAATTCTTCGCGGTTCATGACGCGCTTACGAACGCCAGAAAGTCGAAGCGGCAGACACAAAATCTTCGCCATCAAACCAGAGGTACCGGCAAACATAAAGTTGTCGCGGAACAAGTTGTGGTTAGAGTCCCAGAACTCGGCGGTCTCTTCCTTGAGCAACGGTCTCAATTTCGCCTCGTAGACAGACTTGAAAACCTTATAATCGGATCGACCCCAGATGGCGAAGAATTGTTCCCACTTGAGCGCTCGGATGCACGCAAGCTTGAGCTCGAGAGTGTGAAGCTGCGCCGCGTTCATATCGACGGCGATAATCTTCTTCGGTCCTTGGCACAGGTAGTCGAGCACGTTGCAACCGGCGGAAGAAATCGTTAGCACGACGTCCTCGTCGTTCATATGCATCACCTTGTGGTCAACCGCCGGATCCTCCCAAGAAATGTTGTAAATGATCTTCTTTCTGCCGATGGACGTCATGATGAAGTTTTGCGTGTAAACATCGTGCACGACGACACCGAAACGGTAGAGGAACATGGCGAAGATGGCAGCATGCATGGCCACGATTGGCGTCGATGGCGGTTGCGGGTACTTGTTGAAGAGCAAGTCGTATGCCGCGTAGCCGTGCGCGACGGTGTGCGCCACGAGCATGACGGCGAAAAGCGCGAGCTTACCCTTGAACGGCATGCGAGTGCGGCTGTGAGAACGCATCAAGTAGCCGCGAACCCATCTTTGGAACTCCTTGACGTGAAGCGTCAACAAGCTCAAACCAACAGTGAAGACAACAGTGGAGAAGGGAGCCGCCTTGTAGATGAGTACCGTGTGAAACACGATGCGAGTGAAAAAGTAGAGCACTCCAAACAAGAGGGACGGTCGCTGCTTGTTTTGCACTTCGTACACGGACAACAAGACGATCGGCAACTCCTCAACCAGGGCAATGGCGAAGAGAGAGGTGAGACCGTCGTGAAGAAGATACGCGCAGACGGCAATGTACAAAAAGTGATGCGTCCAACCGTCATCGTACGTCAACAAGGATTCGTAGTGGATGCTACCCAACAAGAGGTCCATGATGCAATATCCAATGAAAAAAATTGCCGCGTAACGAGTAATGTCTGTCTCGTTGTCAATCGTCGCCGTGAATCCGTCGTTGCACACGTGGTAGAACAAGTACAAGCCAACGAACGAGGTGACAAAGGACGAGTACAGAGTCAAGTACCACGAGTGGTCCGGGAGCTTGAGCGCTCTCAAAAAGTAGTACACAAAGGCGCACGCAATCATGTTACTTCCGAGAAGCAACAAATCATTCGAAGAAAACGTCACGTTTTCCGCCACAAACTGCGCCATTTGTGACGAAAACGACGTCAACGACGCCGCGAGGTCACCCAACATCGGCACCGACATTGTGGTTACGCAACGTCGAACCGCTACGAGATTAAGAAAACGACGAGCGTTTACGTCAGTCAGTCGAGCGTTTGAAAATACGCCTCTCGCGATCGATCCATCCACCCATCCACCCATCGACGACGACGACGACGACGACGACGACGACAAAACACTCTCGCGTGTTATCCGTCGTACACCAAGACGCGCTCCAACGCGCAATCACCCAAAACACCGACCAACCGTTCGGCGTCCGTCCAGATCCCGAGATCTATCCGCGTGGGCAGCGTCTCAACCTCCATCCGGCCACCCTCCTTTTCGTCGTCGTCGCCCGCCCGCATCCAACCCATCCATATCCACTCAACCCCTCTCTATCGTCGTCGTCGTCGTCGTCGTCACCGTCTTCACCGTCGTCACCGCGTCGTCCCGGACGACGAAGAAGACCATCCACACCCATCCATATCCATCCATCCGTCACCGCGTCGTCGTCCCGCACGGCATATTCCTCGAAAAAGCTCGCCGTCACCCATCGCGACCGCCCACCGCGTTGGCGGTGCCCCGAGCGCGAAACGAACGAGACGCGCGACGTCGATCGATGCGTACCTCTCTACCTTCGCGCCGATCCGCGGCGTCGCGCACTTCCGCGACGTACGTCGACGCAGGTTCACCGGCGGTTCGAGATTTGATTTTTCGACGGATCGCTCGCTCGATGCGCGTCTCGTCTCGTCCACACGCGGGTGCTTTCGGATGACGACGACGTCCGAACGACGACGTCGACGGAGAACGGAGAACGACAACGACCCCCCCCTCGCGCGACCTTTCGATTCACAACCGACCGTTCGTGACTCACCACTCACGCACGACTCGTCGTTCATCACACGCTTCGTTTTCTCGGAACAGTTCTTCCGGTGTCATCGTACGCGATCACGAACGGTATTTATTACACGGATGGTGATACCGGTAAATAAATAAATGTACCCGACGGTCCGATCGGCATCTCGTCTCGGGTCGGGTCCGGTCGGGTCTCGTCGGGTCGTCGTCACAAGCGAGCCGTGGTCAGTCAGTCAGTCAGTCAGACATCATGTCGGCGAGAAGCGCGCTGTTGCGCGTGAGCAGAAACTTCCCAGCGTTCGCGCCCATCGCGGCGTGCTCCGCCGTCGGTGCGGGACGCGCGGCGTACTCCACCGGTGCGTGAGACCAGACCTTCGCGCGTCGTCGGCGTCGGCATCGGCATCGGCATCGCACTCGACCACACACGGATGGATGGATTTGGATTTGGATTACCGCGACTCGATGGATGGATGGATTTGGATAAAACGAACGAACTCTCCCGAACGCGACGGACTGACGACGATGGACGACGGACGGAAACACGCAGTGATCGAGGGATTGAAGTACATGCCCTCGCACGAGTGGGCCAAGGCGGAAGGCGACGTCGCGACGGTCGGGATCACCGATCACGCGCAGGTGCGTAAAACAAAGCGCGCGCGAGGGGGCTCCGAAGGAGCGGACGGGCGGGAGACGCGAGAGACGCGGGGGGTGCGGGCGATCGCGCGCGCGCTCGGAAGGGTTAAAACGCGACGGAGGGGATTTCGCGAGGACGTTCGCGGCGATCGCTCGCGGTGGGTGGGCGTCGATGGCGGGGGTGTTTCAAAGGGGTGGGGGTCGCGAGACGCGCGCGGGTGGTTTTTTTTGCGCGACGCGAGACGGGCGCTCGCGTGTCGCCTGGAGCGGGCGAATGGAGAACGCGCCATCGAGCGCGGGCTGACTGACGTTGTTCGTTCCGCGGTATCGCTGTCGACGTGAAAACAGTCTGAATTGGGTGACATTGTGTACGTCGAACTTCCGGAAGTTGGCAGCAAGGTTGAAAAGAGCTCCTCCTTCGGTGTCGTGGAATCCGTCAAGGCGGCGTCCGACGTCTACTCTCCCGTCTCTGGCGAAGTCATCGAAGTCAACGAGAGCTTGGCGGATACCCCGGGCGCGGTGAACGAAGCCGCTTTCTCTGACGGTTGGCTCATGAAGGTTCGCATGTCTGACAAGAGCGAACTCGATTCCATGATGGACGCCAAGGAATACGAAGCCTCCTGGTACGCTTCGTCCCGGCTCGGCTCGGCTCGACTCGAAACGCGTCCTCGCTCGTCGCTCGATTTTCACTTTGCGCGTCGTCCACTGACTGGTTTCGATCGTCGCCGTTTCGCACGACAGCCAATAAACGCGCGCGCGCGCACGTTGCAGACAATTCACTCAACGAGTAGTTACGACCCATTGTTGTGTTTAATTTTATCATCGTCAATCAATCCTCTCATGTGTTCGCCATTGTCAGTGAAGTCAGAGCCAGAGCGAGCGTTCGCGCATTCGCCCAGTCCTCACACCTCGACGAGACGCGAACGTCGCGCGGGCGCGCGGGCGCGGGCGTCGGTTCCGAACGAAACGATGCGAGAGACGGACGGTGACGAACCGTCACCCTCTCGCGCGCGTCGTCGCGACCGTCGACAACGCGACGACGACGACGCAGACACCGCTACCGATCGAGCGTCCACATCCTCTCAACGAGGAAACTTTTTCATCGCGTCGACGTCCGAGGGCGCGGGCGACGCGCGCGGTGGGGCGTCGCGCGCCGGGTATCGAATCGGTCCGGAGCTCTACGCGACGAAGAATCGGGCGCGGACGCACAGGTGTAACGATAGGTTGGAGGATGTCGTGCAAGCGCTCTTTGAGGGAAATCCCCTGCTCGCCGTTCCGCCGGCGTGGTCGCTCTTCGTCAAGTGTATGCGAAGCGAGATTGGGGATGAACCGCGGGATCCGTTCTTGTATCACACGCCGAAATGGTTGGAGGAGCAGAGAGCGCGGGAAAAGGCGAACAAAGGGCGAGGGTGGTTCGGTAAGAGTTGAACGAGACGCCGACGAGCGGGGCGGCGATAGACGGGCAGACTTCTAGATATTAGTAGACATCTAGTCATTTTCAATCGTGAAATAAGCGAGCTAGCATTAATCGACGACGACGACGACGACGACGACGAATACTTACTTTGCCCACGTGGGCTTGACGGATCCAGCCAGGCCGAGACACTCGAGCGTGAAGGCGTGTTCAAAAGCCGTCTGCTTGAAGTGTTGGTATCTGTCAGACGCGGAAAAGTGACCGGCTGAGAGATCCGTCTTGAGTAAGACTCGCGCGCCGTTGGTGACAGATTCTCGAACGCGGGCGGCGTATTTCGCGGCTTCCCAGTACGCCACTCGTGGATCGTGCAGTCCGGCGGTGATGAGCACGTCCGGTTTGTCGCTCGCGTTGATGTTTTCCATCGGCGCGTACTTCATCATGTATTCGTAGTACACCTCTTCGTTCGGGTTGCCCCACTCTTCCCACTCCCCCGTGGTGAGCGGAATGCTCGGATCGCACATCGAAACCATCACATCGACGAAAGGTACGCCTGCAATGACGCACCGGAACAAATCCGGGCGCATGTTGAGCGTGGCGCCCATGAGTAAACCGCCCGCGCTTCGGCCGCTAATCGCGAGTTTGCCCGGCTGCGTCCATCCCGTGCTCACCAAGTGCTCGGCCACGTCGATAAAGTCGTGAAATGTGTTCAGTTTCGTCAAGTACTTGCCTTGCTTTTCGTACCACTCTCTGCCCATCTCACCGCCGCCTCTGATGTGCGCAACGGCGATGGTGACGCCTCTCTCCATGAGCGGAACGGCGGTTCTCATAAACGCCGGATCATTGCTAATGCCGTACGAGCCGTAACCTTCAAGCATGAGCGGGCCCTTGTGCTCTCGCTTATCCGTTCTGTATGCCACAGACACGGGCACCTTGACGCCATCTCTCGCGGTGATCTCCAGACGCAGCGTCGTGTACTTGCTCGGATCGAAACCCTTGACCGGAGTCGTCTTGAGAGGTTTGGCTTTCCTCGCGCGCATGTCGTACTCGTACACGGTGCGCGGCGAGATGAGGGAAGAGTACGAAACGAAAATCCGATCGGTATCCCACATCTGGTTCATGCCGACGCAGCGAAGAGTCTCTCCCGCGATGGATGGGTAGACGAGCGCGTTCTCGCTCGGCCACTCTGTCTTGTGCCAGTCCTTGACGGCGCCAGATTCGTCAAACTCGACCACCCAAATGGCGCTGAACCCGTCTTCTCGGCCGTCGACGATGAGATGGTTCTTACACGCAAAGCAGCTCTCGAGCGTGCGCTTTCCGTCGTAACTCAAGACGGTGGCCCCGCTAGCATCGACAACGGGCGTCCAGTTATCCTGACCCAAGGCGTCCACGGAAGTCATGACGAGCTCAAAGTTGATTTTTTCGTCTCGGTTGGTCAAAATGTAAAACTTGTCGCCTCTGTGTTCGAGGTAGTAACGGTGATTCTTCGATCGCTTCTGCACCAGTTTGACCTCCGGCTCGTCCGATTCGGATTCTAAATCGATCACATAGCATTCGTTCGTCTCCGTGGACTCGGATTCGAGCATCATGTAGCGACCGCTCGAGGTTCGGGAGAAACCGACGTTGAAGAGGCCATCCGGTTCGTCGAGGACGCAGACGTCGCTCGACTGGGGCGTACCCATTCTGTGTCTCCAAACCTTGTCCGGACGATGCGCGTCGTCCATGGTGGCGTAGTACACCTCACGATTGACCCCGCCGCCCCAGCTCACGCCGCCCGCGACCCCTTCCAGCACGTCCTCCATCGGTTCCCCGGTGGTCAAATTCTTAAATCGTACTTCGTACGTTTCGTACCCCGTAGCGTCGATGGCGTACGCGAGAACATCGTGCGTCGGGCTCGGCTTAAACGCACCGAGAGAGCAGTACTTCATATCTTTCGCCACCGCGTTCACGTCGAGCACTATCTCAACCTCTTTCGCATTCTTGCTTCCCTTTGGACATCGACAAACGATGGGGTACGCCGCGCCCTTCTTTGTGCGAACAAAGTACTCGTGCGTGTCGCCCCACGGAAAGTGCACCTCCTCATCCTCCTCTTCAATCCCAGCGATGATGCTGTCGTACACAGACTTTTCCAACGCCTTCAAGTGACCGGTGTGTTTCTCCGTGTACTCATTCTCCGCGCGCAAGTGCGACATAATCTCTTCATTCTTTCTCGCGTCGTCCCGCAGCCAAAACAAGTCATCATTCAACTCTCTCGGTGGATTCATCGCGTTTTCGCCCCTATCTTCCCCATCCACGACGCCGAATTTCACGACATGATCGACGCGCTTAGGTTTCGGCGCTTGCGGCGCCCCGGGATCGTCCGCGCGCGGTCGTCGTTCCGCGTCGCGAGGTTCCACCGAGGATGACGCACCATCCGCCGCTGAAGACGCAGCAGCTGGGACGATAGCGCCAGCCGTGCGCTTCCCGCGATCGACGAGGCGTCTCCCGTGACCGGAGGGTTTACCTCTGACGCGCGAGACGCGAATCGCGAGCGCGCTGAGAGCGATGCCGATCGCCATGATGGGTCGCATCGAGGAGCGAGCCGACGAGTGTGGACTTTGGTGGTGGTTGAAGCGAGATTTACTTTTTTACTCGCGTCATGATACAGGGCGCGCGCGACTACAGTTATCTAAAACGTCACCCCACCACTATCTGGGGCGTTTGTGTTCACGGACCACGACGACGATGACGACGTCTTCGGTCTCGTCGGCGGGGCGCCGCCGCGGTGTCTCCTGACCATCGCGTCCAGGTCGTCGCCGACGCGCTCGGGCGGCGTCTTCGGCGCGGGCCGGGGAAACTCAACCTCCTCCGACGCGCCGTCGATGAAGAAGACCCTAGGGACGCTACCGGCGTATTCTTGTGCCCACGAATCGCGCGTGCTCACGTCTCTGTGTTCCAAAGTAAAGTCTTTGAGGCTATCCCAAGTGGCGCCCGTGCGAGCGCTCGTCTCGCCGGCTCTCGAGCGCTCGAGCACAGTCTCGAGTTTCGCGCTCAATCCATCGCACAGACAGCACCCGGGCTTCGTGTAGACGATCAATCGTCCAGATGTCGACGTCTCGTTCTGCGTCTCGGTCGACGCGCGAGGGGCGGTCGACGCGCGTCTCGACAACTTTGCGAAACGTCGTCGAGCTGAAGAGTCACTCAACGAGGTTGTTGAGCCCGACGCAGGCGCGAGTGAACGCGATGGGAGAGACATTCGACGCCTTAGAGACACGCGACGGTCGACGTCGTCTCTCTAACGAGACGAATTCGAGCCGCGAGTCGCGTCGCCGGGCGAGTTGTGTGGTTGGTTGGCGCTATACACTGCGCGAATGAACTCCACGAGAGGCGCGGCAAACGCGCGCGACGTGGCGAAGGCAAAACCGAACGTGCGACTAGGCGAGTGATTTGTATACGAACCGCACTTCGTCATCGATTACAAACGCCGAGGCGCGACTCGGCGCTCACGGGGTTGACGCAGCCGAAACGACGACGTCGACGCCCGGGAGCGACTAGTGTGTGGATGGCTAAAGATATCCTAAGTCTTCGCGCGGCGTCGCTCGTCGCCAATAACGACGCCGACGCGCTCAGTCTCCGAATCAAGAGGCGCATTTACTTCTTGGCACCCTTCTTCTTTTGCGCCCTAGCCTTGATTTCCCGGAGCGCGGCGTCGCGAGCGGCGGCGCGCACTTCCGGCTTTTCGTTGCGCTTCTTCGCAAGCACCTCCAAAGAAGCCCCAACCAGCGATCGCGTGAACGCGCTCTTGTTGACGCGGCGCTTCTTCGTGCGAGTGCTAGCTTCGATGTCCTGTAAAATCGCGTAAAAGGAGAAGAAAAGAAAGCATCGCGTCGTCAGTCTTCGCTCTCGCACGCATTCATCGCGTCGTCGTCGCGTCGACGTCAACCATCCAACCCTCGCGAGCATCTCAGGTGGTAGGGCTCAAGCCCTAGACGCGAGATGCCCAACCCAACCTCATCTTCGCCGAACGTCGTCACCGTCGAGCGAAATCCACCTCGTTCGGCGGTCACGAATGCACGAAAATGTTCTCCATCATCTCGTCGTACCTTCTTGTGCGCCTTACGGTAAGCCGCGGTCCAAGCGATCTTCGCCGGCTTCTTCTTTTGGTTGAACATTTTCTTGCACTTGCCGTTCAAGAAGAGGAAGGTGGTCGAGTCAATCTTGGTCAGGCGCATGCCGTGACCCGGATAGACGCGGAGGCCGCTGAACGAGCACTTTTCCGTCTTGAGCACCATTGTCGCTGTGCTAACACTCGCGAGGCGCAGAGAGGCGGATGCGTCCCGTCGAGGTCGCCGGGAGACGTCCCGCGGGGTCGGGGCGTTCGCGCTCGAAAATGTGTTTTTGCCCTCGTTCGGGTTTGGGCGAACGAATGTATTTTTCATGATTCACGACTCGTCAAATTTCCACGACCCCTTTGTGGCATGTTCGGACATGTGGACAATAACTCGAAAATGCACTCGTCACCAGTGATGGGGTAATCGCCTCGATGCGTAAACGCAGAGAAAGCGCGCTCCGGGGCCGCGTCCGCACACCCACACCCACACACCCACACCCGCCCGCCTGTTCGTTCGTTCGTTCGTTCGAGAGCGTTCGAGACGGATGGCGACGCCGACATCGCGCGCCCTGGTCGAGGTGGGTCTCGCGCGTTTCCGATGCGACGCGCGCGCGCGGTCCTTCCCGAGGGACTGGATTTTCAACCGATTCGCTTCGACGCGACCGACTGACCGTGAACGATGACGCGCGCGGTCGAGTAATCTTCGCGCAGGGACGATCGAGGGCGTCGTCGAACGAGTCGTCGGCGCGGACGTTGGTGCGAGCGATCGGGAAATGGCGACCGTTGAAAACGCCGAGGACGACGCTGACGCTGTTTTTGTACGTCATCGGTATGTACGCGGCGTTTTACGCGGCGCCGCCAGTGGAGACGACGCCCAAGCGCTTGGCGAAATACGAGGCGGCGGTTCGACGGGTGGATGAGGAGCTTGGAGACGGGTTTCGGGGTGCCGTGTCGGAATACACCGACGCGGATAGAGATCTCGCGAGGTTGACGCCGTTTGGATGGCGGTTCACGTCCGGACCTGAGCACAAGGAGAGAGTCGCCGCGGCGAAGCGTCGGCTGCGAGTTTCGAGCAAACGTTTGCGCGCAGAGGAAAAAAAGCGAGACGAGGCGATGCGAGAAGCGCGTTCTGAGCTCGGGCTGTGGTCTGAGTTGGGTGTCGGCGACGCAAAGGCTCTGTTCAAGCGCTCCTACGAGCGAGGTAAGGTTTTCGCGACTCGTCACACGTTTTGGGATGGCCTCTCCTTGATTCTTCGCGGTAAGAGCGACGAATCGACGCTGTCGTTTCTCTTTCGATGGTTGATGATTGCGCTCTCGAATTTCACCATGGGCATGCTCACGGCGGTCTTTTCGTTCGCATTCACCCTACCGTCGCTCATTCGATCGTTCAGTACGTCGATATGGTCTGCGACTGCGTTCTATTGTATAGCTTTAGTGGCGTGCGTGTCGGTTGTCTCGAGCATCCTCTTCGCCGCGTACGGTACGGCGGCGGCAACGACGTACGCGGTTGTCAAGTACGCAGGTCCCGCACTGGCGCGTCTCGACGATGCAGACGCTCGTCGCCGCGCTCGGATCGGTCAGCGCCCGGGGTACAACTCGTATCCGGGTCCTAGTAGGCAGAGGTTCCATCAAGATTGAGCGGAGCCGCGCGCGCGCTCGCATCGCGCCTAGGGTTGTAACGTAGTCGTATTTACAGTAGCCAGCCATCCTTCAGCCACAGCCAAAGTTGGTGCGATGATTCAACGCGCACAAAGAGCAAAACAGCGTTTTTACATGTTATTATTGCAAACGGGTCGTTCGATGACGACGCCTTTCGCGCGAATGATCGATCACACGCGCGCGTCTCGCGTCGTAGAGGCGGACGAATTGATGCGAAAATCCGCCGCCGACTCTGCGAGACGATCAAGATGACGCGAATCAAGTTCCCTCAAGCCGCCGTCGTCGGCTGCGGAAGCTTACCACCGGCCAAGACGTAAAAGCCCGGCGGACCGCTCGGCTTATCGGCCAGTGGTTCGACGGTAAACATCTTAATCTTCTCCGTCTTTTCATCGATAAAAATCCTGAAGATTTCCGGTCCGACGACGCACTTCTTCTTCGTCGGCTCGAGCGCGTCAATCTGGCCAGGGGCAAACGTGTACGGGCCGTCGTGCGTACCGGCGACGATGATGGTCGCCTTCCAGCACTTTTCTTGTTCGTCAAAGACAAACTGCGCCTTCTTCTTGTTAAACTGCGCGTTCGGAAAAGGGAGAGCACCGCCACCAACTGTCGTCAGTCTCGAATCTCGATCAATGTGCGCGTTTTCCGTCTCACATATGCGTAAACAGTGTCTGAGAAGTTAAATTTTGAAGTGAAAAAAAGTGAAAATATCGAACGAAAAAGTGCTGCTGACGCGGCGATTGGCTTGGATTATCGATCGATCGGATTATCGCGTCGAATCCGCGCCTCGTCGCTCGCTCGCTCACGCACGCACCGTAAAGTCGCTGAATCCCTTGATGAGACAATCGAAAACCTCCTTGAGTTCCTTGGTCGTGATGATCACCGCCTTGCCGTCCGCCGTTTTCGGCGCCCACTGGCCGAGGAATTCAACCTTCGCATCCTTGGTAAAGTACGTGTCGAACCCATCGGGGAGTCCGGCGGCGAGAAGCGGTTCGCCGTGGAAAATGGCTTCGATCGGTTTCGGCATCGCGCTCGCGCCGGCTCCCATGATCTTTTCTTTTTGTGTTCGCTCACGAACTCGTGTACGTCGTGCGTTTCCGTCGCTCTTCGCTCGTGCGCGCGCGCGTGCGATTGTGTGTCGAAAAGAGTCGACGTTTTCGTCAGCGTCGTGAGTGAAATACAAAACAAACACCCGGGTGTGATGAGGGCGTGATGGACCGTAGGTCTGGACCGCCGCCAGAGAGGGTGACGGACGGTATGTACGGCGACGATGCCGACACCGATGAGGCGTGGAAACGGGCGAGAGTGGAGGAACTTCGAGTCAAGTTAAAGGCGAGGGACGACGCGTACGAGTTGGAACACCCGAGCGAGCGCTCGTCGCTGGCGGGATCGATTTCGACCGACCCAGAGTGGTTGCGCGAGTACGAAGAGGTGAAGCGGTTGGAACGCGCGCTGGCGACGCCTCCGGGGCCTGGGTGCTGTCGAATGTACGTGGCGAGGAAACGAAGATACTGCATCGCGCGGGCGCGAGACGGAGGCACCATGTGCACGAGGCACAGACAGTATGAAGAGGATGAAGCCGACGGAGAGAGCGTATTGGGGAGCGTATTGTCGACGCTCGCGCTCGGAACGGGGACGCCCGATGCGGCGTCCATGGAGGGGAGAAAGAAGCAAAACATCAACAGACGCATGAAAAAGATGACCAATCCGCTCTCGCAGCAGTTTCAAGCCCCCAAGGTTCTGGATGATGAGTATTGGAAGGGTAAATTTACCGACGTCGTCAACCGACCGACGCTCGTAGACGTCGGCTCCGCCAAGGGCGGCTTCATCAAAGCATTGGCGAGCGATTGCGCCACGGCGTGCACCAAGGCGAAGAATGGAACGGTGTTCAATCTTTTGGGCGTGGAAATATACGAGCCTCTCGTCGAGGCGGCGAATATTTGGGTTGAGACGCACGCCAAACGTTTGGCGCGAGACGCCCACTTTGTATCCGCCAACGCAAACGTCTCAATGTCGTCATTAAACGTACCGAATCTTCGAGCCGTGTGCGTGCAGTTTCCCGATCCGTGGTCACGAGGTAAACACGCGGCGCGACGAGTGATGACGCCGCAGTTTACGCGCACTCTCGCCGAGTTGCTACCAGTCGGCGGCGAATTGTACTGCTGCTCCGACGTCCTCGCTCTCGCCGAAGAGATGTACGACGTCGTGCTCGCGAACGAGGACTTTGAGATTGATGAGACGACGTACTGTAGATTAGGAGAGATGGTTTCGCCGTCTCGCGATGGAGCGCAGGAGCGCACGCCCCACTTTGACGCCGCGCACAAGTACGAGTGGGAGAGACAAACAGAAATCGACGACGGCGACGCCGACGGGAAGCCCGCCGACGGGCTGAAACGGCGGTGGCTTTCAGCTAACCCGTACGCCGCACACACCGAGCGTGACATTGTGTGCGAGGGGAAATGGCGCCCCGTGTATCGTTTCGCCGTCGTGCGCGTGTGAGTGGCGACGCCATTCGCGGGACGAGTAAGAC
>Ga0255778_10001232_pt1 | contig 23044 bp, 20 predicted proteins | sample 071ome_31_FD_179976 | JGI IMG/M metagenome (GOLD analysis project Ga0255778, IMG submission 179976) | Coastal salt marsh microbial communities from the Groves Creek Marsh, Skidaway Island, Georgia - 071405CT metaG (version 2) | ecosystem: Environmental > Aquatic > Marine > Intertidal zone >...
CCCTCAAACAGCTTCTAGACCTTACGATAAAACAAGAGATGGCTTTGTAATTGCTGGTGGAGCTGGAGTTTTAGTTTTAGAAGAACTTGAACACGCTAAAGCTAGGGGAGCTAAAATTTACGCTGAATTGACAGGTTATGGAGCGACATCAGATGGATATGATATGGTGGCTCCTTCTGGAGAAGGTGCTGTTAGATGTATGAAAATGGCATTAAGCACAGTTAAAAATAAAATTGATTACTTAAATACACATGGAACATCAACGCCAGTTGGTGACATTACAGAACTTAAGGCAGTAAGAGAAGCTTTTGGAGAGAGTATACCTAAAATAAGTTCTACAAAATCTTTAACTGGACATCCTTTAGGTGCGGCATCAGTACATGAAGCAATTTATTGTCTCATAATGATGAAAAATAATTTTATTGCAGCATCAGCGAACATAACTGAAATGGATGACGAGGCAAAAAATTTTCCAATTGTCACAAAAGTTGAAAAAAATGTAACTCTAAACTCTGTGATGTCTAATAGTTTTGGATTTGGCGGAACTAATGCAACATTAATTTTTGAAAAAATTTAAATTATGAATCTTGTTAAAGGAAAAAAAGGTTTGATTATGGGTGTGGCTAATGAGAGGTCTATCGCTTGGGGTATCTCTCAAAAATTAGCTGAACAAGGTGCTGAGCTTGCATTCACATACCTAGGTGATGCTTTAAAAAAAAGAGTTATACCACTTGCTCAATCTCTAAAATCTGATTTTACCTTAAGTTGTAATGTTGAAAATAAAGACGAAGTTGTTAAGCTTTTTGAAGACATTAAAGCTAAGTGGGGAAAGATAGATTTTGTTGTGCATGCTGTTGCTTTTTCAGATAAGTCTGAGCTTTCAGGAGAATATTTAAATACTTCTAGGGAAAATTTTTTAAGAAGCATGTTGATCTCATGTTTTTCTTTCACAGAAGTTGCAAAAGAGGCTTCTAAAATAATGAATGAAGGTGGAAGTATGCTTACGTTAACTTATGAATCTACTAAAGCAATTCCTAATTATAATGTGATGGGTGTTTGCAAATCTGCCTTAGAGGCTAGTGTTAAATACTTAGCTAGAGACTTGGGAGCAAAAGGTATCAGGGTTAATGCAATTAGTGCTGGCCCGATTAAAACACTTGCAGCTTCAGCAATAGGTGATGCTAAGTTTTTATATAAATGGAACGAAGATCATTCATTCTTGAAAAGAAACGTTGATATACATGACGTTGGTAATTCTGCTCTATATTTAATTAGTGACCTTTCAGCAGGTGTTACAGGTGAAATCCACTATGTTGATGCAGGGTATAACAAAGTAGGAATGCCTGATCCTAAAAATATAAAAAGTTAATTAAATAGCCTGTTTAATTGAAAGTTTAACTTTTCCTCGATCAAAACCTAGAACTTTGACAGAAACTTCATCACCTTCTTTGACAACATCACTTACTTTTTCAACTCTTTTAGGTGCAAGCTCTGAAATATGAACTAGCCCATCTTGTTTTCCTAAAAAATTGACAAATGCTCCAAACTCCATAATTTTTACGACTTTACCTTTATAGATTTTTCCTACCTCAGCTTTAGCAACCAAACTTTTAATTATTTCAATAGCTTTATTTCTTGATTCTTCATCTGGAGCAGCAACGGTAATTTCTCCGGTATCTTTTACATCAACTTTTGCTCCTGATTTTTCTACTATCTCTCTAATTGTTGCACCACCTTTGCCTATAACAGTCGCGATATCTTTTTTATCTACAGTTACAATCTCCATTTTAGGAGTATGTTTAGAAAATTCTTTTCTAGAATCTTTTAAAGCTTTATTCATCTCACCAAGAATATGCTCTCGACCAGCTTTGGCTTGATCCAAGGCTTTTTCCATTATTTCAAAAGTAATACCTGTAATTTTAATATCCATTTGAAGAGATGTAATTCCAGACTTTGTTCCCGCTACTTTAAAATCCATGTCACCAAGATGATCTTCGTCTCCTAATATGTCTGATAATACAGAATATTCTTCACCTTCCTTAATTAATCCCATTGCTATCCCAGCTACAGGTTCTTTCATGGGCACTCCGGCGTCCATAAGAGATAAAGAAGTACCACATACAGTTGCCATTGAAGATGAACCATTGGACTCTGTAATTTCAGATACGACTCTTAAAGTATAAGGAAAATTTTCTGATTTTGGTAATGAAGAATTTATTGCTCTCCAAGCTAATTTGCCGTGACCAATTTCTCTTCTACCAGTTCCTATTCGACCACATTCTCCTACAGAGAATGGTGGAAAATTGTAGTGTAACATAAATCTACTTCTTTGCATTCCATCTAGACTCTCAATTCTTTGCTCATCATCCGACATACCTAATGTCGTTACTACAAGAGCTTGAGTTTCACCTCTTGTAAAAAGAGCAGAACCATGGGTTCTAGGTAAAACACCTACCTCACATTTGATCTGTCTAACATCAGCTAATCCTCTTCCGTCAATTCTCTTTTTCTCTTTTAAAATTGCAGTTCTAACAATATCTTTTTCTAAAGACTTAAGTTGTCCCATTGCCTCGTTTTCTGAAACATTTTCATCTTCGGCAAACATAGCTTTACATTTTGAATCTATTTCAGAGATAGCTGATGATCTTTTTTTCTTATCTACTTCTTTAAAAGCTTTTCTAAGATCTGCCTCAAATGCTTCAGCTATTTTCTTTTTAACTGCAGAATAATCTTTTGTTTCAACTTCCCATTTAGGTTTTCCAACTTTTTTTGCTAAATTTTCTATTGCATTAATTATTGGAACAAATCCTTCATGTCCAAATTTTACAGCACCTAGCATCTCTTGCTCTGAAAGCCCAGTTGCTTCTGACTCAACCATTAAAACTGCATCTTTAGTACCTGCTACTACTAGATCTAATATTGATCCTTCCATTTCTTTAGCCGATGGATTTAATAAATACTTACCGTCTTTAAACCCTACTCTGCTTGCTGCGATTGGTCCTTGAAAAGGTAATCCTGAAATTGCTAACGCTGCTGAGGAAGCAATAATTGACAAAATGTCTGTTTGGTTTTCTCCGTCATAAGATAAAACTGTTGGCAATAATTGAACTTCATTCATAAATCCTGATGGGAATAAAGGTCTGATAGGTCTGTCGATAAGTCGAGATATTAACGTCTCTGACTCTGTTGGTCGTGCTTCTCTTTTGAAATATCCCCCTGGAATTTTACCAGCAGCATAATATTTTTCTTGGTAATTTACTGATAAAGGAAAATAATCCTGACCATCGTTAACTTTTTTTGCTCCAACTACTGTGGCTAAAACCACCGACTCACCGCAAGTTGCTATAATCGCACCATCAGCTTGTCTTGCTATTTTTCCTGTTTCTAGAGTTATTTTTTTACCATTAATTTCAATTTCTTCTTTTTCAATTTTGAACATTATTTCCTTAAATTTAATTGTTTAATTACTTTATTGTATGAGTCTGGATTTTTCTTTTTTAAATAGGCTAAAAGTTTTTTTCTTCTGTTAACAGACTTTGTTAACCCAACTGTAGAATGTTTGTCTTTTTTGAATTTTTTAAAATGCTCTGAAAGCTTAGTAATTTTATCAGTTAATAGTCCAACTTGAACTTCTGCTGAACCAACATCTTTATCGTGAATTGCTAACGACTTAATTGTTTCTTTTTTTTTCTGTGTCATTTTTTTTATTTAAATTTATTAATCTTTCTATCTTTTCAGCATATTCGAATGAATTATCTTCTACAAATGCAAGTCTAGGAAGAAACTTAATATCAAGTTTTTTTGACAGTGCTTTTCTAACAAGATGGGAGTATTCCGTCAAGATACTTACAATTTTTTTAGACTCTATTCCTCCAAGTGGAATCACATAAACCCTTGCAGATTTCAAATCTGCTGTCATTTTTACCTCCGTAACAGTAACAACGCTTGTATCTAGAGCTAAGATTTTAGCCTCGTTTCTAATAAACACTTCACCAAGGCTTTGTTTGATTAATTCTCCTACTCTTAACTGTCTTTGAGAATATGCTGGGGCTGAATTACCTTTAGCCATTGTTCTAAATTTGCCTATTTATTTTTTCAGACTGATAAGCTTCGATTATATCTCTTTCCTTAAAATCTATAAAATCTTTTAAACTTATTCCACACTCTAAACCATTTTTAACTTCTTTAACTGCATTTTTCTCTCTAAATAAACTTGAAATTTCTCCATCATAAACCACTACTCCATCTCTAATAAGTCTTGCCTTTGACTTGTTTTTTATTTCTCCATCAATTACTTTTGATCCAGCTATTTTTCCAGCATCAGATACTTTAAATACTTTCAAAATTTCAGCTGATCCGCTCACAGTTTCTTTTGTTTCAGGTTCTAATAACCCTGAGAGACCTTTCTCAACAAACTCTAAAACTTCATAAATAATATTATAATATTGGATTGTAATATTTTGTTGCTCTGCTAATTTTTTCGCTTGGTTATTTGGTTTTACATTAAAGCCAATTAACAAAGCATTAGAAGCTTTAGCTAATGAAACATCCGACTCATTAATCATACCAATATCAGATAAAATAATATTCGCTTTAACCTCAGGGTGTTCAATTTTATTAATTGCATTTTTTAATGCTTCACTTGAACCTTGCACGTCAGATTTTATAATAATATTTAACTCTTGTTTTGTGCTTTGATTTTCAAATATTGAGGTCTTATCTTTGACGACAGGTTTTTTCAAATTTGAACCACTTTTATTAAACTCTGCTATTTCTTTTGCTTTATCTTCATTTTCAGTAACTAGAAATTCTGCCCCAGCGAAAGCTGAGTCGTTCATTCCTAAAATCTCAACAGGCATTGAAGGCAAAGCTTCATCTATTATTTTACCTTCATGGTTGATCATTGCTCTAATTTTTCCATAAGTATTTCCGCAAACAAAATAGTCTGCTTTTTTAAGTATTCCATTAGTAATTAATATTGTTGAAACGGGACCTTTACCTTTATCAATCTTAGACTCGATCACCACACCTGTTGCTGGCCCACTAAAAGAAGCTGATAAATCTAAAAGCTCTGATTGTAATAATATGCTCTCTTTTAATTTATCAAGATTTAATTTTTTAGTTGCCGATACTTCTACGAATAAAGTATCTCCACTAAAATCTTCAGCGATAAGCTCATATTTCATTAAATCATTTTTAATTTTTGTAATATTTTTATCAGGTAAATCGCATTTATTGATTGCAACAATAATTGGTACTTTAGCTGCTTTGGAGTGTTGAATAGCTTCAATTGTTTGAGGCATAATCCCATCATTAGCGGCTACAACTAATACAACAATATCGGTAATTTTTGAGCCTCTTGCTCGCATTTCGGTAAATGCTGCGTGTCCAGGCGTGTCTATAAAAGTAATAATTTGATTATTGTCGCTTTGAACTTGGTATGCTCCAATATGTTGAGTAATACCTCCATGCTCACCTGATACAACACTTGTATTTCTTAAAGCATCAAGTAACGATGTTTTACCATGATCAACATGTCCCATAATAGTTACTACTGGTGGTCTTTTTTCAACTTTGCCTTCTAATTGATTTTTCTTTTTCTTAATATCTATGTCTGGCGTTGCTTCAATAATTGGATTGTGACCAAATTCTTTAACAATGTATTCAGCAGTATCCTTATCAATTATGTGATTGATAGTTGCTACTACCTTCATATTAAATAAAAATTTAATTATATCAGCTGAACGCTCAGCCATTCTGTTTGAAAGTTCTTGGATGGTAATTGTCTCGGGAATATTTACATCTCTTATTACCTTTACGGTTTCTTTTTTTTCATCTGGATTATCTATTTTTTTTTCTTTTAGTCTTGCCCGTTTAACAGACGCTAAGCTTCTCTGCTTTATTTCAACTTCCTCAACATTCATTGCTCTAGAAACTGTTAGTTTAAACTCACGCTTAGATGATAAAGGATCTTTTAACTTTAATTTAGTTTTAGAAGGATTTTTCTCTTCTTTTTTAATAAAGTTTTTCGTTGCCTGTTGTTCTACAAATTTTCTAACAAAATTACTCTTAAATCCTTCTGGTTTTTTAAAGCCGCCAGTAGTGTTGCTTGGTTTGTTATCTCGAGATGATTTAAAAGGAGTTTTCTTTTCAATAGAAAAGGTTTTTTTTCCATCACTTGATAAAGATGACAAATCAATTTTTTTTGATATGCCAGTAGATATAGTTAAAGTTTTTTTCTTATTTTTTTGATCGTCCATGTAAAATTTATTTGAATACTATCTCTCTGGCTGACATAATTAATTGATCAGCTTCATCTCTAGAAAGAGAGAATTCTTCTAAATAGCCCTCTATTCTAATTTTTTTTCCTTTAATTTCATCAAAACCACCAATTAATTCATCTGATGAAAGCTCAGCAAAGTCTTTGAGTGATTTAATATTTCTTTGACCTAATAGAACCAACATTCCTTGGGTAATGCCTTTAAGATTAACTAGAGCATCTTCCATTCCAAGTTCTTTAAGTTTTTTTGAAATTTCCTCTTTTTCCTTAACTAAATTTTCTTTAGATCTATTAATCAACTCGTTAGCAGTTGCCTCATCAATTCCTTCGATCTTAGTTATATCCTCTGAAGAAGATTGAGCAATCTCCTCAATACTTTGCATACCCTCTGACACAAGTAATTGTCCAAGCGTTTCATCAACTTCTAAGCTTTTAACTAGATTCTCTGTTCTTTCTTTAAATTCTGCCTGCCTTCTTTCTGAATCTTCTTGATCGGTTAAGATGTCAATCTCGTAATTTGTAAGTTTTGATGCCAATCTCACATTCTGCCCTCTTCTTCCAATTGCTTTACTAAGATTTTCCTCGGTTAAAATTACATCAATTCTTTTATTGTCTTTATCTATTAAAACTTTTTGTATCTCTGCTGGAGATAAAGACTCAGCTATTAATGTAGGTAGATCTTCGGTCCATTTAATGATGTCAATTTTTTCACCGTGTAATTCATTTACTATTGTTTGCACTCTACTTCCCCTCATACCAACACAGGCTCCAACGGGATCGATTGAACTCTCCTTTGAAAAAACACATATCTTTGCTCTACTTCCTGGGTCACGTGCAACTGCTTTTATTTCAATGATGCCTTCATAAATTTCTGGAACTTCTTGAAAAAAAAGTTTTGCTAAAAATTGTGGATGTGCTCTTGATAAAAAAATTTGATGTCCTTTTAATTCTTTTTTTACTTCATAACAGTAAGCTTTTACTCTGTCTCCCGTCTTTAATATTTCTCGAGGAATTAACTCATCTTTTTTTATTACACCTTCAGCTTTACCAAGATCTACAATTACATTTCCATATTCTAATCTTTTTATAATTCCACTTAAGATTTGTCCTTGTTTGTCTATAAAGTCTTCGTACTGTCTATTTTTTTCAGCTTCTTTAACTCTTAAACTAATTACTTGCTTTGCACTTTGTGCAGCAATTCTACCAAAATCAATTTGCGGAAGATCTTCAAATATTTGGTCTCCGACTTTTAAATCCTTATTCTTTTTATCAATAGATTTTGCATCGTTTAAAATTATTTGTTTGCTTGAGTCTTCAACTTCTTCAACGATATCTAAAACTTTTTGAATTTTAATTTCACCTGTTGCTCTATCTATAAGCACTCTAATATTATTTTCAGCACCGAACTTTGTTAAAGCGGCTTTTTGAATAGCGCTTTCCATAGACTCGAGTACAATCTCTTTATCTATAGATTTTTCATTTGCAACTGCCTCTACTATTCTTAATAATTCTACTTTATCTAATCCTCTATTTAACATTTTTTTCCTTTTTTAGTTTGCTCCAAAAAAAAATGGGCTAAAGCCCATTTTGATAACATCTAATTTTTTATATATATTTAAAGAAAATTTAAGGCTTTTTCAAGATCACACTTTAAAAACATTTATCTTATCTGTTTTTTCCCAAGAAAATTCACCTTTATTTGTAGGTTTTCTTCCAAAATGACCGTATGCCGAGGTAACTTCATAAATTGGTTTGTTTAACCCAAGCATTTCTCTGATACCTCTTGGAGAAAGATCAAAATTTTTCTCAATTAATTTTTTAACATTTTCAGTTTTGTCTTGGTCGTCATCTGATAATTTAACAAATATGGAAAGTGGTTTTGAAACACCTATTGCATATGCAAGCTGGATTAGACATTTATCTGACACTCCAGCAGCCACAATATTTTTTGCAAGGTATCGAGATACATAAGCAGCTGATCTATCAACTTTTGTTGGATCTTTGCCTGAAAAAGCTCCTCCTCCATGAGGAGCCGCACCACCATAAGTATCAACTATAATTTTTCTTCCAGTTAATCCTGTGTCGCCATCAGGACCTCCAATGATAAATTGACCTGTTGGATTTATATAAACTTCTTTATCCTCTAAATTATTTAAATACTGTTCTGGTATAGATTTTCTAATATATGGAAAAACTAGTTCACGAACTTTTTCTTGATTTAAATCTTTTGAGTGTTGAGTTGAAATCACCACAGATGTAACTTTTGTTGGTTTACCATCTTCGTAAGCCATTGTTACTTGGCTTTTAGAATCAGGCTCAATTCCTTTTAGTGATCCTTTTTTTCGATCATCAGCCATCAGTCTTAAGATTTTATGAGAATAATGTATTGGTGCAGGCATTAGATCCTCCGTTTCATCACATGCATAACCAAACATAATTCCTTGATCCCCTGCGCCTTCATCTTTATTGTCTTTTGAGTCAACTCCCATCGCAATATCAGAAGATTGGGAGTGCAAATGAGACTCAATTTTTGTTTGATCTTTCCAACTAAAACCCTCTTGGTCGTAACCAATATCTTTAATACAATCTCTAACTTTTTGAATTAATTCATCTTTTTTTATTTCAGGTGCTCTGATTTCTCCTGCTAAAACAACTTTATTTGTTGTCGTTAAGGTTTCGCAAGCAACTCTAGCAAATGGATCTTTAGAAAGATATGAATCAACAACCATATCTGAAATCCTATCGCAAACTTTGTCTGGATGGCCTTCAGAAACTGACTCACTTGTAAATAAATAATTATTTTTCATATTTTCTTAAAATAAAAAAGATTGAAAGAGATGTAATTAAAAGAACAAAGAATATCAAATTAAATTTTTTAATTTTTTTTTCGGTGTTAATAAAGGGAACATTTAACTCTATTGAACCAACCTCATTTGGTTTTAATACTTTTTTTACAATACCTTTATTGTCAATGAAAGCGCTTAGACCCTGATTTGCAGACCTAACTAAAAAGGCTTCACTTTCAATTGCTCTAAATATTGCTTTAGCAAAATGTTGGTAGGGACCCACAGTTTTACCAAACCAAGCATCTTGTGAAATATTTACTATTAAATTTTTTTCTTCATTAATTTTAACCATTTCTGGAAAAATTATTTCATAACAAATTAACGGTAACAACTTTAAACCTTCGTATAAAAAAATATTTTTATCTTTACCGCTTGTAAAAGAACCATGTCCTTGTGTTATTTTTTTTAATCCAATATTATTTAATACATTCTCAAATGGTAAAAACTCTCCAAATGGAACTAATTTGATTTTATTGTATTTAAAAAGTACTTCTAATTTGTTGTTAACTATTACTAAACTATTAAATGTATCGATTTGATCATCAATGGATTTTTCAAAATTAACTCCAAAAAGCACTAAGTGATTATCGGCAAATGCTTCTTTAAATAAATATTCAAAGTTTTTAATCTGCTCAAAATGATACCCACTAAAAATTCCCTCGGGCCAAATAAATAACGTCTTTTTACCTTTATCTGGGTCGCTATATTTGATTAATTTAACAATATTTTCCTCAATATTAGACTCTGTCAAATTATATTCTAAATCAAAACTAGGAGAAATTATTTTTGTATAAATTGAATTTTGTGAATCTAAATCTAAGTCAATAATTTTATTATTATTATTTTTGATAATTGAAGATCCATAAATATAATTCCCAAAAAAAATAGTTAATAATATTAAAAAAATAATTATCTTTTTTTTTTTTTTAAAAATTAGTAAAAGGGGTGAACAAAAAAATAAGATAGTTAAATAATTGAATGAAAAAAAATCAATATAAGATAATCCTTGCAATAACTCTGGTTTCCACGACCAGCTGTAAGCCCATAAGTTCCAAGGAAAACCTGAAAATAATTTTGCTCTAAGAAAGTCAACAAATGCTAAAGAACTACAAAATAATAAAATTGAAATAAAATTATTTTTAATAAATGGACCAGCTAATAAAATGCCTAAGCCAAAAAAAAGTCCTAAAAAAATGGGCAAACCAATAAATGCAAAAGGTATTAAGAATTTAAAAGACTCATCAAAGGTTAATGAATTAGAAATCCAATAAGTTCCTGTTAAAAAAAAACCAACACCAAAAAGATAACCAATTAAAAATAAATTTAGTAAATAGGGTTTTTCTCTATAAGTATTTTTTGATTTTCTCTGCACATAAGTTGTTGTCAAAAATAAACTCGGAATTATTAAAAAATTTAAATAGCTATAATTAAATGGTTGAAAAGTGAAGATAGTTATGGCTCCTAAAAAAAGAGGAAATAAAAAAACTAAAAAAAAACGACTATTAAAAAAATTAAAAATCATTAATTTATCAAATTAAGTATTTTATTTTCTATTTTTTGCATTTCTTCAAAGTCTTTGTTTAACCTATGACGATAGCCAAATAAATGGACAAAACCGTGTACCCAAATTTTATCAAAAGTATAATTGAAATTATTTTTTTTATTTTGCTTTAAAATTTTATTTAAATTTATAATAATGTCGCCAAGATAAATTTGCTTTCTCGATTTAAGAATTTTTTTTAATTCTTTTTTTTCATAAAAAGGAAACGATAATATATCTGTAATTTTATTTTTTTTTCTATATTTTTTATTTAATTTTTTAATTTCTAGATCATTTGAAAGATTTATACAAAATTTCAAATTATTTTTTTTAAATAAAGCTAAATTCTTTTCAAATTTTTTTAATTTTTTATCTATGTAAAATTTTGGATTACTAATATATTTTTTCCATTTTTTATTAGCAACTATAACATCAGCTTTGATCATCAGTTTTTTTTTGGTAGGCTTTAATAATTTTAGACACCAATGGATGTCTAACTACGTCTGTATGATCAAATTCTATGATTTTAATTTCATCAATATGACTGAGGATATTTTTGGACTTAACTAAACCAGAGTGTGATTTGTTTAAAAGGTCAACCTGTGTTGGATCACCGTTTACAACTAATTTTGAATTTTCACCAATTCTTGTAAGAAACATTTTTATTTGAGTTTCTGTTGCATTTTGAGCTTCGTCTAAAATGGCAAAACAATTTTTTAATGTTCTGCCCCTCATAAATGCCAATGGCGCAATTTCTATTTCACCAGACTCAATTTTTTTATCTATTTTTTCAAAACCAAAAAGTTCATACAAAGCATCGTAGAGCGGTCTAAGATATGGATCGACTTTTTCCTTCATATCTCCTGGTAAAAAACCAAGTTTTTCGCCAGCTTCTACTGCTGGTCTTGAAAGTATAACTCTTTCAACTTTTTTTTCCATCAGCATTGTAATGGCAACTGATACCGCTAAAAAACTTTTTCCCGTACCAGCTGGCCCAAGCGCTAATACAATATCATTTTCTCTTAATGCTTTTATGTAATTAGATTGTTTTTCAGATCTTGCTATTACAGATTTTCTTGGAGTTTTTATTAATTGTGCAAATGATTTAACATTTGAATTTCGCTCATCATTAGATTCTTTATTCACAGATAAAATTATATCACTTTTTTCTATGGTATTTGTTAAAAAAAATTTGTTTATTAAAAACCTAATTGCTTCAGCAACCACTAGTATATTCTCAGGACTTCCCTTAACAGTTATAGAATTTCCTCTAAAAAAAAGATTTGTCTGAGTTAATTTTTCTAAGTGCTTTAAATTAATATTAAATTCACCTACTAATGATGAAAGTAAATTATTATCTAAAATCTGAATATTTAAAGTCTCTTTATCTATTTTTTTAATTGTAAATTTTTTATCTATTTTACTGATTTCTGACATCTACTATGCTGCGTTAGTCTGATTTAAATTATTAATTATCTCACCAAACAAGCTATTATGATTAAATTTTTTAATTTGCACGTTTAATAATTGGCCGCTTAGATCTTTTTGACTATCAACAATCACAGAGTTCAAGAACTTATCTCTACCAAAATATTTATCTTGGTTTTCCAACTTGTTTTCAAAAAGCACTTCGATTGTTTGGTTAAGTAGCTTTTTTTTGTTTTCAGCGTTAATTTTTTCCAACACAGACTGTAATTCAATTAACCTATTTTTTGAGATATTTTCATTAATTAAACTTAGTTTTGAAGCTGGCGTTCCGGGTCGAGGACTAAATATAAATGAATAAGAATTTATAAACCCTATTTCTTTAATTAATTTTACAGTGTCTCTAAAATCCTCTTCTGTTTCTCCAGGATAACCAACTATAAAATCTGATGAGAATTGAATGTTTGGTTTTACTTTTTTTAATTTATTAATTATTTCATAATAATAATCAATATTATGTTTTCTATTCATCGCGCTAAGAATTTTTGTAGATCCGCTTTGAACAGGCAAATGAAGGATTGGCATTAGTTTCTCACAATTTTTATGAACATTGATTAAATCTTCAGTAACATCTTTTGGATGTGAAGTTGTGTACCTAATTCTAATTAAATCTTTTAAATTATTAAGTTCATAGATTATATCTGAAAGCTTAAAATGCTTATTTTGCTCTTGGAAATAGTATGCATTTACATTTTGACCTAGAAGAGTGATTTCTTTTGAACCATTATTAATTAGTTGTTTCGCTTCTGATATAATATCACTAAAAGGTCTAGAATATTCAGGCCCTCTGGTATAAGGCACCACACAAAAATGACAAAACTTATCACAACCTTCTTGAATAGTTAAAAATGAAGAAGTTTTTGAATTAGAGTTCTTTAATTCATTTAGGCTATCAAATTTTTCTATTACCTCAAATTCTGTACTATTTATTTTTTCCTCAGTTTTTTCAATTCTGTTAAGTATAGAAGATATTTGATGATAAGATTGTGGACCTACAACAGCATTAATATATTTTTCACGATTGAGCATTTCTTCATTTTCAGCTTGGGCTACACAGCCTGTAACTAAAACAATAGGTTTTTTTTTATTTCTAAATTCTTTTTTAACTCTTCCAATATCGTGATAAACTTTTTCAGTAGCTTTTTCTCTTATGTGACAAGTATTTAATATATAACAATCTGCTTCTGAAATATTCTTTGTTGGTAAATAACCAATTGGTTTAACTAAATCTAGAATACGATTACTATCGTACTCATTCATCTGGCATCCAAAAGTTTTAATAAATATTTTTTTTGACAAATTATTTTTTTATTTTTGACCCATAAAGTTCTAACTTATGATCTACTAATTTATAACCTAGTTTCTGAGCTACTTTGATTTGAAGCTCCTCAATTTCCTTATCTACAAACTCAATTATCTCACCACTATTAATGTCTATTAAATGGTCATGATGCTCCTCAGGAGACTCTTCATATCTAGCCTTTCCACCCTTAAAGTCATGTTTTTCTACAATACCAGACTCCTCAAGCAATTTAACAGTTCTATAAACTGTCGCTATGCTTATTTTTTTATCAATTTTATTTGCTCTTTTGTGTAATTCATCAACGTCTGGATGATCCACTGCCTCGGACATTATTTTTGCAATGATTTTTCTTTGTTCTGTAAGCCTAACTCCTCTTGCTAAACACTTTTCTTCGATATTATTCATATAATTTTATAACTTAACTTAAATATAGAGGTTTAATCAATTTATTTTCTAATAAATTATTGTCTCTCAATAAGTTAATATTCATAAGCTTATTTTCAACAAATTTTATTTCTTTAATTTTAAAAGACAAAAGTTCTTTATCCTTATTTAATTCAATGGGAGCAACCACTATGCAGTTATTAAAATCAAATTTATTTGCATTTATAATTTGAGGGTCTGAACAAGTAATTTGTTTTTTATTTAAAACTTCAACAAAATAAAAAAGTTTGGAAGTTTTTTGTATTGAGATAACTTTTCTATTTTCTTTTAAATGAGTTACAGCATTTAATAAAAAATTATTATAACTCAAAAGATTGATATTTTTTGATAGATACAATCCCTTAGCAGCCGCCAAGGCAATTCTAATACCTGAGAAACTCCCTGGTCCTATATTTACTGCAACAGAAATTTTTTCATCTAGCTTGATATTGTGTTCCTCAATAAATTCTAAAATTTCTAATACTAAAATTTCATATTTTATTAAATTAGATTGTATTTTTTTAATAAAAAAATTATTATCTTTAATTAAAGCAATGCAATCGTTTTTTCCCGTACAATCTATTATTAAAAAATTACTATTCATTTTTATTTTTTTTATTACTATAACTAATTACTCTTTGTCTATGAATGATACTTTAGACGACAAAGGTGTGATTGTCTTGATGTATCACCGATTTGAGGAAAATAAATATCCATCCACTAATATTAAAATTGCAGATTTTGTAAAACATTTAGAATTAATAAAAAATAATAACTTTAAATTTATTAATGCCAATGAATTCAAAGCATCATTAAAAAATGAAAAAGATAAAAAAAAAATATTATTAACAATTGATGATGCTTTTAGCTCTTTTTATAACCAAGCTTGGCCAATTTTAAAAAAAGATAGAATTCCCTTTATACTTTTTGTTAATACACGTGAAGTTGGCAGTTATGGTTACATGAGCTGGGAGCAAATCAAAGAAATTTCAAAAGAAAATTTTGTTCATATTGGTAACCATGGTTATTCGCATGATTATCTAGTCGATAAGTCAGATGAAGAAATTATTGAAGATATAAATTTAGCAATAAATGATTTTGAAAAAAATTTAGGTTACAATTCAAATTTTTTTTCTTACCCATTCGGAGAATATAGTAATAATTTCAAAAATATCGTAAAAAATTTCAAATTTGAATATGCATTTGGTCAACATTCAGGTGTTGCAGATGAAACTAAAAATGAATTTGAAATGCCTAGATTTCCCATTAATGAAACTTATGGTGAGATAAAAAGATTTGAAACTATCTTAAAAACAATACCGTTAAAATTTAAATCTGTCACTCCTGAAGAAAAATACTTAAATGATCAAAATAATCCTCCTGATGTAGTTGTTGAATTTTATGAAGATATCGTAAACTTAAATTTAATTAATTGTTTTTCAAATGAATTAAATTCTTGGAGACAATCAAAAATAGAATTTTTAGAAAAAAATAAAATTAAAATCAATTTGATAGGAAAATTTACTGCTGAAAGAGGAAGGATTAATTGTTCTCTAAGAGAAAATGATGGTTCTTGGAGATGGTTAGGTTTACAATTCGTTATTGCTGAACTTTAAAGTTTAAGCTGATTAGAACTTTTCAAATCATCAATTACAACAGACTCAAATTCTTGCAAATCATTTTGTTCAATAATCTGCTCTAGAATTCTCGTATATTCTTTTCCTGTTTCAGCATAATTTTCTAGCTCATGGATCAGATCTATACCTGACAAAGCTTTGTTGTTTTGTCTTAACATCAATCTTTTTTCTCTAAAACTTTTATAACTAGGATGCGTGTTTAAATTTGTAATGTAAGCTTTGACTGAGGCTCTTAAAATTGGAAACTTTAGTATTTTATGACCCTGATCATCAGACTTATCTAAAGGTTCAATTCCAACCCCATCCCACGTCCACTGTCCAAATATTGCATTTCCCTCTAAGGCAAACCTGGATGTTCCCCAACCACTCTCTTTAGCTGCTTGTGCCAAGGCTATGGAAGTAGGAACAATATCTACTTTTTCTATTAGCTCGTTAATATCTCCGTCTTTAACTTTATACTCTTTAAATTTTCTCTTTAACCATTGTAATTTTTCACTGCTATCATTGTCTCTAATTACTTTTAATAAATAATTCCTATCAGTTTCAATTTTTTCATTTTCAGCTACCACTAATGGTAGAACAATCTGAAGGAATGTTTCTTTTTTAGCTTTTATTGTTTTAATTTGATCTAAATCTCTCGGAAGCCTTGTAAAATAAATTGGCTTTACTTGTTTTTCATCACGTACTTTATCTAAATCATACTCTAAATCTTCAAACAAATTTAAAACTGTTTGAGCATTTAAATCATAGCCAGTATCAGGCTGATATTCATTGTTTGTTTTTGCAAGTTCTTTAGCTTCTTCTTTTGATGTGTCTAATGCTTTGGATGGCTCTTTTACTTCTTCTTTTGATTTAAGTTCTTCTTGCTTAGGAAGATTTGTAACTAAATTTTCTTCTTCTTTTTTATTTTTATCCGTTTTAATTTCTACAGATATTTTTAAAGAGTCAATATTATCTGTAACAAGCCCTTTTAAAAAATAACCACCATAGACCAACGCAACAACCAATGAAACATATGCTCCTCCTAAAACAACTCTATCAAGTTTTCTTTTTTTAACTCTAAAGTTATAAAGATTGTTTAAAAAATCTATAATTGCATTAAAAATAATTGTAAAAAAATTCTTAATATTAAAAATTATAGAAACAAAAAAATTTAAAATATTGTTTGATATTTTTTTTAGGACTTTGCTTAATTTAAATTGAAAGGTGAGGGTGTTTTTTATTGAGATATAAAGAGGTTTTAAAAATTCATTTATAATTTTGTGGGCTAGATATCCACGCCTTGAAGGAATGGGAACTTTGTTTTTTAAAAGCTCTAATTCAATTTCATAAGTTGTTAATCTTAAACTTTTATCAAGTACGGCATCTATCTTGTAAATTCTTGCTAATGATAATAATTTTTGTCTATAGCTTACAATTTTTCTCATTTTAAATAGCTTCCACTGATTTCACTTCTTGCACATAGTGACAAAGTAAATTTTGAACCCCTTGTTTTAGGGTCATTAATGAGCTTGGACAGCCAGAACAACTTCCTTGGAGCTCTACGTGCACCACACCGTCTTTAAAAGACTTAAATTTAATATCTCCACCATCTCTTGCAACAGCTGGCCTAATTTTTGTGTCTAAAACTTTCATAATTCTCGCTTCCACTTCAGAATTCTCTATGTTTTTAGTTTCGCTATTATTTGTGCTTAATATGGGTTCATTATGTGTTTGAAAATAGTCGTTTATGTGTGCAATGACTGAAGGTTTAAGTGAGTCCCATGAAGTATCCTTGTTTTTTTTAACTGACAAAAAATTTTCTGAGAGTAAAACGAGTTCAACGCCTTTTAGATTAAGTAAATCTTTAACAAAACGATTATTAATTTTTTTAATATCTTTTTTTTGAAATTCTTCAGTACCAATGGCTGAAATTTTGTTTTCAGACAAAAATTTTAGTGAATCAGGATTTGGAGTTGGTTCTGTTATTATCATAAGCTTATTATATCATTTTGGATTACAAAAATCCTACAGTGTTTTTTATCTCTTTGAGGTTTTTTTGTGCAATTTTGTTTGCTTTTTCACTACCCTCATTAATAACTTTCTCTAAAAAGTTTTTATCATCTAAAAATTGAGTAATTTTTTTTCCAATTGGACAAATTATTTCAATTAAGATCTCGGACAATTTATTTTTGAGGTATGAATAATCTTTACCTTTCATTTCATTTAAAGTTTTTTCTAGTGTAGATTTATTTAAATCAGAATAAATATTAAGTAAATTTAATGCCTCGGGTTTAGAGTCCAATTCACTTAAGCTTTCGGGAATGGGTAAAGAATCTGATTTTGCTTTCTTAATTTTTTTAACTATTTCATCTGCTGAGTCTTTTAAATCTATTCTTGAATAACTAGACTCATCAGATTTGCTCATCTTTTTTGTTCCATCTCTTAAACTCATAACTCTAGAAATATTTTTTTGAATTAAAGGTTCTGGTATGGGAAAAATATTTTTTTTAAAATCATTGTTAAATCTTTGCGCAATATCTCTACAAAGTTCTAAATGTTGTTTTTGATCGGCTCCCACTGGAACATGGGTAGATTTATACAATAAAATGTCAGCAGCCATTAAATTAGGATAAATATATAAACCAACACTAGCTTTCTCTCGATCTTTACCTGCCTTGTCCTTAAATTGAGTCATTCTATTTAACCACCCTATACGAGCCACACAATTTAAAATCCAAGCTAATTCTGCATGTCCAGACACTGATGATTGATTAAAAATAATACTTTTTTTATGATCTAAACCAGAGGCTAAAAAAGCTGCTGTTGTTTCTAAAATATTGTCTCTTAATTGTTTAGGATCCTGAAACACGGTAATGGCATGAAGATCAACTACACAATAAATACATTCATTATTTTTCTGCAAATCAACAAAATTTTTTAATGCGCCTAAATAATTACCTAAGTGCAAACTGCCTGTTGGTTGAACTCCAGAAAAAACTAATTTTTTTTCCATTGATTAATTTATTTTAAAATTTTTAATTTTAAATACTCCTAATATTTTAGCTATAAATAAATATGCTCCTGCACTAACTACTACAATCATTATAAGATAAATTGATTTGAAATTGTTGCTATAAATAAGCTTATCCTCAAATATATTTAGAAAAAAAATCAATAATACGCACATAACTAAAGTTGAAATAAGTATTTTTAAACAATTTTTTAAAAAATCTAATGAAGATTGAAAGTATTTTAATTTTATTAATAAAATGAAATACATCAATACTGCTAACCAAGCTGAAATAGACGTAGCTATCGGGATAATAACAAATCCATAAGAATCGAAAAAACTTAATGAAATAAAGATATTAACTACAACAATAATAATAGAAATATAAAAAGGGGTTTTTGTATTGTCTCGTGCAAAGAAAAAATTTGATAAAATTTTTACCAAAGAAAAAGCAGGTATTCCTAAACCAAAAAAGTATAAAGCTTTTGCGGTCAATAAAATATCTCCTTCTTTGAATGAACCATAACCAAATAAAGCATTAATTATTTCTATTGAGGCTATAAGCAAACCAAATGCTGCTGGAATAGACAAAAGCAGAGAAAGCTCTAAGGACTTATTTTGAATATTGTTTATTTCAAATTGATCTCCTGATTTTATTTTATTAGATAAAACTGGAAGTGCTACCGTACCTATAGCAATTCCTGCAATAGCTAAATTAATTTGATAAACTCTATCTGCGTAATACAAATAAGAAACAGCGCCAGACTCGAATGATGCAATGATTGTACCAATTAATATATTTATTTGAGTAACACCGGATGAAAAAATGCTTGGAAGTAATTTTTTAAAAAAAAATTTTACTCTAGGGTTAAGATTAATTTTAAAGTTAATTGTTGGCTTATAATAAAATTTTGTTACAAAAACTAAGAATATTAATTGTATAAAACCAGCAATAGAAACAGCAAACGACAAATTGAATTCAAAATTTAAATTAAAAAAATAAGAAATAAATAAAGATAAAATTAAGATTATATTTAATATAATTGGTGCGGCTGCTGCAGCTGCAAATTTATTTTTAGAATTAAGTATTCCAGAAAAAAAAGAGGATAAACTTACAAAAAATAGAAAAGGAAATGTCAGCCTTGTAAGACTCACAGCAAGGTCAAATTTTAAAGGATCTGTTGAAAATCCTGGTGCAATTAAATAAACCAAAGCTGGTGTAAAAATTTCAGCAATAAATACTATTGCCAGTAAAATAATTAATAGAAAGTTTAAAACATCGTCCGCAAATTTTTTTGACTCATCCTCACTTTTTAAATTTGCTTCGGTATAGCTAGGAATAAATGCTGCATTAAAAACTCCTTCTGCAAATAGCCTTCTAAAAGTATTGGGTAAACGAAAAGCAACGAAAAAGGCATCGGCATAAGTAGATGCTCCAAGAAAAGCAGCTATTAAAATATCCCTTAGATATCCCAGGATTCTGCTAATTAATGTGTAAAAGCTAAAAATTGATGCAGAAGACAATAAGTTCATATATTTGTTCTAAAAATTAAATTATTGATGATTTTAACTATTTTATATTACATACTAAAAACAAATGACAAAAAAATCCAAGATTGATCATTACACAGATAAAGAAGCATTAGACTTTCATACACAAGGAAAGTCTGGCAAAATTGAGATAAACTCCTCAAAACCTTTAACCACAAAAAGAGATTTATCACTGGCTTATTCACCTGGTGTAGCTGTACCTGTTAAAGAAATAGCTAAAAACCCTGAAACAGCCTACGACTATACAAGTAAAGGTAATTTAGTTGCTGTGATTAGTAATGGTTCTGCCATTCTTGGACTTGGTAACTTAGGAGCTTTAGCTTCAAAACCTGTGATGGAGGGTAAATCTGTATTATTCAAAAGATTTGCAGATATTGACTCCATTGATATCGAAGTTGAAAGCAATGATGCAAATGAAATCATAAATACAATAAAAAATATTGGAAATACTTTTGGTGGAATTAACTTAGAAGACATAGCAGCACCTGACTGTTTTATTATTGAACAAAAATTAAAAGAATTATTAGATATTCCTGTTTTTCATGATGATCAGCACGGAACTGCAATCATAACCACAGCTGCATTAATTAATGCTTTGGATATTTCAAAAAAAAAAATTGAAGAAGTTAAAGTTGTAGTTAATGGAGCAGGTGCATCAGCAATTGCATGTACAAATTTATTTAAACTTTCAGGTGTTAGAAATGAAAATGTTATTATGTGCGATAGATCTGGTGTTATTTACAAAGGCAGAGATAATGTTGATCAGTTTAAGTCTGCTCACGCTAATGAAACAAAGCTAAGAACTCTTGCAGAGGCTGTAAAGGGTGCTGATGTTTTTTTAGGCTTATCAGCTAAAGATATGCTTACTAAGGATATGGTTAAGTCTATGGCAAAAAACCCGATCATATTTGCTTGCGCTAATCCTGACCCAGAAATAAAACCAGAATTAGTTGAAGAGGTCAGATCTGATGCGATTGTTGCTACTGGTAGATCTGATTATCCTAACCAAGTTAATAACTTAATTGGATTTCCATACATATTTAGAGGAGCATTAGATGTTAGAGCCAAAGAAATCAATGAAGAGATGAAAGTTGCTGCAGCAAAAGCAATTGCCCAATTAGCAAGAGAAGAAGTTCCTGATGAGGTTATAGCTGCTTATGGAGGAGAAAGACCTAGATATGGAAAAGAATATATCATTCCTTCAACTTTTGACCCAAGATTAATAAGCGTTATCCCTGCTGCGGTAGCTGAAGCTGCGATGAAGTCAGGTGTAGCAAGAAAGAAAATTGAAGACATAGAGAAATATAAAGAGGATTTATCTAGAAGGTTGGATCCTTCAATGAATATAATGCAGGGAATTAACGTTCAAATTAAGAAATCACAAAAAAGAGTTGTGTTCGCTGAAGGGGAAGATCCTAATATTCTTAAAGCTGCTGTTGCTTTCAAAAATAGCAAATTAGGAATTCCAATTCTAATTGGAAAAGAGGAAATAGTAAAAGAACAACTTAAGAATATTGGATTAGATTCTAACTTTAATATCGAAATTTCAAGCTCAAAAGACAATGAGAGAAGAGAAAAATATACAAATTATCTTTACAAAAAATTTCAAAGAAGTGGAATGTTGGAAAGAGAATGTGATCATATGGTTAGAAATGATCGTGTTACATGGGGCGCTTGTATGGTTGGTTGTGGGGATGCAGATGCAATGGTTACAGGAGGTACAAGACATCATGCTGCAACAGTAGAAAAATTAACAAAAGTAGTTGAGGCAAGACCTGGTGAAATAATTTTTGGTTTAACACTAATGGTGTCAAGAGGAAGAACAGTTTTTATAGCTGATACAAATGTTCACGATAATCCAACAGCAGAACAATTAGTTCAAATAGCAATATCAAGCACAAGAGTTGCAAGATTATTTGGCTTTGATCCAAAAGTTGCTTTTCTTTCTCACTCAACATTTGGAAAACCTGCAACTGAAAGAACAAAGCATGTGAGAGAAGCAATAGAATTAATGAAAACTAAAAATGTTGATTTTGATTATGATGGTGAAATGCAGCCAGACGTAGCTTTAAATCCAGAATATAAAGGTACTTATCCTTTTTCAAAAATTGTAGGTAATGCAAATGTATTAATAATGCCAGCGTTACACAGTGCTTCTATCTCTGTTAAACTAATGAAAACTTTTGGTGGGGCAAAATTAATCGGACCTATGTTAATTGGATTGGGGCTTCCAATTGAAGTGGCGCCTTTAAGATCTTCTCCATCTGATATTTTAAATCTTGCTTCAATTGCAGCGTATTCTTCCGAAGTTATTAATTACAAAAGTTAAATTTTATTTCTACTTAATTCAGAGACTAAATAAATTGTAGGGATCACTTCTTCAACATCGTAAATTTTTTCAGCCTCATCTAGTACAGTTTTTCTCTCATCATCATTCATTGCTATTCCAAAAATATAAATTTTCTTATTAATTGTTTCCAAAGTGTAATTTGCTGATTTAATTGATTTATTAAATATCATTGCAGAACGAAGCTGTGACGTGATTAAAATATCTTTGGCTGTACTTTTAAAATTTGATTGACCCTTGATAGTTATCGCATTTTTAACTGATCTTACTCCTTTGGTTTCCCAGGCCATTTTAGTAATTTTAATTTTTTCCTCTGGCTCGTCTACTTTTCCTGTTAAAAATATTCTTCCATCTAACACTTCGGCTTGTATTGTTAAAAAATATTTTTTATCTGTTAGAGTTAATCTGGCTACTAAATTTTTTTGCATTAAAGTATCATCAATTTGCATACCCACAGTACGTGGGTCAAAACCAATGCTTACACCTTTTCCAAATGTAGGAAGGTTATTAGAGCACCCGTTCAATAAAAAAATTATTAATAAAAAACTAATGTATATTTTTTTCATTTTTAATTTTTAAACAAATTTCATAAATTTTATTTTTTGAAATTTTTTCTTTTTTTGAAATTAATTCTACCACA
>Ga0255778_10001234_pt1 | contig 23013 bp, 7 predicted proteins | sample 071ome_31_FD_179976 | JGI IMG/M metagenome (GOLD analysis project Ga0255778, IMG submission 179976) | Coastal salt marsh microbial communities from the Groves Creek Marsh, Skidaway Island, Georgia - 071405CT metaG (version 2) | ecosystem: Environmental > Aquatic > Marine > Intertidal zone > Salt...
ACTTGGAAGGAGTAACTGACTTCCAAAGATACGAACTAGGCAGACATTTTGAAGATCATCAATTCCGTAAAGAATTTGGTGAAGAAGCAACATATCCTCAGATTGCTATTGGATACAAACATATCGGTAGCATGAAGGAAGCACTACAATACATGAGTGATAAAGGCATGTTTGTCTGACTTGACAAATTGCCAATACTCCTCTACAATACAAATATGCAAACCCTTTTATCATGAACTACAGACCCTATAGTGTTGAATGGAATAGGCGACGCTACTTATCAGAAGCGATTAAGTCTTACTTCAACGACGATGTAGAACCTGCTATTATCGTAGACGATATCCTTGACGTTCTCGCTGAGGAGATTGACTACTATAGGGGACGTGCTGATGACCTACAACAAGTAATGGATGGTATTAGAAATGACTAAGAAAACTTATAAGAAGATTGATAGCAAGGGTCATGAAGAAATCTGGGAGTGGGATGAGACTCCAGAACTCAAGGCGTTTATCAAGCAGCAGTCATTCACAAAACTGTCTGCACCTCCCACAAGACCTACATAGTATGCTATAATTCTTAGGTACTGAGACAGACCAATGACGACGCCCAACTGGCAACATCACTCCAAGAAAGACCAGAAGCGTCGTCTAAAACCTCAGGCGCTTCGCCAAGCGAAAGCAAGAAAGCAAGCACTAAAGAAAAAACTTCTAGTGTTTGCATAAGGGACGGTGGTGGAATTGGTAGACACACCAGACTTAAAATCTGTCGATTGTAAAGATCGTGCGGGTTCAAGTCCCGCTCGTCCTATTTCTTGTTAAATAGTAATGACAGGAAACACTGACACAAATGGCAATCAAGTACACAATCACTAGAAAGCATGTTTTTGTTGACAATGAACCTGTACTGATGTATTATGTTGAGAATATTCCATTTGCTTTTGATGTTCTTGAAAAAGAAGAGAAAGAAGACAAGTGGATATTGTCAGAATGTGCAATCAATCCAGAGTATACTATGGAGGACATCTTCAGGTTCTCTGATTATCTGATTGCTGAAGAATGCCATCCCGTGTTATTTGAATTAGATCTCGTTAATCCAGAACTTATACCAGAATGAGTGAATTTATTGAGTTGTTGATTGGTACTTTTTCGAACAAAGTACAAGCACAATCACACCCTACTCGTTATGCACACATCCGAGTCTCTCACCGTTTGATTGGAGAAAACCGTATTTACGGTGAGCAAGCATACAATTACCAACTCGATCGCCCATATCGTCAGTTTGTTATTGATGTTGTAGAAGAGGGAGATGATTATCGTCTCAAAAATTATGAGATCTTAGACGCACAACGCTTTGCACAATGCAAGAACTTAGAATGGATTTCTGATAAGATCTTGACTTACCGCGAAGGTTGTGATATTATTATGAAGAAGGTTGGAAACAAAGTTTATCAAGGCGGAACTTCAACCTGTAATTGCTGGGTAGACTGGCAAGGAACTAAAACCTATGTTGCCAACGAAGTAATCCTCTCTGAGGGAGATTATCAAGTTCTTGACAAAGGTTTGAATGCTGAAACTCATGAGAAAGTATGGGGTTCAAATTGGGGAGCATTCAAATTCAAGAGGCAGTAATGCCTCTTTTCGCCACTATAGCTCAGCTGGATAGAGCAACGGTTTTGTAAACCGTAGGTCGTCGGTTCAAGTCCGACTTGTGGCTCTCGGGGAATTAGCTCAGTTGGTAGAGCACCTGCTTTGCAAGCAGGCTGTCAGGAGTTCGAGTCTCCTATTCTCCATTCCCGAAAGGGAATCATTCCTCTATAGCTCAGTCGGTAGAGCGGGTGACTGTTAATCACCATGTCCCTGGTTCGAGCCCAGGTGGAGGAGTTATGGCAATCCTAAAACTATTTCCAACCATTGCATACAAGGAACAGATAAAGATTCCTGACAGTGTTATTGCTGCATATAAAGAAGAGAAACTTCTTAGAAATGGTCACAACAATGGTTGGATGAGTCGTGTTGGCAAACATAAAGACGAGAAATATACTCCACTGATTTCTATTATCGATGAGCATGTAGATAAGTACCTAAAGTATTTGAATCTTCCTCACCGTGTGAAATGCTGTGGTGCGTGGATAAACATGCACAGTGATAAAGACTGGGCACAAGAACACTATCACCAAAATTCTATGATTAGTGGTATTGTGTATCTCGAAGCACCAGAAGGATCTGCTCCTATTAAATTTCATGCAAATCAAATGATGACACATATGTTTGGTCCTTTCTTTGATCATTCGGGACTTTACACGGTGCCATTACCTGTGGAAACTGGAACTTTGCTACTATTTCCATCTACACTGTTACATTCTGTTCCTATGAACACAAAACAAGTGAGTAGATATAGTTTTGCTTTTGATTATATGGTACATGGTAAGATAGATACATTCTTGAATACAACAGAGGTTTCAATATGAAAGGAGATTGTACTTGGAGCGAACAGTTTGGGTACATCTTCTTGTGTTTCAGGGAGATAGTCAAAATGCTTATCATGGGAGATAGGTACAGACCAGGCGTATAAATAAATCCGAGGATCAAGTTTACACCGCAGGGTCAAAATAATCATGCCATTAACACGTCTGGATAACCTTATCAGCTCTAAGACTGGTAAGTATCTTTATGTTTCTCCTGATGATTTCAATGCAACAGATGCATTATCCAATAGAGGTAATTCACCTGTAACACCATTCAAAAGCATCCAGCGTGCTTTTCTAGAAATCGCAAGATATTCGTATCTACCTGGATTTGGCAACGATAGATTTGACCAGTTCAGCATCATGCTGATGCCTGGTATTCACTACATTGACAACCGTCCTGGTCTACTTGACACCAGTGGTATCGATGTATTTGGATTCGATCAAGGAACTAATGCTTGGACTGATGACAGCATCCTAGATCTTTCCAATCCTGATAACATCTACTGGAAGTTTAACAATACTGAGGGTGGTGCTATCATCCCTAGAGGTTCGTCCCTTGTCGGTTATGACCTCCGTAGAACCACTGTTCGTCCTCTCTACGTTCCTGATCCTGCAACAACGGAACGTGAGATTCCTCGCTCTGCCATCTTCAACGTAACTGGTGGTTGTTACTTCTGGCAGTTTACCATCAAGGATGGTCAAACTACATCTGAGTCTCCTCTGTACAATACTGCAGCAGGAACTGGTGAGGTTTACTATGATCCTACTGACTTCACCAAAAAGACAGCACCTAACTATTCTCACCACAAACTAACTGTATTTGAATATGCAGATACAGAAGAACTAGGTATCTTCTACAGAAAGATTGCTAAAGCATTCTCTGCATATCAACCAACAATCGATGACCCAGGCGAATTCGATCTCAGAGTCCAAGAGAACAGAATTGTTGGTCCTCTATCTGACTCTAGAGTTATTGAGAGTCTAAAGATTACTGATAACACAACTGATTCTAGCATCCCTGCTTCTACTTCTGAGATTGAAGTAACAACCAAGGTAGACCACGGATACTTCCAAGGTCAGTTTGTTGCTATCGCTAACACTGAGATTGATGATGTACTGGAGGGTATCTTCCAGATTAAATCTATTGACCAGAATGATGCTCGTAAGTTTACTTATGAAGTGCCATTTGTTGCTACTGCGATTGGAACTAACATTACCTCAGAGAAGGTTGTTAGTGTAGATACTACTCCCGCACTAGGTCAGAACGCACAGACTCTTGCGGAAGTTGACTCTGTTGAGTCCGCATCTCCTTACGTTTTCAACGTATCTATCCGCTCCACATGGGGTATTTGCGGAATCTGGGCAAACGGTCTGAAAGCCACTGGATTCAAATCCATGGTTATCGCGCAGTACACGGGTGTTTCGCTCCAGAAAGACGACAGAGCATTCATTCGTTACGACGAGTACACCAATACTTGGAACCAAGCATCACTAACTGACGCATTTGCAACAGTTCCTTACCACACCAAGGGTGATTCCTACTGGAAGGATGAGTGGAGAAACTTCCACGTCCGCGCTTCGGAAGATGCATTCATCCAGAACGTTTCGATCTTCGCTGTTGGTTTCGCTGATCACTTCCTGATGGAGAGTGGTGGTGACATGTCCATCACCAACTCTAACTCCAACTTCGGTAACACATCTCTACACGCTATTGGTTTCAAAGGATTCTCCTTTAACCAAGACAAGGGTGGTTACATTACTCACATCATTCCACCTAGAAAGGTAGAAGATACACAGGCAAACACTAAGAAGATTGCCTACTACACCATTGATATTCAAGGTACTCTACAGACTAGTGGTAACTATACCAAACTATTCTTAGGTAGTGATGAGATCTCTGATCCTAGAACCAGACCTGCTGCCACCATTGATGGTTACAGAATTGGTGCTAAGTCTGGTGATAAACTATATGTCAAACTGGATCCAGCACCTGGAACGGATAACCTGTTTGAAGCATCCCTAGAACCAACTGGTTTCGTCAAGTATGTTGCAAAGGGTTCTATCCTCAATCCATCTGGTGGTGTAATTAACAGTGTCTATGCTGATGCTGCTAACCTGATTGAGTCTAACCGTCGCTTCATGCAAGAAGAAGTCTTCGGTTATATCCTAGAGAAGTATCCTAGACTCCAGAACATTTCTTATGTCAACCCTGGTCTAAATCCTGCTGGCAACCGTTACTTCGACGCACGTAACCTAATCGTTGCTAACCGCCAAGAGATTGTTGATGCAGCATATGCATCGATGCTTCAGACTTTCCCCAACTATGATGGAAACAATGGTAACACCTTTGGTGATAAGTGTAAGCGTGATATCGGTCTAATCGTTGACGCAGTTGCAGAAGACCTTAGAGATGGTGGCAACGCTAACATTATTGAGGCAACCAGAAGATATTTTGATGGTGCTGGTAATCCAATCAGCAATGGTTTGGTTGGTGAAGAAGATCCTGCAATCTTTGCATTCAATAGAGCAAGAGATCTTTGCAAGAAAGCAATTGCTAACCTGTTGACTGTACAAGCAGATCTATATGATCCTGATGCTAACAGCGAACTAACAACATATGGTATTAATGCTGGTTACACTGGTTCTGCAGCAGAAGAAGCAGGACTAACAACCAATGGCGTAACCATTGATGTTTCTCAGAAGCAAGATCCTGCTGGCAGAAACAAGGATGCACGTAACAGAATTGTCGCCAATAGAGATTTCATTCTCGACGCAGCACTGGCAGAGATCAGTGTATATCATCCTGACTTCTACATTCCTGGCGACTCCCAAACTGATGATCAGTCCAGACTTGCTGATGCATTCCGTCTGATCCGCCGTAATAGCAAGGAGATTGGAGACAAGGCACTTGCTTCTATTGCACTCAATCACCCCGATTTCTATATCCCTGGTGATCAGCAGACTGATGGTACTTCTAGATATGCTGATGCATATCGTCTCATTCAGCAGAACAAAGATCAGATCGTTGATACTGCACTAGCACAGATTGCATACGAGCATCGTGATTTCTACTTCCCTCTTGACTCTCAGACTGATGAGCGTTCTAGATTTGCGGATGCATACTACTTAATTCAAGCAAATCGCCAGGAGATCATTGACACTGGTTATGCAAACATGCTTGCATTGTATCCAAACTATGATGGAAACAATGGTAACACTTTTGGTGATAAGTGTAAGCGTGACATGGGATTCTTGATCGACGCTGTATCGCTTGACCTCATGGTTGGTGGTAACAAGTATTCCCGTAAGTTTATCTCTGAATACTTTGATGCTACTGGACAGAACTGGATCTCTGGTGGTCTACAGGGCGAGACAACTGAAAGTATTGAAGCATTCAACCAAGCACGTGATCTCATGCGTTCTGCGGTTGCTAACCAACTCAGTATTGTTGATGGAAGTGTTACTGCTGGAACAGCTGAGTATGGTGTAGGAACTACAATTATTCCCAACACTAATTCTGCTGCATGTACTGATGTTCAGTCCACAATTACTACTCTGGTTGACATCATCACCACACCTATTAGTAATGGCAACTTGAATTCTCTACCAGCAGAATCTTCTTATATCTCTGGAGTAGGTGAAAGTAAGTGTCGTAGAGACATTGGTTACTTTGTCGATGCAGTTGCACTTGACCTATTCATTAATGGTAACGAGTACACTTGGAAGTTCTGTGCAGAATACTTCACTAATGCAACCACACAAATTGCTAATGGTCTTGTAGGTGAGACTACAGAGAGCAGAGCTGCATTTGCTAAAGCTGCTGAGATGATGAAGAAGGCAGTAAGCAATCAACTATATGAAAAAGATCTAACCATCACTGCAGACAATGCACCTGGATCTGCATATGGTCAGGTAACTAAGAGTTTCACTCCACATGGTGCAACTTATGATCCAAACACTGGTGCTACGGTTCTTAGCATTGCTAATCATGGTCTGTCTGTTGGCGACTATATCACCATTGCTACTGACTCGCTAACCTTTACTTGTGATTTGGATGGCGATGCTACTCAGCATACATATCCAAGAAATACTGACCCCGCTGCGGGTCAGTACCTAGAAATTACTGCTGCTACCACTGATACAATCACTATTAATGTTGGTGATGGTGGTAGCAACACCAGTGTTCACACATTTGTAAGTGCTGCAACTGATGCAGTTACATTTGCTGGTAACACTGCAAACCAATTGATTGATGCTCAGACTGCACTATGTTCTGACGTTCAGTCTGCGATTGATACTCTCAACACTATTGTTCAGGATGTATTCACTGTTGGTAACCTCAACAGTATGCCACTTGAGATCAATAAGGGATCTGCTGGTCCTGGTGAAACTAAGTGCCGTAGAGACATTGGTTACTTTATCGATGCTGTCTCTGTTGACATGTATTGTGCTGGTAACAGGCACACCAAGGAATTCACGAGACAATACTTCACCAATGCTACTACACCACTAAGCAATGGTCTTGTAGGTGAAGAAGCAGAGAGCATCACTGCATTCTCTGCTGCTATCTCGGAGATGAGAAAGGCAGTATACAATGCTCTATACTACAAGGATCTGACTGTAACTGAAGGTGCTTCCGAGTATGGTGGTGCTGGTGGTAATGTCGATAGACAAGATGCTGCAGCATGTTCTGATGTTCAGAGCGCAATTCAAACACTGGGAGATTTGGTTACCGATGCAATTGCTGCTGGTAACATTAATGGTGGAATCTGGAACCAACCAGACAATGAAGGTTCCTTCAAGACTGGCGAAAGCAAGTGCCGTAGAGACATTGGTCACGTTGTTGATGCTATCGCACAGGATCTCTGGTTTGGTGGTAACGAGTATACCATCGCAGCAACTAAAGAATACTTCGCACAGAATGCTCTCATCTCTAACGGTGTAGACAATGAAGTTGGACCTGCTATCACCGCATTCAAGCGTGCTGCAGATCTAATGAACCGTGCAGTAAACAACCAATACTATGATAGAGATCTAACCATTACTCTTGATCAGGTTGGAGATCCTCCATTTGTATCAGACATTCATGCTGATGCATATAATCTTGTTCTTGACAATAAAGAGTTTATTGCTGAAGAAGCATATCAGCGTATGCTCTCTGCATATCCACTCTACACTCCTTCTGCTGGTAACACTAAGCAGGATTGCCTAGATGACGTTTATGACGTTCTAGAAGAGGTAATGTGGGATGTTAAGTTTGGAGGTAACTCTAAGACATATGATGCTGCTAAGGTTTATGTTACTAACATTTTCAATGGTGATGCAGTAGAAACATTCATCGATGCTGAGCGTGATGAAGCTGCTAAGGTCTTCACTGAAGTCAAGAACATTGCAATCCAAGTTCTAAGAAACGAAACGGTAACTGTTTCTGCTGGTAACACTCTAACTCAGACCAAGGATCTTACCATCGTTGATGACTGGGATATTGATGAGTTGCTACCTACTTGTGGTTCTGCTGCAGGTGCTGTTGATACTCTACTTGGTATCATCATTCAGGCAATTGGAAATGATGGTGGCGTTGGTACGCTAACTGCAGAGAGAACAACTGGTGCTACTGCGGATCCTGCATATGATACCGCAGTCAACATCACTGCTGCTACTGCAGAAACAATCACTATCAATGTAGGAACCTCTACTCACCTCTATCCACATACATTCTCCAGAGCAACTGCTGGTGCAGTAGTATCTGGTGGTAACTATCTACACAGATTTGTAAGTGCTGCTGCTGGTGCAGTCAACGTTGTTAATGGTCCTCAACTAACTCCAACCAACGCAACTTACAATGCAGTAACTGGTGACTTTGTGATGTACTTCGGTGCAGCACACGGTGTAACTACCAGCGATCAACTATCTCTTGACGACAACTCCTTCACATTCAAGTGTGACATGGACGACTTCACTGCCGACCATGTATATCCACGTCCTGGATCTGATTCCATCGTCGGACAGAATGTCAATCCAACTGCTGTAACTGACTACAGCATTACAATTAATGTTGGTGCATCTCCTCTAGTTGAATGGGATGTAACTGCTGCAACTTATGATCCTGCATCTGGTGATGTTGTAATCACTATTGGTGCTCACAGTCTACCTGTTGGCACTAAGGTCAAGGTGAAGACTGAATCCATTGCCTTCAAGTGTGGTAAGGACAACTATAAGACTGAGCACGCATATCCTCGTGCTGCAAGAGCATATCAACCTTCTGTATATACAGTAGGTAACTGCTCGGATGTTCTAGCAACAATCGATACTCTAACTGGTATCCTTTGTGATGCACTTCTCGCTGGTAATCTAGACGATCTCCCACCACTATCGAATGGTCTCTGGGATTGTGCAAACGTTAGATCTTCTATTGAGAACCTATTTGATATCCTTACCGATGCAATCGGTACAGGTTCTCTCGATGGTCTACCTGTACTCAACAAAGGTGACTTCACAATCAATAACGAAGCATCGAAGTGCTTCCGTGACGTTTCCTACATCGTTGACGCTGTTGTCAATGACTTGAGACTTGGTGGTAACATCAACAGCATTCAGGCAGGTGAAGCATACTATGTTGGTAACAGCCTCACCTACATCGATGGTGAGAAGACTGAAACCCTAGATGCATGGGATTATGTCGGACAGTTGGCAACTGCTGCCATGAGAAACTTCGACTTCCTTGCATATAATTGCTCTACTACTGCTGGTTCTGACATCGTAGATGTTGGTGACACTCGTGGTATTGTAATTGGCATGTCCGTTGCTGAGTATGATGCAGCATCTTATAATTGGGCAGAGCAACAAGCTCTTGAAGGTCTACTTAACTTCTCTGATAATGGTACAATTACGCAAGTTACTTCTACCATTCCTGCAGGAGCTTACGTTAGAGAGATTCTAAACGGTACTCAAATCAGACTAGGAACTATTGGTTCTAGACTAGAAGATGGTAGCCCAGTAAATGCTGTTCAGACCAACAATGGTAACATCAACCTACACTTCAGACTAGAGAAAGGTGCATGGGCAGACACTGATGTAAACACTGTCTTGGTTGGACCTGAAGATGGATGGCAGCAGGGTGGTGTAGAAGTCTTCCCAGATGTTATCGCTGATAGTCTAACATCTCAGAATTACAGAGAGTGTGAGGGAACCGCAGATGCAATCGAATCCCTAGTTGGTGTCATTACTACCATTATTAATAGTGGTCTTGGCACAGTTGTTAGACAAGAGCAGACTGTAGACACAACTGTTCTTTCTAAGAGAGCAACTGTATTCACCATTGATACTGGTGGTGGTGCATCTAACCCACACAACTGGGAGACAGGTACACCTGTTAGACTGGTTCCACGTCCACGTTTCGATCCAGTTACAGGTAAGTATGTTGATGTTGACAAGCGTCTTGTCAGATTACCTAATGGTTTCGAGACAAACAGAACCTACTATGTAATCGCTCCTGGTAGATTCACTTCTCCTGAAAACTATGCTAACACTTCCTTCTGGAATAGTGAAGCAACTACAACACTGATGCTCGCAACTTCTCCTGAGAATGCAGCAGCAGGTACATACATCTATGCTTCTGAGACTGATAGCATCGACAGAGATGTTGAGATTGACATCTATCAGTTTATTCTAGATGAGTCCTATGATCTACATGCATACACATCTTCTCTTGAGTCTTCTGATAGAATCAGAACAGAAGTAGCACACGTCTTTGATATTCCTGTCGATGGTGTAACACCTCAGAAGGTATTCATCAGAGCAGCAGAAGGTGGTAACTTGCCACTCATCTCCCAGAGTTACATTAATGACCCTCTGGTCGCTGTAACTGATCCTCTCGATGGTAACTTTGGTAGAATCAATCCAAATGTTGAGTTCTTCGTTCGCTATCAGTCTCCTAAGATCATTTCGATTCACAAGACTGCAGCAGATGCAAGAGCAAATGTACAACCAATCTCGTTTGCTGCTGGACAAAGTGGTGTAACATTTGATGTCTTCGCTAACAAGCGTAGAACACCAATGAAATTTGACCCATCATTCACTGATGGATCTACTTCTACTGGTAAGTGGTACGTCAACTGTAGAGATGACTCTGCTCAACCACAGTCTGTCCTCAACGACAACATCTTCTGGAGAATCAGTCAGTCTGATTACTCTGACAGACAGAGATCCACAGACATGTGGTACGAGCGTCTGGAGGATAATAGAGACAAGGATGATAGAACATACAAACTACGTTATGTCATTCCTTCTTACTTGGAGAACGCAAGAGATCCTATCAATGGATTTGTTCTCAAGACAAGAACTGACGACACCCGTAAACTTGTACCTCAGAAGATTGTACTGAAGCCTGTGACTGGCACAGTATATGGTGCTCGCTTTGAGAACAGACAGAACCCAGGTGAATTTATCGGTCAAACTGCATCACAACTTGCAGGATTTGATCAAGATTCTCTCTATGATCCATTCAGAAAAGAAGTTGGTGTTGAGTATCGTGAGTTTGCTAAGTTTGCATCTGGTGTTCAGGCAACTATTCAGTCTGCTCGTTACATCCCAGATGCTATCGATGAGACAATTGAGTATCTAGAACTCACGGTCTTTGACCATGCTATCGATACCAGAAACTTCCCTGGACTAAGAAACGAAGTTCTCACCACAGTTAAGATTACTGCTCCTCAGGGTGGTGCATTCGTAACTGATAAAGCAGATAATCAAGCAGGTGACACTAACTATGCTAGCTTTACTGGAAACACTTCTGGTAACTGCAATATCCATGCATACTACACTGTCAATGGTGAGCATTATCTCATCATCAAGGGTATCCGCAATGGCACTCTAGAGTACAGTGAGTTTGCTAACACCAGATTCTCTCAGACGCAAGGCAGCATCACTGTATTTGCTGACATGCTTGAGGATCAGGACATGGGCAAATCGCTACCTCTGAAGACTCATATCAGAAAAAATTTCCCAGAGTATTATTACAAGCAAAACGGCGCTAACGTTTATACCATCACCCCTGGTGATAGAATCACTGATAGTGCTGGTGTTGAATACTATGTTGATAGCGTCAAAGATGCAGGCATTATCGAAGATACATTCTACATCTTCGGTTATGAAACCCTACAGAGACGTATCGCTGGTCAGCAAGATGGTATCTACTATCTAACTTGCCTACGTGGTAACGTTTCTCCATTCCCAACAGGTGCTGGAGTCAGCAATAACTTCCGTAGATTTAAGTTCTCTCAGCCAGTCAGTAAACTCTATCCTCTCAACTATAAGAACGATCCTCTCTGGTTCCAAAACAATGGTACATCTAATGAAGAGAAGAACTACTACGCAGGTCTAATCGATCCACCTTCTACATTCTCTGCTGCAGACAACTACGTTCACGGTCTAGTTACCGTCAACGACTTCAAGAACTCTGTAACAAGAGAAGGTATTGATGATCTACTCAAGCAGAGTGCATTCATCGAGAATTCCTATGAAGCAGGTAGCAATCAAATCAGAGCACAAAGAGGTAACGCTACCGCTGGTTCTGAGGATCGCTTGATTCCTATCGCTGGTGACAGCACAGTTGTTGTTGATCAGCGTTACTACGTTGAACTCCGTAGACCATCTATCGCACGTGCTGGTAACCACACGTTTGAATACCTTGGTTTCGGTCCTGGTAACTACTCCACAGGTCTCCCAGCGCGTCAGGAAGTCGTCCTAACTCCTGAAGAGGACTTCTATGCCCAAAGTAAGAAACAGGACGCTGGTATCGTCTTCTACACGGGTATCAACTCTCAGGGTGATCTCTATATCGGTAACAGAAGAATTAATGCTATTACTGGTGAAGAGACATTCATCGATGCTGCAGTTCTTGCAGATGATGGAGACGAGGATGATACCGTAGGCGGTCTCGTTACCACTTTCGATACACCTGTAACTTTCAACCAGAATATCACGGTTGTTGGTGGTGATGGACAACTAGTCAACAACTTCGAGTCTCCTGTAACTATCTCTGTTCAGGATGATGACTTTACTCAACAGCGTGATGCTCTAATCATCCGTTCTAACGTATCTTCTGTCGATCCTGTAACTCAGTTGCAGCAAGACGAGGGTCTAGACAGAACTGCATGGGCACCACCAACTGAGGGTGACATCAGACTCAGCAAGAACAGCATCAGATCTGCTATCTTCCAGTTCAATGCTAGAGGAAATGGTCAGAGTTACATGTTCCAGACGCACACCGTTGCTGGTGTAGCATCTAACGCAACTCCTAACCAGTCTCCACTAATTTCTGCTGGCGGAACAAGAATCGCAGCATCTCAATATATCACCTATGGTGGTGTACTACCTGCTCCTGGTGATGTTCTGTTCAAGGGCGAGGAAGTTGGTAAGAATGGTTCCATTGCATGGATACTTGCAAACTACTTCCAGCAGATTGCAAACAACAGCATTGACAATATCGTCTTCGACGGTAGCAATGTTGTTAAACTTGAGTTCAGAGACTTCAATAGCGGTGTTGCACTTTCCAACTCTGACATTGGTATTACTTCTACCTCTCAGATTAGAGTCAGCAACTTCTACTATGATCCTAGACTGAACCTAACCTGGACAGTATATGCTACGAAGCCTGGTGATCCATTCGATCCTGCTGATAACTACTGCTACTTCCAAGTAATCGATCAGATTCCTCAGGATACTCAGGCATGGGAAGACATCATTGCAGGAACTGCACAAGGTGCTGACGCTCCTACCATCGAGTTCTCTAACTCTAACTTCAAGGAAGTTGGTGTTATTGGTGGTGAAGCACTCAGAACTGAGACTGAGACCATTGGTGATTACAAACTGGGTGTCAACACTATTGCAAGATCTACTCACGATGCATATAGAAATGCATTCGTTGAGAACCTCAACACCGATCCTCGTGCAAACCTAGACGTTGTTGGTAATGCATACATCAGCGGTCGTAAGACTCCTGATTATCTCTCCCACACCAACTTCGCAGATCGTGATAAGAACAGAATCCCAGATGCACTGCTAGTTGGTGGTGACAGTTCTGCTGTTGCTGATTATGCAACTCTCCGTGTTTCTACTGAGACTGCAGCGATCACTGAGTCTGGTAGAGGCAACAATGAAGGCAAGGTTGGTATCAATGCAACTGATGCTGAACTAGACAGAGCACTGGTTGTCAAGGGTGACTCCAGATTCTCTGAAGACGCAAGATTCGAGCGTGACATCGAAGTCAACGGTGATGGATCTGTTGCTGAGATCAGAACATCCGAGACGGTTGGTACATTCAACCTAATCACGGATGATACATTCACTGGTACAATCAATCTTGGTAACAAGGTAGAGAACATTAACATCGGTAACACTACCGAAGAAGATCAGTTCATCAGAATTGGTCAGACATCTCTACACAGTAACATCTTCCTAGGTGTAACTCCAGATGATCGTCCTTCTGACAATGCTCTAACCATCAGTAAGATTGAAATTGGTGGTGCATATAACAATAACGAATCTCAGTCGTTCACCAGAATCAAAACTAAGTCCTTCAAGGTTGATGGTGACTTCCAACTAGGTTCGAGAAGAACAATTAATGATACTGTAACACTTTCTACAACTGCTGGTACAGTCAACTTCTTCTCTAACTCTGGTTCTGCATCGATCATCAACTTCGGTCTAAATGCATCTGAGATCAATATCGCTGGTCAGGGTGGTACAACTACCATTAATAACCAGTTAGAAGTTATTGCTTCTGCTACATTCAACGGTAACATCACACTCTGTGGTGGTGTTGCAGCGTTCTCCTTCACTGGTGGTCGTGGTAAACTAGGTTCTCCAATCACTGCACATGACGATGGTATCCTAAGCGATACTCTCTTCAATAAGAACATTGACATCCTCAACGTTCTTGTCAAACTAACCACCGAAGAAGGATATAACGAGGTTGACACCGCAGGTAGTGGTAATTGGGGTGGTGCTGGATTCCAAGCAGCACGTGGAAGTATTGGTGGCACACCTGTTGTTGAACCTCAGGATCTTCCTGCTCTAACTGGTGATGAGTATTATCTACCACTTCTCAACGCACCTAACAAACTGAATGGTGATCCATACTTCGTTGAGAATGACTACATCATTATCAATAGCGCAGAGAGTGCTAGTGGACATCCTGAAATTGTTCAGGTTGTTGAACTAACCAGAACATCTGTTGCTCCATACTACATTAAGGTTCGTCGTCAACCACTCGGAACATACACTGCTGTTCTAACTAACCATCCTGACAGAACACCAATCTATAAGGTAAATGTTCAGTTTGATGCTACTTGGACTGAGCAACCATTGAACAGCAATGTTCCTGGTTCTCAAGACAATGTATATCTTGCAGAATTTGGTGGTAGCCTAACCAATAATGATTATGTAATCATCGATCGTGAAGATACAACCAGCGATGGAATCTTCGATCAGGGTGAGGTTATCAAGGTTCTTGCTCCTCTATCTCAGGAAGTTCAGAAGTTCAGAATCTCCAAGGATTGTAATGATGCTGACGGTGATGTATTTGTTGTAGATTCTACTACTGGTGATGTTACCATTGGTGGTGCAACAACAATCAACAACACACTAACAGTCAAGGGTGGTTGTGGAACAATTCAGACAGTTCAATTCACTGCTGATTGTACCGCTGGTGAATTCAGATTAACTAATGTTGTTATTACAACTCCTGGTAAGTCACTCTCCGACATCAATATTGGTGATGTTGTTGATAACATCCTTAATGAGTCTTCAATCGAATTCCTCTATGATACTGAGGTAATTGCAATTGACACTAGCAACGCTGTTGTCGAACTCAGCAAAGCAGTTGTAGGTTCTACCTCTGCTAGCTTCACTGGCGAGTTTAGAAGAAACGAAAAAGTTCTCCTAACCAATGGTAATGAAGTTCCTACATTCAGAGTAGACACTTGCACTGGCACAACTCACATCGGCAACCATTACGGTAGAATTGAGGTTGAGTTTGCTCATCAGGGTCAACAGGGATCTATCACAAATAATGCTGCTCTAGTACCTAACTTTGATTCTGGTAACATTGCAAGAGCATACAGCTACTGGTTCGATCCTCAAATTGTTTCTGATGGTGGTCCTGACACTACAATTAGAGTTGGTGTTACTGGATCTAGCGGTCAAATTCAAGTTCCTGTACAGAGTCTTGGTGTTGGAACTGGTAAGTTTGCAGTTGATGATATCGTATTTGTTGGTGATGCAACGTCAGCATCAACAGGCATTGGCGATTTCATCATCGGTAAAGTTACTCAGGTTATCGAAGATGTAGCAAATCCAACTGTCGTGATTGCTGACGTTGGTGATAGTCTTGGAACCAATAATACATTCGTAATTGGTGACAGTGCATTTGCTGTTGGTAATGTAGTCAGAAGACTAGTCAAGCATCGTGAAGTTGCAAATGTCATTGATTTTGAAGAGAGAACAAGAATTAATGCTGGTGCATCTAGCACTTATCTCTCCCTCATCCTTGACAGAGGATACATTGTACAACAGAAACTAGACTACCTCAACTGGGTTGTACTTACAGACTCCCAGGGCAGATCTCTTGCCTGGACAGCAGTCAAGGGTAGAATGTTTGGTGTCGTTCATTCTGCAACAATGAATGAGCAGCGCACTGACGGCGGCATTGCATACAGAACTGGTGATCTAAATGTCTCTGGTGGACTAACTCTAACAGGTGGCAACTTCACAATTTATGATTCCATCAATCAGACACAACTCTTTAGAGTTGTCAACGATGACGGTCACGCCGATCACCAAGGTCTGATCACTTGGGACTGTGGTGTTGTTGCTCGTGGTGACTTCTACCTGTTCACCGCACAGGATCCTGAGAACGTCATTACAAGCCCAGACTCCACAACTCCATCCTTCTTCGTTGATAACCTTGGCAATGTAGGTGCTAAAACTACGCTTACCGTTACTGGTAATGCTAGTGCAACACCATCTCCAGTTGTTGAGCAACTATCTATCCAGAACCTAGGTATCAATGGTACTAAGAAGTTCACTGTCAATCAAGATAACTCTCTTGACTCCTTCGGTATTAATAACTTCTATTCGTCCAGTGGCGGTAGACATACTAGATATCTCTCTGCTGCATCTGCTGAAGAAGAACTGACCCTAACGCCAAACATTGTTTACTGTGTCAATGTTCAGGCATCTTCTACACTGATCCTAACTCTACCAACTTCTCCTGTAACTGGAGATACGGTTAAGATTGTTGAGGTTGGTGGTCAACTAAGTTACAACACATCTCTTGTTCTTAGAACTGCAGAATCCTCTGGAGTCAAGATTCAAGGAGATGCTACTGGTACACTACTTGGAGACAGAATTACTCCTTATCCATCTGGTGAACTGGTTGTACAAACACCAAACGCAGCATTCACACTCGTATACCTAGGAGGAACCGATAACAATGGTCAGGTTGGAATTCCAACATCCGTACAGGGTTGGTGGCTAATGGAGGTCTGATAAATGGCAAGTTACAATAGAATCAAGGCACTGAAAGCGGTCCCAATCGGGACCATAGTGCCTTGGACTGGTTCGTCCAGTACATCACAGTTGCTAGATGAAGCAATTCCAACTGGATATCTTGTGTGCAGAGGTCAAACTGTACGTGCTATTGATTACCCTTTACTAGCACAGTTACTTGGAAATGCATATGGTCCTTTTCAAGAACCTGGAGGTCCACCAGTTGGTATTCAAAACTCATATCCAAATTATACTGAGGATGATGTTTTTGTTTTACCATCATTAAATAATACCTCTTTGGTTGACCTTGAGGGGTCTAGACTTGATCCTCTAGATCAATTTGTTGTCGGAGAATACATTACGGAAAACGGTAGTGATGCTGCCCCGTTGAGTAATGTTGTGTCATATGTTGATGTTAACTTCCAAGTAGAACCAGATAGTTTGTTGTCTGGTAAACTTACTGGTGTTACTTTACAGGAACCAGCATACTTTGATACTTATAGAACTATTCCTAGAAAACTAGGTGTTGACCATACTCCTCCTCATACTCACCCTAGACCTACAGGTGAGAATGCAGATCCATATCCATCTGCACAACCATCAGGTAGATACATCGCATTCTTTATTCCTGGTAACTATGTTACACAGGATGATCAGTGGACTACTGCTGACTCTGTAAACGCAGAAGATCAGAATGAGATTGCAGATAGATTTGAACCTGGCACAGTCAATCTGACATGGTATGACCCAACAAACCAGAGTTTGCCTACCATGGACACATTCCATGATTTTACGGCAGAGTCTCCAGTCTTACCTGCTAGCAGAAGTGCAAACAATCCAAGAAATATTTCCGCATTTGCACAAACATTAAATTCATATTCTGACGATTATAGTTGTCTACCATCTCAACAGGCTCCTGCCGTTGCAAATCAATTCCCTCCTCCTGGTAACTATTCTGGTCTTTTGAATTTTTACCCAGGTGTGGATGTTTCTGCTGCAAGAAATCAAGGAACTTATCCTGTTACATTGAACCACAACACTGACTCGTGGAACTCTACTGCATTGCAATCTCATAATCACTTCACAATTGACCTTAGCATGACGCTTGGTCAGATGCGTGTTCCTGGAACTATTCTCATAAATAATATGACGACAGGAACTATTGCACCTGTTAGTGTTGACAAGGCTTTGAGTGTCCAAGTCAATCCTAATACACCTTCGTTAACCACATTAGTTGTAATAAGGGCATTCTGATGGCAGTATTCTACGGAAAAGAAAAATCAAAAGTCGGAACGAATACTGGTACAATTATTCATTGGGCAAGACAGTTACCTACAAATGATCCAGAGGATCAAACACGTAAGGAATTACTTCCCTCTGGATATTTGCGTTGTGATGGTACAGTTTATTCTGCAGAAATTTTTCCAGAACTTGCTACTATCTTAGGTACTGGTCAAAATTGTAGATTTAGAAAACCAACTCAAACATTACAAGATAATCAATTTCAAGTTCCAGACTATGGATCAAAGAAATTGAGAGCATCTTCTGGATCAAACTTAGGTGATGAGATTGATCTTCGTATTGAAGATGATGATGGAGAAGAAATTGTCAAATCTGGTGTAGGATTGGAAGTTCAAAGTAACATCGGTACTACATACGAGATTCAATATCAAGGTAATTTCTTTCTTCCATCGCAGCAAATTGTTATCACAGGTCAACCTGGATTTACAAGAGCAACAGGAAACTATACTGAAGTTACTGAGGTATTGCAAACAGCATTTTTACCACATGCTCACTTCCACGATGGAACTAGAACAAGACAAGCGTCTTCATTAGGCAACGAATATAATAATATTGGTAGAAACTTTTATTCTCGCAAATCTACACTTTGCATTCAACCTTGGTATTATAATACTTACCAACCTCTCTGTATGCTAGCAGCGGGTAGACTTAGAACTGCGAATATTACTCAAGCATCCGATCCATATGGTGGTGGTGGTGGATTATTTGGTAGATGTGTTAGATACTATTATGGTGCATGTTTTACTGGTTGTGACTTTTCTGGAGCAAGATATGAGTGCTTGATTCCAGATGGAACTAGTTGTGGATATCCACTGTGGAGTGGACAAACTTCTGGATGTGCTGGTGGTGGTGGTGGTCCTGAAACACTTAATTGTGGTACTGTTCAGTATACTGGAACATTATATTCTGTTTGCGAGTGTAATGGATTTGCTGGCGTTGACCCAGGTGATGCCAGACCACAAAGAGGTCCTCAACAATTAACACCAAACTATTCTGACCCAACTGTTCCATGGGACTCTGTTAAAACTGATGATAGAGAGGGATTCTCTGCTATCTCAAACGTTACAACTGAAGTAGAAAACTTCGGTGATGAAGCAATACACAGGCACTTCGTTAATTTCAGTGCAGATGAGCATACATATGTTGTGAACACAACACCAGTGTTCATTCCTGCTGCTCCCCTTGTCTCTACCATTCAAATTCAAGTCAATACAGAGAACAAGGCAGATCAATTTATTCAGCCTTACATCGTACAAGAGTTTCTAATTAAATTCTAATGACAGCCTCTTATAGAAATAAATTCGGTAACTATAAGCAGGAGCATGAGGCAAACTATGCTCCATGTGGATCTATATTCCCTGTCTTAGTTGATAGTTTTTCTGGTAAACCCACTATCCAAGCAGGTGCTGGATCTGGATTAGAACCACCAGAACATGCATATCAAGATTACTTATACTGTGATGGATCTGTTCTCAATATTAGAGACTATCCTCAATTATATAATGTTCTGAGAAATTCATATGGTGGATCAACATCAGTAACAAAGTTGAGTCCATCTGTTGCTGGTGGTATAAAAAGATTTCTTAGAGGTGATGCTGTAGGATTGTCTGCAACAGATTGGTATGCTGTTATAAATCAAGATCCTAGTGTTCAGGCTACAGTAAAACTACCATATCCATATGGAGTTAGTTTTAGATTTTTCGATAATACAGGCAATACACCACCTGGAAATGGACTAGGGAATCTAAATTCTAATGACTGGGAATATGATACATTTTATGGCACTGAAGCACCAACACAAGCAGAACTAACAGCAATTGCCCCAGGTGCCACGGAATTTGTATATAAATTGAAGTTTCCTGATGATGTAGACACTAGCACTTTCAGTGGAACACAGTCATATTTCTTTGGTAACTCTGATCACCCTGCTACCATATTCAATAAAGGTTTCACAATCAGAGATTATCCATATAATGTTGGAACATTTACTTTACCAGACTATAGAGATAGAATTGTAGTAGGATTTGGCGGAGTCGATGGTGATGGATCTCCAACGGTTGAGAATGCTCTAGTTAATGAGGTTGGACAACTTGGTGGTAGTTGGTATATCAGTAAGGATCAACTTCTCGATGGTGGTGTATTCTTTACTGTAGGTGATGTAAGAACGAGAGGATATTCGGATATTGCTGCTGATGTTTTTACATATCTTACAGGTAGTGTAAGTTATAGAGTAGGACCACTATCTGATCATATCTTTACTAGACCAGCAGAGCACAACCATAAGATTCTATCTTGTAAACCAGATGAACTAAATGACAATGAAGTTGGTGCTATCAACTGGGATGAGTTTGCTGTCATGTACAGTGAAACTAGAGCAAATATTGCATTGTTTGAACCAGCAACATCTGGTGGTGTAGCATTAGGTCACTCTCATGGTCTGACAAGAGATAGATTGAATGATCCAAATGCTGCTACCTATGGTAACACTGCTGGCATTGGTGGACTAGATCCTAACACACCAGCAAACGTATTGTATGATGTTAGTGATAACATCATTGCTTCTACAGCAGTATATGATGATATTTCACTGGAACCACATGGACCTGGAACAGGTGAATGGGAAGGATTTGATAAACCAGGCATTGCACAGAGTAATAGATATCTAGCATTTGGATATAAAAATACTGCTAGTATTAATGACCCTGGCTCTTTGAAAGTGACTAGAAGTGTAACATACACTATGGATTTCACTGGTTACACAGAGTTTTTCATCTATGCTATTGCAGGAAATGATAGTAATGGTGGTGAGAGACCTAATAACCCAGAAGAGGGTTTGGTAGTAGAATTTTCAGATGGATCGGAAGTTGAAATTATTCCATCTGCTAGAAAATTTAATAATGACAATAACATTGAGAGCGGGTTTGAGCAGTATGATGCTGTTTATGCTTATTGGACAGCAAGCACTATCACTATTCCCACGGCACTACAGAACCAACCAAATCAAACTGTAAAAATTAAACAAATACTTAGATCATCTGACCCTGGGGATGGTGAGGGATCTGGTGGTGTAGAGCAAGGTTCTGGTGTTCCTGCTGGAAATAATAATGCTAACGATATGTTTGGCATTCAAGCAATTGGATTGCGTGGTGGTATTACTACTGATCCACCAGATCCAGATGGTGAATATCCAATCACAGGATCTACGTATTTCAATGTACTCAGCATTACATATGATTCTGCAAACAATTGGTGCTTAGTTACAACCAATGAGAATCATGGTTACCAAGCAGGTAAGACAGTTGAAATTGCTGGTGCTATTCCTGATGCTTTCAACGGTGCATTTGTAATCCAAGATAATAATCAACTTAGTGGATCTACATTTACATATGAAGCACCAGCAGGTGTTCCTGCATCTGCATCTGGAAGTGCAATCACTGTTAGATTGGCTCCTGGATATTTTGAGGATGTTGTAACAACACCCGAACCAAGAATGTATGTTGTTGATGACAACACAGGTATTGGTGGTAAAACTGAGGTATTTGTTATTCCTGGCACTGGTGTTTCATTTGGTTTTGAAGAACAGGTGGGAGAAGGTGTCATCAATACCGATCCAATCCCTGCAGAGACAGGTGAAGTCACACAACTACAAGTAACATTAGATGCTCCTGGTGGAGGTGGTGGTGGAACATTTTCTGATGGCGGTGATGCTGGATATGCATATGCATCTTTCCAATTAGACGGATCATTCTACACAATCTACGCATATGGTGGAGAAGGTGGACAAGCAGGTGACAGTGGTGGTGCAGGTGGTGCTGGAGGATCATTCTTAATTCCTCAGGAACTTATTGACAATCCACTGTTTTCATATACTACAAATGCAGGATCTGACGGTGCTGCTGGAAGTGGAACATCACCTGGAAGTGGTGCTGGACCACAATTCCAAGGTGCTGCATCTACTAGATCTGGTGGTAATGGTGCATCAGAAGTATTCCAAACCACAACTGGTGACGCTGATTTTGTCTTACAGACATCTACAACATACACACCACCAGCAACATACCCAGGAGAAGCATCTAGAATCCACGAACTAAGAGTCGTTGGTGGAGGCGGCGGTGGCGGTAATGGTAACGCCAACTCTGGTTGTCAAGATGGTGGATATGTTGGTGGTTCTGGTCCTCAGGATGGATCTGCAACTGGTGGAGATGGTGGTCCTGGCGCTCTAATTAATGCAACAATTGGTGGTACTTTTGCTAACTTACAGTTTGCATTTGGTCAAGGCGGCGGCGCTGGTGTCAATGCTCGTGATGGTTATCAAAATGGTGCTGGATATGAATATGGTCCTGTATCCTCTGGTGGCGGTGGCGCTTCTAGTGGTGGTAACGGTGGACTAGGTGCATACGGTAACGGTGCAACTGGTGGTGCTGGTGGCGGTACAACTGCTGTATTCTATGAAGGTGCTATTCCCATCATTGGTGCTGGCGGCGGTGGTGGCGGCGGCGGATCAGGTGGTGGATACAATGGCGGTAGTGCATATGATGGTTGCTATCGTGGTGGAAATAGCCAGTCTGCAAGAACTTCTTTACACTCAAGAACATCTGCTATTGACTTCTCTGGTGGTGCTAATGGCACCCAAGGTGGTTGCACCGCTGGTGGCGGTGGTGGAGGCGGCGCTGGATGTGGTCCTAACGGTCAAT
>Ga0255778_10001252_pt1 | contig 22849 bp, 26 predicted proteins | sample 071ome_31_FD_179976 | JGI IMG/M metagenome (GOLD analysis project Ga0255778, IMG submission 179976) | Coastal salt marsh microbial communities from the Groves Creek Marsh, Skidaway Island, Georgia - 071405CT metaG (version 2) | ecosystem: Environmental > Aquatic > Marine > Intertidal zone >...
GATCATTTACAGCTAAGTCTGCGAGTATTTTTCTATCGACTTTAACACCTGCGTTATTTAAGCCATTAATAAATTTAGAATAAGCAAGATCATGTTGTCTTGAAGCTGCATTTATTCTTGAAATCCAAAGTTTTCTGTAATCAGATTTCTTGTCTTTTCTATGTGTAAAAGCATCTGCACCTGCATGCATAACTTGTTCTTTTGCAGCTCTCAGTCTTTTACTTCTAGCTCCTGTATAACCTTTAGCTTTTTTTAATACTTTTTTCTTAGATTTCTTGCTCTGAACAGAACTTTTAATACGAACCATATTAACCTAACAACTTTCTGATTTTCTTACTATCACCGCTGGATGTTTCTACATCTCGCTTTAACCTTTTCCACGTACCAGAGCTTTTAGCTAATTTATAGTGAGACCTGTGCGACCTACGTCTTATATATTTACCAGTTCCCGTTACTTTAACTCTTTTCTTCATGCTCTTATGAGTTTTTTGTTTCATTTTTTTCCTCCTAAAGGTGCAAGCACCATTGTTAAAGACTTGCCGTCAGGACTAGAGGTAGACTCAACCATTGCAATGTCACTTAATTCTTCAATATAATTATTTAAAACTTTTTGGCCAAACTCTGGATGTTCAGCTTCTCTTCCTCTGAATCTCATAGTGAATTTAACCTTATCCCCCGAATCTAGAAATTTTCTTGACTTATTTAACTTAATTTTGAAATCGTTTGTATCAATTTTAGGTTTAAGCTGTATTTCTTTAACTGAAATTTTTACTTGTTTTTTGCGAGATTCTTTTGCTTTCTGAGCAAGTTCATATTTGTATTTGCCATAATCCATAAGTCTTGCAACTGGTGGATTACCCTCAGGTGATACTTCAACCAAGTCTAGATCCAGTTGTTCAGCAACAATCAGTGCTTTTTTTAGTTCAAGTTCGCCAATCTGAACACCATCTGGCGCAATAACTAGCAATTTCTTTGCACGAATTCCTTCGTTTATTTTTAATTCAGGTATATTTTCTCCTTCCAATAAAAAAAACAGCACGAAGCTGTTTTTACAACCACACTATTAATCACAGTGGGTGGAACATTGTTCGCTTGTGATAATTATAGCTAGTTATTAATTTATTTATAAAAAAAGATTATTTAACGCTGAAGCCGCTTCAATACCTTTATTTTTACTACCTTTAGTTCTAGCTATTGCTTGATCAATGTTTAATACATTTAAAACACAGTTTGCGATGTAAATATTATTTTTTATTGTTAGATTTATTAATCCATCAATTACACCTTTTGAAATATATTCATAGTGATCCGTATCACCTTTTACTATTACACCAATGGCTATAAATTTGTCTACATCTTCATTAATTGAAAGATCATTAATTTTATAGACTATCTCCCATGCACCATCTACTAAATATGTTGATATGTCGAAATTTTTATCAAGGTTATTTATAACGCCATTAAGTAAATCATTCGTAATATTCTCATAATAATTTGCAGCAACTATGGCTACTTTATTCTTCATTGAATACGTGCCCCATTTTCGATTCTTTAGTTTCCAAATATTTTTCATTTTCTGGTGTAGTTTTTCCTAATAAGGAAGTTCTTTTTGTAATACTAAGACCGTAACCTTCAAGTCCAGCTCTTTTAGATGGATTGTTAGTTAATAAGTTCATTTTTTCAATTCCTAATGATCTTAAAATTAATGCACCTGTTCCATAATCTCTTTGATCATTTTTGAATCCAAGTTTAAGGTTTGCATCTACAGTATCATCCCCTTCATCTTGAAGTGAGTATGCTTTTATTTTGTTCCCTAACCCAATCCCTCTTCCTTCATGACCTCTCATATACAACAGTACACCGCTTCCATTTTTAGAAATTATACCTAGCGCATTGGATAACTGAGTTCCACAATCACATTTTAATGAAAACAGAGTATCACCAGTTAAACATTCTGAGTGGACTCGGACCATAGTTTCTTCATTATCGAGATAATCTCCAAATGTTAATGCAATATGTTCAGTATTATCTATCGTATCTTTATACACATGGCCTGTAAATTCACCGTAGTGAGTTGGGATTTTAGATTTCGATACAAACTCAACAGGGTTTGAACTATCTAATCTGTGTTGTATAAGATCTTTAATTGTACCAATTTGAATATTATGAACTTTTGAAAATTCAACTAGATTGTCCATTCTTGCCATTGATCCATCTTTATTTATAATTTCACAAATAACAGCCACTTCTTTGTGACCTGATAGTTTGCATAGGTCTATTGCGGCTTCTGTGTGTCCAGCACGTCTTAATACCCCACCATCCATAGCTTGTAATGGAAAAATATGACCTGGAACATTAAAGTCCTCTCTCGTAGAGTTTTCATTTAGTAGACCTTTTATTGTTTTGAAACGATCTTCAGCTGATATTCCAGTTGTTACTCCGTTACCTTTTAAGTCAACTGATGCTGTATACGCAGTTTGCATTTCATTATTTACACCCTGCATTAAAGGCAATTCTAATTTTTTTGCAATTCTTGATGATATTGGTGCGCAGACTAATCCTTTTCCATATGTAATCATAAAATTTATATGTTCAGCAGTTAAATGTTCAGCAGATATTATTAAGTCTCCTTCATTTTCTCTACCTTCATCATCAACAAGGATGATCATCTCGCCATCCTTAAATAATTTAATAATATTTTTAATATCAGATATCATGATTAATTTTCTCTAAATATTTTATTATTATGTCGTATTCAACGTTAGTTGCACTACCAATATTTAAATGTTTTAAATTTGTCCTATTATAAGTTTCACCTATTACAGCAACTTCAAACATATCTTTGACAGGGTTAACTATTGTCAATGATATACCATTAATAGTTACTGATCCTTTATCGACAATATATTTACTTATGGCATTTTTAAATTTAAAATTCCACATATTATTCTCAAGTTCATTAATCTCGTGAATTTCTATTGTTGAATCTACGTGTCCCTGGACTATATGACCACTTAAAAAACTGTCTAAAGTCGCTGGTAACTCTAAATTTACATATCCACAATGATTATTATTTAAAGCTGTTCTTGTATATGTTTCAGTTGATATTTGGAAAATTAAATTTTCATCTTTGTATTCCTTCAGAGTCAAACAACACCCGTCTATTGCAATGCTTGTACCTAGATCTAAATTTGAGTAAATTTCATTATTAAAACTTACAGATAACATATCTTCATTTAGATCTACAACTCTACCTATATCGGATATTATTCCTGTAAACATTACATATAAGTATATGTTGTTAAATGATTATCTTTAAGAGGAAATTTATTAATTAGTTTGTAGTTATTTTGTAATGAATTTATTACTTCGTCACTAAATTTAATTCCACTAGTTATATCATTCATACTTTTAAACCAATAAAACTTATCATATATTGCATTAGCTGTGAAATATTTGTGTAAGTAATTGCCACCTTCAATCAACAATGAATTTATATTTAACATTTTTAATAACTTATTTACTTCGAAATTCTCATCAAGTAATGAAATAACATTATCTGCCTGATGTTTAAAAGAAGTTATAAAAAAAAAGTCAGAATTTTTAGATAAGTGAGTTTCAATATTTGGATCAGATCCCCAGAAAACAATTTTAGTAGGATTGCTATTTTTAATATTAATTTGTCTAACATCAAGTTTTGGATTATCGATTAAAAGTGTATTCTTACCTATTGCTATTCCATCTACACTTGCTCGTAGAATATGTGTTAAAGCTAAGGAAATATTATTAGATATATATTTATCATCACTTTGATCATTGTAAATGTAATCATTTTGTGAACTTGCAATCTTGCCGATTAAGGTATTTGTACTTTCATTAATTTTTTGATTTACGTAGTGTGGATTAATTAAATTATTTGCATTGTATTCAAATTGGATATTCAAGCCTTTATTTTTAAAAAGTTCAATACTTTTTCCATTAGTTCTTGGATCTACATCTAAATCACCTATAACAATATTTTGTATAGAAGTATTAAGTAACTCTAGTGCGCATGACGGAGAAGTATCAGAATGAAAACATGGTTCGAGCGTGACATATAATATGTCATCTTTCTCAATAGTTGTTTTACTTATTAAATCCATTTCAGCATGATTTGTCCCTGGACCGTGATGAACACCTGTAGATTTTATATTTCCTTTGTTGTCGGTAAGAACAGCAGCAACTTTCGGATTTGGAAAAGCTTTCGTGTTCAATGCTGCAATTATTGCATCCTGCATAAATTTTGAATAATTTAAATATGATAAAGGGTTATCCAAAAATTGCACCACCTTGTACTACTACATCAACCCCAATTTTCTCAAATATTTCTAAATCTTTGTTTTTAACACCACCATCCACAATTATTTCACCAGAATAATGGGGAAAGCAGTCATTAAATGCATTCACTTTATTAGGTAAATCAATAGCCTGATCTTGATTGGAAAACCCAGGATTTACACCTAATAACAATACAGAGTGTGCATATTCTAAATATTCATCTAGTTCTGAAATTGATGTAGCCGGTAAAAGACCTATGCCAATATTTTTATTAAATTCAGAAAGCTTAATGAAGTCTTTTAACTCAGTTGACTCTTTATGAACTGTTACTATGTCTGCACCACAGTTAAATGCTAATTTTCCATATTTTAGATTGTCATTAATCATTAAATGAATATCTAAAAAATAATCTGTATCATTTTTGAGCATCTCAATTACTTTAAATGACATGCTTATATTCTCGGCAAAATGGCCATCTGTAATATCAATATGTAACTGGTCAAATTTTTCATTATTACTTTCTATGTGATTCAAAAGATTTAATTGATTAGCCGCCTGAATGCTTGCTGAAATTTTCATTTTAAGCCTCTTAAATAATCAGGAAATAACATTTTATTTTTTCCCTCAGGAGTTACATATTCTGGATATAGAACTCCATCTTTATATATTATACCTTCTGAATTCTTCTCTTCAGTGTAACTATGGATCTTAAGAATTTTATTTTTATGCGAAGTAAAAGATGGGCCCATTACGTTAAATGCTCTAATTTTTGTCTTAGCATTAAAAAGAGTATCTTCACTAATATTGAAATCAGTTTTTGAAAATTTAGATGTTCTAGAACTATTTTGAGGCTGTTCTTTTCCAGTGCTTAGAAAATCTATTTCTTTATAATTCTCATTAAAACTATTTGATAATCTTTCATATACACTTGATGCATAATCATCTTCCGATACAGGTACAACACTTTGATATATAATTCTGCCAGTGTCTATATCTTCATCGATACGAAAAACAGTAAATCCAGTTGTAGAGTTATTGTTTAATATAGCGGATTCAACTGGTGAAGGACCTCTTAGTTCAGGCAACAAACTTAAATGTATATTAAAAATATTATTGTTTGATTTAAGGAAATTAGGAGAAAATATTTTTGCGAAACTTGCACTTATACCTATATCCATATTGCTATAGACCGAATCTTGTGTAAAGTATTTAAATTCAATATTGTTTGATTTACAAAACTCTTCTACAGGATTTACAACTAGTTTTTTTCCACGCCCACTTCTAACAGGCTCAGTTGTTACAACAATAATAGATTCTTCAGAATTATTGACAGTAGCAAGGTATGGAATACTCCTAAAATCTGACCCAAAAAAATATTTATATTTTGTCACCTGGAAAACCTTTTATAGAAATTTCTTTTAATGCCTCTTTCCTTACTTTTCTGTTTAGTTGTTTTAATAATAATTGGCCTTGTAGATGATCATATTCATGTTGGAGTACTCTACCTAATAAGTCTTCACCTTCATAAATTACTTCTTCACCATTTTGATTTAAACATGAAACTTTCGCATATTCATATCTATCAATATCCCAGTAATACCCTGGTAAAGATAAACAACCTTCCATAAACACCACACTCCCCTGCAAATCGTCAAGTTTTGGATTGATTGCGACTTTAGGACCGTCACCAGCATCAAATACAAATATATTTTTATTGATTCCTATTTGTGGTGCTGCTAAACCTACGCCTGGTGCATCATACATTATTTGAATCATTTTATTTGTTAGTGAAATAATGTAGTCATCAATTTTTTCAACATTTACGGATTTTGTTGTTAATGATGGATGTCCAAATACCACAATCTCAGACATTAAATAAACCTTGCTCTACTTATTTCGTAATCTTTGAGATTTTTAAACATTTTTATAATTTTTAAATAATCATAACTTTTATTAAAATCTATGTTGATTTCATATAAAAAGTCATCGTTTAATTCAATAGGGCCACGAATATATTCATTATTTTCAACGTTTATCTTTTTTGATGTCTTGAATGTAAATACTTTGTTTAACAAACTTGGTCCAAATTTTAATCTTGTATTTTGTTCTTTTAAAATCCATTTATTCATATTTTTACTGTTGAGTACTTTATTAATATCTATTTCATTTGTAGAGAAAACAACAATATTAATATTATTTTGTTGTGAATAATTTAATAGAGACAATAAATAAATTACCTTATATGAATTTAATATATTGTTAGTTAGCAATGTTGGATTAACAATAAGAATCCCTTCTACTTCTTTTTCAGTTAATTTTTCAGCAAAAGTTAATTTATTAACATCTGGTAATTTGTTGTTGGTGTAGAAATGTTTTTTCTCTCCTTTATGTTTATTCGTGTATAAATTAATACAATCTTGAATAGTGTTCCCGTAGAAGTATTCAATATTATATGAGAAATTGTTGTAGATCTCTATTTTTTCATTATGAAACTCTAAATTTGGAAAGTAGTTTATAAAACTAAAATTACCACCAAAAATATTATTTTTTATATATGCTGCTTCTACAACGTTGAAATTGTTTAATTTTGGTAATTTCCAAGCAGTGTTGTTTGAATCATAAAAGTAATAATTTGTTTTGTTATCTATTATTAATTTATCAAAATTGGTATTTAGAAGAATAATATTCAATAAATTATTATTTTTTAATAAATCAAACTCTTCTTTACCTCCATATTGTTGATAAAAACTAATATCTAAGTAATCAGATAGATAGTTGTATAGTTCTTTAGCAATTTTTAAAGAAGGTACAAAGAACACATTGTTTTTTTTGTTATCAAAATCATTAAAACTTTTTATAGAAACATTATTTACCTGCTGTTTATTTAAAACTTTTTGATTACTTAAAGCAAAAATATCAACAAAATTGTACAACAAAATTCCTATATTTAGTCGATATGATATTGCTAATTGTTGAAGATATTTTAATTGACTTGAATTTAGAGTTATGTTTATATATTTTTTAATTTGTTTTGGATTTTCGATTAAGGATTCGTTAGATGTAGATAGAATTATTGCTTTGTAATCTCTATTTCTAAATGGCACAACAACAATTGATCCAACATTAATTTTACTTTTTAGCTGATTTGGTACTTGATATGTAAATGTACTATTTTGATAAGTATTATTTGAAATTAACTCTACATCAACATACATTTCAATACTCTAATGTATTGAGTATATCTCTAGATATTTCATTTTTATCTAATTCTTCAGATTCAAATATAAGATGTTGTTGATCGATTATCGACACTTTGTTAGTGTCACTTCCAAATTTATTTTTTAATATATTGTTGATTACTAAATAATCTACCTTTTTTGAATTAATTTTATTAAAACTTAATTCATCATTCACTTGTGCTGAAAATGCAATACATTTAATTTCTGGATGAGAGGATTTAATAGTAGAAATTATGTCTTCGTTAGGCTCAAATTCAATAGAAATATTACCATTGCTTCTACTTATTTTTCCAGATGATTTATTTACAGTAAAATCAGACACAGCTGCTGTCATAAATATTGCTTCTGTGCTTTTAATATTTTCTAAAATTTTATTTTTTAAATCATTAGAACTATGAAATGATACATTATCTAATCCAGGTATAGGATCTATAGAAGCTGCATGTATATAAACTATTTCATAACCTCTTGCGCTAAGTTCAACCGCTAAGGCTCTACCTTGTTTTCCTGAAGATTTATTTGTTATAACTTTTACATCGTCAATTTCTTCATAGGTAGGTCCTGAAGTAACGATAATTTTACCGTTTAGCTTATTTAGTATTCTCAATAATTCATCCGGTTCTATAAGCCTGCCTAATCCCTTGTCGCCAATATCCAAATTCCCATGCCTTGGACCTACAATATAATGATTTTTTGATAGATTTAAAATATTAGATTGAATTTGGGAATTCATGTACATCTCCTCATGCATTGCTGGACATATATATATTGGTTTTGAAAACATTAATAGTGTGGATGTTAGTAAATCATCTGCAATTCCAAATGAAATTTTAGATATTATATTTGCTGATGCAGGATAAATAATAATTTCATCAGCCCATCTAGCTAGTTCTATATGTGGCGATCCTGTTAATTCACTCCAATCTGAATATATAGTATTAGATTTTATGAATTGTTCAGATAGATAATTTAATCCACTGTAAGTAGAAAGGAGTTTAAATTCATATTTTTCTGAATTCTGGTTAACGAACAATTCAGCTTTAGAGCATGCAACACTACCTGATAATCCAAGTAGTATTTTCTTTTTCATTAATCTTGGTCTGAAACTTCGACCTTTCCTGCTGCTATTTCTTCAAATGCAACAGTTAGAGGTTTTCTACTTAAACTTTGTACTTGAGGTGGTGTGTACGCACCAATACCTTCGCCAAGTTGATTAAAATATGAGTTAATATTTCTTGCTCTACGTGCAGCAGTTATAACTAATGCAAATCTACCAGGTGTTTCTTTTAGTAATTCTTCAATAGGTGGTTTTATCATGATTCCTCCAATTCATATATTATATCAAGTATTTGATTAACGGAAGTCTTTATATCTTCATTGTCGACATGATATTGGTACAATTCCTTTTTATCTCGTTGTAGGTTAGCTAACTGCATACGTTTTTTAATAAAAGTTGCATCGTGACCTCTATTTTTAAGTCTATTAATAAGTTCATAGTCATCTATATCAATAAATATTCCTTTAAAATTATTATTCTCCTCTAACAGTTTCGTGGCTCCGTTAACTTCAAGATCTAAAATTATTATTGAGGAATCGTTTGAGAGCTCTTTCTTACTGGTTCCATAATAAAAATCACCATACTGTTCATATTCAATCATTTGATCGCTTTTAATTAAATTTTTGAACTCATCCTCTGTAATAAAATAATAATCTTTACCATCAATTTCGTTTTCTCTACGCGGTCTTGTAGTGTGCGAAACTGAAAAGTAAAAATCTAAATGATTCGACAGTTCATTAATAATTGTATTTTTACCGACACCTGAGGGACCTGTAATTATATATATCATTTATCGCTTAACATATTCGATAATTGCTTCTATTTGTTTTTTATTTAATTCAATTAATTTAGTATTTTCAGTTAAATTAATAGAATCTAGAAATTTTGCAGTAGCCACCTTACCCACCTCACCCGTACTTGTAAGGAATTTGTGTACTCTTATTGATTGTAAATAAATATCTTTTGAAGCATTTATAATATCATTTGATGATATTTCACTCGGAGAGAACGATTTTAAAAAGTGATCTCTTTTTAATTTAATATCTTTTATCTCTTTATGTAAATTCATGATTCTTACTTATATTATCTAGGATAGCATTAACAAACTTTGCACCGTCCGATGAAGCATGTTTATCTGTCAATTTAGTCCACTCAGAAACTATTACTTTAAAAGGAGTTAGGTTTAACATTATTTCAGATATACCAAGAATAAGAGATGTCTTTTCAGCTTTTCCAATTCTTTCAACACTCCAATTAAGAGAATTTTCTTCTAAGACATTAAAGATTGTGTCAATATTAGCTTTAGTATTTTTTAATAATTGCTCTGCTCTCAAAACTTGATTTTCAGATAGGTCATTATCAACTAATTCTACAGTAGCAATTTCATCTACTGAAAATAATGAAACGAGACAGAAATGTCTAAAATCATTTTTCATGCTCGAGTTATGTAAGTTTTTGTTTTAGTATCAATTTTTATAAATTCATTTTCTTCTATGAACATAGGTACCTGCAATGTAAATCCAGTTTCACACGTTACTTCTTTTGTAGATGAGTTGACAGAATCACCTTTTACTGCAGGTTCCGATTTTGTAACTTGTAAAGTTACTGTTGTTGGAAGAATAATATCTATTGGATTATTTTCATGCATTGCAATAGTAACTTCTTCATTTGGTTTTAATAGAATTTCTTGGCCATCCAGAACAGATCGGTCAATTGAAATTTGTTCAAATGATTCATTATTCATGAAATAAAATTCATCTGAATCGTTGTATAGAAATTGAAATGATTGTTTATCTATGTATGCTTGCTGTACATCTTCATCTGCTCGGAAAGTTTTTTCTATGTTTCCACCATTTGATAAATTTTTAAGTTTAGTTTTAACAAAAGCTTTGCCTTTACCAGGTTTAACATGTTGATATTCGAGTATTTGATACAAGATATTATCAACAATAATTGATTGACCAGGCCTCATATCATTAGTTGATACCATTATGGAATTACTCCTTCTTCTTTTGCTTTATTTTTTAGGTTTATAAATTCTTCATAATTGCTTGTAAAAGTCATTTTTCCATTTATATCTGTTAATAGATAGTATATAAAATCATTTTCAGGTGTGTTGAAAATTGCTTGCATAGCTCTTTCACCAAATCCAGATATTGGTGTTGGTGGTAAGCCTGTATATTTATATACGTTGTAAGGACTATCAACTTGCAAATCTATCAACAGAACTTGAGATTTCCTTTTTTGAAGTGCGTAAAGAACTGCTGCGTCAATTTGTAATAACATTTCTTCTTCAAGTCTGTTTTTAATAACAGATGATACTAACGGCCTATCCTCTTCTAACTTTGCTTCAGTTTCTATAAGACTTGCAATTGTAAAAAATTCATTTTCATTATTAATCCATTCGGGCAAAGAATTCGTTGATAATAGTGAATCGTACCTAGCTTCAAGTTCATCTACTAAAATTTGGAGAATATCTTCTCCATTAGCTTCTATATCAATCTGATAAGTGTTTGGAAAAAGTAGTCCTTCCCAATTTTGTAATACTTGAGATTGTTGCTGTGTTAAATATTTACTTACAACCTGTCCTGAGGTTAATGAATTTTCAAGTTGAATAACTTCATAACCTGTTTGTGCTGACAAAGTTTCTAGAGTCTCAGATATCCATAAACCTTCCGGGATAGTTATCGTGTATGTTTTTAAAGGAGGACCTTTTAACAATAACGCTGTTAAATCTTCAAAAGATAAATTATTAGGAAGTTCGTAGGTACCAGCACGTAATTTATCAGTTAAATTTTCATTTCTTAGATATAATTCAAAAGCTAATTTTGATGTAATCACTCCAGTTGCATCAAGAATACTCGAAATTTCAGCAGCTGCAGATCCCTGAGGTATGTTTACAGAAATAATTTCTACATTTGTTTCTGTTATAGGACTGTTGTTATCACTGCTTTCAATATAATCAGCAGAACTCGTAACAATGTTATAGAAAATAAATATTGAAATTAATGTTACAAATAACTGAATGTACACACGATTTTTTAAATAAAATTTATTCATTTTGAGACAAATAGCTTTCCAATATTTCCAATGCTGAAAGATCATCAATTCTGTCACTTTTATTGTTTTCAAAAAGTTTTGAAGATAATCTTTCGTCTATTTTATGAACCTCTAAATTTAATGTATCTAACTCGTTAATAAACTGATCAACTAAATTTGTCATACGATTTTCGGAATTATTTAACCCTATAGGATATCCAACAACAATTATTTGAATTTGATACTCATTAACATACTTCTTAATGACTGATATTGGTTCATCATTTTTTGAATCAACAACATTTATGGGTATTGGTATTCTAGTTTTTTCAGTTCTTACAGCAATACCAAGATACCTTTCGCCAAAATCAATGGATAAAATATTGTTCAAAATTACTTTTCTTTAAGAATTAGCTCTTTAGCCAATTTCAATGCATCAGCTGTTTTATAATTATTAGGACCTCCACCTATTGATAGATTGGGATCTTTGGATGCCCCACCACCGTATAATTTTGATACTTCTGTAACTAAAGTTGAAATATTTAATGATACATTATTTTTTGTTGCTCCTACTATAGAATTTTTTCCATTGATAGAGGAATATATTAAAGTTATATCGACATTAGATTCATTGATTATTTGTAGTGCTAAATTACGAAGTTCATTTGCAGTATCGAGAGATACTTCATCAATATAAACTTTGTAATTATTTATTTCTTCTATGTGTTCATCAATATTACTCACAAGATTTGATATTTCTTGTTCTCTAACTTTTTTAAATTTTTCTTCATAAGTTTCTAATGTTTCTAATTGTGATTTAAGTTTATTTTGAATATCGTCAACACTTACCTTTAAAATATTCGATACAGATTTATATGATTTGTATGCTTCAGATAAAAATTCGTAAGCTAATTTACCTGAAAGCATCTCTACCCTTCTAAGGTTTGATCCAATTGAAGATTCTTGTAACAGCACAATAAGGCCGACATCATGTGAATTATGAACATGTGTTCCACCACATAATTCTTTTGAAAAATCACCAATATTTACAACTCGTACGTCATCATCATATTTGTCACCAAAAAAAGCTAACGCACCTTCATTTTTAGCTTCATCAATATTCATAATATTGGTATTAACTTCATAGTCCTCAAATACTGCACTATTAGATAGGGTAAATATTTCATCTAACTCCTCCTGAGAAACCTTTTCAGTATGGCTGAAATCAAATCTAAATTTACCAGGTGTAACATTTGAACCAGCTTGAGCAACGTGGTCACCAAGAATATTACGCAATGCTGAATGGACTATATGTGCTCCTGTATGACTTTTAGAAACACCAGATCTAAAACTTTTGTTAACGGATAGTTCCACTTCATGATCCACCTTGAAAATATCTGAATCAACGATTAGACCAGTTGCACCATTGCTTGCTTGAAAAACATCTATTACTTCAATAGAATTATTATCTATTTTTATTACACCTTTGTCTGATATTTGTCCCCCAGCCTCGTAATAAAATGGGTTTTGTTCGGTAAAGATTATAAATTTATCATCATAAGTTTCAATATGATATATTTTTGATTTAGTTTCTGTTTTTTCATAACCAACAAAGTCATTCAACTCAACTTCTATATCCATATTCTCATTTCCTAATGATTTTTCAGATTTAGATTTTTCCTTGTGATCATCATATAACTTATTAAAGTCTTCGTCATTAATATCAATGTTATTTTCTGTAGATATTTCTTTAGTAAGCTCGTAAGGGAATCCAAAAGTTTCAAATAAATAAAATGCATCTTTAGGAGTTATTGATTTATTGGAAGATATTAGATTGTTAATTTCGAGTAATCCTTTATTAAGTGTTTTTTGAAATATCTCTTCTTCTTTTTTAAATAACTTTAAAATTTTATCTTTATTGTCTAGGAGTTCTGGATATGAAGATGCATACATATCAATTACTATTTCTATCAAGAAAGTAAGGCTTGAATTTGATGAAACTAATTGATTGTAAGCTCTAATAGCTCGTCTTATCAATCTTCTTAATACATAACCTCTTCCTTCATTAGTTGGTACTACACCATCAGAGATCATGAACGTTGATGATTTAATATGATCAATAATTATTTTTTCATACTTACTGTTGTTTACAGTTATTTTTGTTAATAATGCATCATGTAATGGTTTGAATAAATCAGTATCGAATAAATTATCTTTCTCTTGCATTATCATTGCGATTCTTTCAAGTCCCATACCGGTATCTATATTTTTTTTGGGTAGTTCATCTATAACTTGAAATGGTTTGTCTTGAATAGATTCCATAAATACCAAATTCCAAATTTCAATGAATCTATCTTCACCACCACCAATAGGGCCGCCATCTTTGCCATATTTCGAACCTCTATCAATGAATATCTCCGAACATGGTCCACACGGTCCAGGTATGTTCATATGCCAGAAATTATCCTCATTTCCTCTTTGGATACGTTTTTCTGGAACACCAATGACATTTTTCCAGATATTGTATGCTTCATCGTCATCTTTATAAACAGTGAACCACAATTTATCTTTATCTACTTTAAGAACTTCTGTTATGTATTCGTAAGAATATTTAATTGCATCTTCTTTAAAATATTCACCTACACTAAAGTTCCCTAACATTTCAAAAAAAGATAAATGCCTATCAGTCTCTCCTATGATATCTATATCAATAGTTCTTATACATTTTTGTGAAGAGACCATATTTGGAGTGTCTGTTTTTTTATTACCTAAAAAATAATCTTTTAAAGGAACCATTCCTGCAGCCGTAAATAAAAGTGAATTGTCATGAGGAATCAGCGAAGATGAAGGAATTATGTTGTGACCTTTTGATTCAAAAAAACTTAAAAAGCTTTCTCGTATTTTATTACTATTCATCTTTATTTATATATTTAAGATTATATTCTTCAAGAACTTCTTCTTCAATATTAGCTGGAGCGTTTGTAAGAGGGTCTAACCCAGATTGTGTTTTAGGAAATGGTATAACGTCTCTTATAGATGGTTGATTCAATACTTCAGCGATAAGTCTATCTATACCTATAGCAAAGCCAGCATGAACAGGTGTTCCGTATGAAAGAGCTTCTATAAACCACCCAAATCTTTCTAAGATTTCCTCTTTACTTAAACCCCACTTTTCAAGAACTAAAGTTTGTATTTCAGGATTATTAATTCTTTGAGAGCCAGAGCCAAGTTCTACACCATTTAATACGAGGTCATAATGAAGTGCTGTTGCATTAGTGGGATCATCTTTGAATATTTCATTGCTTTTAGGTGAAGTAAAAGGATGGTGAGATGGTTGTAATTCACCATTTTCGACCTCAAAAAATGGAAAATCTTCAATCCAAACGAAGGAATAAATATCTTTATTTAAGGGTTGAAATACCGTTCTTCTAATTACGTCTAAGTAGTTTGCAATTTCTTTAATAATTCCTGCTTGAAATAATAAAGTACCTGATCCGTATGAAAGCAATATTGATTGTTCATTGTCACTCAATAATTTTGATAACGGTCCACTAATAGTTGTGTCTTCAATTTTAAACCAACCTAAACCATTAGAACCTAAATCTCTAATTTCAGTGTCTAAATCATCTATTTGTTTTCGAGTTAATAATTCTTTTGTGTGCAAAGCTTTAATAGTGCCTTGTGAAGACAATATATCCTTTAGAAAGTTTATAGAAGTATCGGTAAAAATATGTGTAATGTCAAAAATTGTTTCTTCAATTCTCAAATCTGGTTTATCAGTTCCATATAAATTAATTGCATCTTCGTATGTTAATGTATTGAATGGTGTTTTAATTTTGCAGTCATAAGCATCGCTAAATACATATTTTACAATCTCTTCAACTTTTGATTTAACGAATTCAGGATTTGCATCAGAAAATTCCAAATCTAATTGGGTAAATTCTGGTTGTCTGTCTTTTCTAGAATCTTCATCTCTGTAACATTTAGCTATTTGATAATAATTAGGGAAACCTGACATCATAAATAACTGTTTATACATTTGTGGCGATTGTGGTAGTGCATAAAAATTACTAGGAGATTTACGTGAAGGAACTAGAAAATCTTTTGCCCCTTCTGGTGTAGACTTAATAAGAGTTGGTGTATCAATTTCAAATATATCTAATTGATTCATAATTGATCTAATACTTTTAAAAGTGTTCGATCGTGTCATGATGTTAACTTTCATAGGTTGTCGTCTTAAATCTAAATACCTATACTTCAGTCGTATATTTTCATCAGTTTCTATTGAATCTTCAATCTGAAATGGAAGTGTTTTACTTTGATTAATAATTTTGAGGTCTATTACTTCTATTTCATAGTCGCCAAATAAAAGTTTATCATTTATTAGATTTTCATTTCTTTTTTTGAATGATCCATTAATTGAAATATAGAATTCATTTTTCAATTTTGTATCTACATCACGACTTTTATCGAAAACGAGTTGTATTAATCCTGTAAAATCGCGTAAATCAACAAATGTTAAACCACCGTGGTCTCGAATACTGTCAACCCATCCGGTAAGTTCAACTACTTCCTGTCCGTCATTTAATTTTTCTAAATCTTTAATGTTCAATTAATACCTCTATATCAAATGCTTTTGTCTCATTAGTTATTAAGTTCTTAATTGTATCTTCATCGGCATTTATTAAATATTCAGCATTTAATTTTTTAGCTTCTTTAAATTGCGAGTTTTCTTTAGAAATTCTAGAAGGTTTATTGTAATTGATATTATTTTCATCTAAAATTTTCGAATATTTAATTAGATTATCAATATTCGTGCCAAGAAGATAATACTTAGACGATATCTTAATTTCAGAAAGTAAATTAATTATCCTTTCTATACCGAACGCAACACCTACACCATTAAATTCACCTATGGAGAGTAGTTTGGCTAGGTAATCATATCTACCACCTCCACCAACTACAACATTTTCATTTGTATGAAACTCGAAAGTTAAGTCATTGTAGTAGTCCAAACCTCTGACTAATGAGTAGTCTATCTCATAATCAATTTGAGAATTTTCAAGTAAGTTTAGGAGTCTATCAAAACTTTCTTTCGAAGAATTGTTTATATATTCGTTAATTTTTGGTGCATTATTGATAATTTCTTTATCCTCGGAGTTATTGGAATCAAGAATTCTCAATGTATTGTTTTCAATTTTTTCTAAACTCTCAGTTGATAATTTTTCTTTATTTTTGGAAAAATAATCATATAGTACTTTTACATATGACTCTCTATCTTCTGTGCTTCCTATAGTGTTTATTTTTAATCTTGTTCCAGGTAATAAGTTATTAATAAAATTCAAAGAATCATTAATAATTTGAAACTCAGAATAAATATCAATTAAACCAATTATTTCAGCACCAGCTTGATTAAATTCTCGATACCTATTCTTTTGAGGATTTTCATATCTAAACATAGATCCAAAATAAGAATATTTACTTGTATTATCTTTATTAAATTCCGCATGATACCTTACAACACTTGATGTACCTTCTGGTCTTAAAACTAAATCCCTACCACCTTTATCTTTAAGTTCATACATCTGTTTAGTAACTATTTCAGAAGATTCTCCAATAGATTTATCAAATAATTCTTTATATTCAAGTAAAGGTGTTTGGATATATTTGTATCCGTAATCAGAAAATTTATTAATAAAACTATTTTTAACATGTAAAAACTTCGCAGAATCTTCATTTGCGATGTTTCTTGTACCTTTTACCTGTTCAATCATCTATTAACATCTTAATAAATTCGTTATTTTCTTTTATCGTTTTTACCTTATCTGATGCGCCATGACCCGGTAAAATATCGAATTCTTCATTAAAATTTAAAAATGTATTGTTGATGGAAAACTTCATTTCATCCATAGAGCCAGTGAATAGATCGGTTCTCCCAATACCATCTTTAAATACAAAATCCCCTGTAAATATCAAACCTTCTTCAGGAAACTCATACGAAACACTACCTTTGGTATGGCCTGGATTTTTATGGACTTTAACAATTTCGTTTGGTAGATCTGAAATTGAAAATAAATCGCCTGTGTACTCTCCTACTTCAAATGAACTTCCTAATAGTGATCTAATTTGATCTTGTGGATTTCTAGCTAAAAATTCATCATCTAAATTAATATATGCTTTACCTTCAAAGCTTGATAAACCTAATGAGTGATCATAATGACCGTGTGTTATTAATGCACCAGCAACAGTTAAATTTTTATTGTTAATAAATTCAATAACATTTTCTAAATCCGGTGGTAGATCTACTATAAAACATTTTTCATCGTTAAATGGTTTTACTATATATGAATTAGATGTAGTGAAGCTTGTGAATGTATATATTACAGAACTCATTTTCTGCCTGGGTATATGCGAGAAGCATCAAAAACGTTCTCAATGTTCTTAGCATCTTTTATAATTGCATCTAATTGATCGTTGTCACTTATTTCAACTTGAAATATTAGATTAACAATTCGCTTACTACTTGTTACAGATTTAGCTACTAATATATTTCCACCATTATCAGATATAGCTATTGTTGCGTCTCTAAGTAGATAAGGTCTATCAATAGCTTCAATTTCTAACCATACAATAATTCCTGTATTTCCTGTGTATCCCCAACTTACATCAATTATTCGTTCACCTTTTCTAGAATCTATTTGTACATTTAAACAATCAGATCTATGTATTGCTATACCATTAGAAATAGTTACAAAGCCAAGGATGTCATCACCAGGTACTGGCACACAACACTTACCCATTCGGACTTTTATGTCATCGTATCCTTCAACAATTACTAAATCTGATTTTGAATCTTGTTTAATTTCAGGAGAATATAGATCTTCATCAACTGATATTTCACCGGGAAATACAATTTTATTTATCCTATTACTTATTGAATTAATTCGTGTGTTACCATTTCCAAGATTTTGGTATAGTGTTTCTAAATTTGGTAATTTTAAATCTTTTAATAGTTCATCCATTAATTGATCTTTTGAAGTAGATTCTAATATTTCAGGATTTTCATCTAACCAAGAATTCAATGTAGTCTTACCTTTTTGAATATCTTCATTTTTCATTTGTTTTTGATACCATTGCTTGATTTTTGACCTAGCTCTTGTAGTCTTAACAATATTTAACCAATCTCTACTTGGTCCTTTATCTTTATCTTTACTAGTGAGTATTTCAATTGTGTCTCCAGATTTTAAGAGATTGCTTAAATTTACTAATTTCCCATTTACTTTTGCTCCTATTAATTTTTCACCCAGTTGAGTATGAATTGCAAAAGCGAAATCTACTGGCGTTGATCCTTGAGGTAAAGCAATAACATCTCCTTCTGGTGTTAAGCAAAATACCTCATTTTCATATAAATCAAGTTTCATGTGTTGTAAGAATTCATTTGGATCAGGATATTCATTTGAAATTTCTGATAAAGAATTAGTCCAAGATGTAAGGTCATTTGATGGCTTTTCTTTATATTTCCAATGAGCGGCTACACCGTATTCTGCTCTGTAGTGCATATCATGTGTTCTTATTTGTATCTCCATTTTGGTACCATCACTAGTTAACACTGTTGTGTGTAAGCTTTGATAGAGATTAAATTTTGGCATTGAAATAAAATCTTTAAATCTACCAAGTACAGGTTGAAAGTTAGCATGTATTAGACCAAGAATTGTATAACAGTTTTTAACATCATCTGTCACTATTCTTATTCCAATAAGATCATTGATTTCATTAAAAGTAAGTCCTTGGTTAACAATTTTCTTATATATTGAATAATTGTGTTTCGGTCTTCCATATACTTCAGCAGATATAGAATTATCGTTCAAAAGAGTTCTGATAATTTCAATAGCATTTCCTAATTGTGATTCACGATTTGGATTTGTTTCTGTAATCATATCTTGTATTTCTTTATCTTGATTTGCATGTAAGATCTTGAATGATTTATCTTCAAGAACATGCTTTATTGATTGAAAACCTAATCTGTGAGCCAGTGGAGCATAAACGTACAATGTTTCATTAGCAATCTTTTCTTGTTTCCAATCTTGGTGAAATTCTATTGTTTGAATATTGTGTAACCTGTCGGCTAATTTGAGAATTAATACCCGTATATCTTTTGACATAGCGATAACCATTTTTCTTATAGCATCCGCTTTTGCTTCTTCGTTAGTGCTGTATTTTATCTTATCTAATTTTGTTACCCCATCTACAATATCAGCAACTTCTTCTCCAAATTCTTTTTTTATATCATTATATGATATTTCAGTATCTTCTATTAGATCATGTAGTAATGCTGCTGCAATCGTTTCTTTATCAAAATTTAATTCACACAAATATATTGCAACATGTAATGGGTGTGTTATGTAAGGCTCTCCAGATTTCCTATTTTGACCATTGTGACCATCATATGCATATTGAAATGCTCTATTTATATAAGATTGATCCTTAGGATTAAAATATCCTAATAATTTGTCGTATAGTTTATTTACTTCTTTTGATGGGATGATAGTTGCCATAAGTTAATGGTACTAAATTTATTTGGTTTTAATTATTTTTGATAAAAATGGAACAGTGACAAATATGGAACTATAAGTACCGGAGACTATACCTATTAACAAAGGTATTGCAAAATCCGCAAGATTACCTTCAATTCCTAAATAATTACCAATGACAATAATTGAAATTATAGGGATAGCTGACGTTAATGAAGTGTTGATACTTCTCATCAACACTTCATTAAATGTTTTATTAAGAACATCTTTATTTAAATTATTTAATTTAAATACTTTTTGAGAGTCACTTAATTTATCAAACAATATAACTGTGTCGTAAAGCGAGTAACCGAGAATTGTTAAAAGCGCTATTACTGTTGATGGTGTTATTTCAAGACCTATCAGTGCATAAATTGAGAAAGTTAACAATAAATCATGTAGTAATGCAATTAATGCAACAAGAGAGTACCTATATTCATATCTTAACGAAATAAGTAAAGCGATTATTGTAAGGAATATAACTAACGCCCTTACTCCTTTCTCAGTAATATCTTGACCAAAGGTTGGGCCGACTCTTTGAAAATCTATTTCTCCAGTTGGTATATCAAATTTATTACCCAAATAATTTAGAAATTCAGTCTCATTTTCTTGGGAGGACTCAACAGCTCTAAAAATTAATGTGTTAGAGTTTTCAAATGTTTGATAACGAGAGACTTCTAAGATAGAGTTTCCTAAAACCTCTGTAATATCATTATCAGAATAATCAGTATCTAGTTGATATGTTGTTCCACCAGTAAAATCAACAGATAAATTTAATGAGAAAACACCAAATATAGAAGCTATTAGAATTGCAACAAATATTAACATTTCAATAACGAATATTTTATAGAATCTCGGGCCTATATCTTTGAAGTCAATTTGTGTAGTGCCTAAAAATAATTTTTTAAACATTCTCAAAATCCTTTCTATTCAAAGGAAAGTAGAATCTTGGGTTATCAGTTATATTACCAACAACAGGAACTGCAGTTGATATGAATATTCTTGTATAAAACAAATCAAACAATGTTGCTAATCCAAGAGTTAAAGCAAAACCTCTAATAGGTCCTACAGCTAGTAAGTAAAGAATGATAGCTGCAATTATTGAAACAAAATCAGCAACTAATATTGTGTTCCAAGCCTCTTTAACTGCTTTTTCAGTAGCAAAGTTAAAAGAACGGCCAATTTTTAATTCGTCTTTTAACTTTTCAAAAATAACTATATATGAGTCAGCTGTAAGTCCTATTGAGACAATAACACCTGCAATGCCAGCAAGTGTTAGTGTGTATCCTTGCCATTCACCTAGAAGTGAAATGACTGAGTAAAATAAAGCACCAAAAGATGCTAAACCAACAATTGCTATTAAACCTGATAAACGATAATAAAGTAATAAAAAAATGCTGACAATAATAAGACCGATTAATCCAGCTTGTAGCCCCAAATTGAGTGTATTTTCACCTAAGGTAGCAGATACTTTTTGAATGGATGATCTTTCAAATGATACTGGCAAAGCACCATATCTTAATATTACGGCAAGATTATTCGCAGATTCACCTTGATCGACATTTCCCATAGAAATAGATGCCGTTCCTCCTGTAATACCAATATCTGGATTAACGTCGAATGCTACTTGAGGTGCAGATATTACTTCTTCATCTAGAACAATTGCCAATTTACGCTGCTCACCTATATTCGATGCGAGAACCTTTGTTAAGTCAGTAAACTTATCTGCTGATTCATCTTTAAAATTTAACTGTACAACCCATTCGTTTTGAGGGTACAAAGCTAAAGCATCATCAATATCATTACCTGTTAACTCAGCTGGGCCTAGTTCATATATGATTGGAAAACCATCTCTTAATGACAATAAATAAGAAGTTGTTGAGGGATCATCATTTATAGATAATCCTGTTAATTCATCTACACCAGGGAGGGCAGAAATAATAGGATTTTCTGGATCATCAGGATTTTCAGTAATAGTTAATGCTGGCGAATAACCTGTCTGCATTGAGGAGTTAATTACAGGTCTAAATGTCAATAAACCTGTTGTACCTACAGCTTCCAATGCTTTTTCTTGATCAGTTAATCCAGGTAGTTGAACTAATACTGAGTTTTCTCCACTTATTGATATTTCAGGCTCTTGTACTTCACCGAATGCAGCTATTCTTGTTCTCATAATTTCAACAGCTTGTTCAATTAATTCAGGCTCAGTATCTTCATCAGCTGTGAGAATAACTGAAATACCCCCTTGAAGATCAAGACCAAGCTTTGGTTGTATCGAGTTTATAAAAACGTAAGTTAATAAACCTGCAGAAAGTAAAGGTAAAAATAAAAGTTTTATAATTCGTTTCATGATCTATTTATGAAGTATTTTGCTTTTTAATATTTCAATTTCACCTTTTTTAAGGACAAGTGTGACACTCTCTTCTTTAATATTTGTAACTCTACCGTATATGCCAGAATCAGTAACAACATCGTCACCAATCTTCAATGCTTCAATGTAAGATTTATGCTTTTTTTGTCTTCTTCTTTGAGGTATGTAAAGGATTATATAGAACAATATGAAAACTGTTATTAACGGTAGAAGATTAATTAAATCATCCATTTATAATACTTTCTTTATAGTTTTC
>Ga0255778_10001258_pt1 | contig 22773 bp, 20 predicted proteins | sample 071ome_31_FD_179976 | JGI IMG/M metagenome (GOLD analysis project Ga0255778, IMG submission 179976) | Coastal salt marsh microbial communities from the Groves Creek Marsh, Skidaway Island, Georgia - 071405CT metaG (version 2) | ecosystem: Environmental > Aquatic > Marine > Intertidal zone >...
AAAGCATACAATGTGTTCGCAGATACCCTGCAAGTGGATGGTTTAGGGTTTAGCTATAAAAATGAAGTAAAAGATCACTTCTTCCACTTCAAAGATCGTTTAGAGGGCGAAAGATTCGACTCAATTGCGTTTGGCATTCAAAAGCGCACAGAAGAGTTGTTAACCGAGTGGATTCAAAACGGCATAGAGAAAACCGGTATTAAAAATATCGTTATGTCTGGCGGTGTTGCACAAAACATTAAGGCCAACAAATTGATCTGGGAAATGGATGGTGTGCAGCAGTTGTTTATCCCACCTGGTCCTGGTGATGAGTCTATTTCGATTGGTGCTGTGTATGCAGAGGCGATTAAGCGTGGTGTTAAAGTCGATGACATTGAATCGATTGACAATGCCTATTTCGGTACCTCTTTTAACGATGATCAAATTAAGCAAGCCATTGATGGTAGCGACTTGAAGGACTGGGAGGTTCGTCAAGTCACCCCAGACGACGTTGCTGAAGTATTGGCTAATGGTGATGTGGTTGCACGCTTTGGTCAAGATAATGCTGAGTTTGGCGCAAGAGCACTGGGTAATCGTTCGATTATTGCTGATCCTCGTAGTCCAAACGTTATTCATCACATTAACAAGTTGGTGAAGATGCGAGACTTCTGGATGCCGTTTGCACCGAGTATTCTGGCAGAGCGCGAAGCAGACTATATGATTAATCCTAAGGGTATCGATAGCCGCTTTATGGCAATTGGTTTTGATTCTACCGAGTTGGCGCGCGAACATTTGTCTGCAGGCTTGCACCCGTTTGATCGTTCAGCACGACCACAAATTGTAAGAAAGGAAGATAATCCGGGTTACCATGCGATCATCAAAGCGTTTGAAAAAGTTACTGGCGTGGGTGCTGTCATGAATACCTCGTTCAATATTCATGGTGAGCCAATCGTAGGTACGCCGGAGCAAGCCATAGATACCTTCAGCCGCTGCGGTTTGCATCACTTGTTGCTGGGTTCTTTTATGATTAGCAAGCCGGAAAAAGAACGCTTGTAAATCCAGACTCAATTGAAAAGACTAACTATGCCAGTGAATATTATGTTCTAAAAGGATTGTTGGCTGAAGTGCGAAAAGCTAAAAAGAGGTGTTCCTTATCCCTTCTAATCCCCTTTAATTAAATGATTAATAACTTGAAATATCGCCCTGAAATAGACGGCTTGCGAGCACTTGCTGTCGTACCTGTAATTTTGTTCCATGCTGGATTAGAAGTGTTTAGAGGGGGATTTGTTGGCGTTGATATCTTCTTTGTAATCAGTGGCTACTTGATTACGAAAATCCTTATTGAAGAAATAGAAAACAAACGATTTAGTATTGTTAACTTCTACGAGAGACGTGCTAGACGAATACTACCAGCACTTTTCTTTGTAATGCTTGTATGTATTCCGTTTGCTTGGATGTGGATGCTCCCAAGTCAATTGAAAGACTTTTCACAAAGTCTCGTCGCTGTCAGTCTGTTTGTATCAAATATTTTGTTTTGGCGTGAGACTGGTTATTTCGCTGCAGCTTCAGAAGAAAAACCGTTGCTTCATACGTGGAGTCTAGCAGTTGAAGAACAGTACTATGTCCTATTTCCTGTTTTCTTAATCTTAGCTTGGCGCTTTGGTAAGAATAGGGTGTTTTGGATGATTGTAGTGATGGCTGCAATTAGCTTGTTGCTAAGCGAGTGGGGTTGGCGTTATAGCGCTACAGCTAATTTTTTTCTTGCACCAACACGTGTGTGGGAGTTATTCGCTGGATCGATAGCTGCTTTTATTGTTCATAAGCATGGAATTCAAAATAGTAACATATTATCTGTAATCGGCTTGACGGCAATTATTTTTTCAATCTTTTTCTACGATGAGACAACGCCGTTTCCAAGTGTTTATGCCCTTGTTCCAGTGCTTGGTGTTGTTCTGTTAGTGTTGTATGCGGGTAAAGAAACGCTTGCTGCAAAACTACTCAGTACTAAAGGGTTTGTTGGAATAGGCTTAATTAGTTACTCAGCTTACCTATGGCATCAACCTTTGTTTGCCTTTGCGCGAATTCGTTCCATGGAAAATCCAGCCACACTATTTATGTTGGCACTCAGTCTTCTCTCTATTTTGCTAGCTTATTTTAGTTGGAGTTATATTGAAAAACCTTTCAGGCAAAGAAAACGAATTAAAAAAAGAGGTGTTGTAGTTTTTTCTGCTGTTGCGTTATTTGGATTTTTTTTATTTGGCTACAACGTACACATAAACGAAGGTTACAAAGAGAGATTCAATATCTCTAACTCGGTATACACTTCGCTTTCAAGAAGCGAACGGGAGCGCGAGTGCTATGGGTACACTCAACAATCTAATTGGTTTTGTAGTATAGGTTTGGTCTCGTCACAGAAAAACATTTTCGTATATGGTGATAGTCATGCGCTTAGCTTTTTACCAGCTATTGACAATGCATTATCCCAAATTAACAAAGGCGGGATTTTCACTCATGTAAGTGGGTGTACTCCCCTCTTGGGTATCCATGCATTAAGAAATGATCAGCGTAATAGTAATTGTAATGAGTTTAACAGACGGGTATTTAACTACATTAAAGAGAATCCGGTAGATACATTAATTCTTGTTGCAAGATGGACGTACTACACCGATGGAGGTTATGAAGGCGATGATTTTTCATACATTGGCTTTAGAGAGGCTGATGAAAGGATACAAGAGACTTCAAGATTAGCGTTTGAGTATGGATTGCGTGAAACGATAACTGCATATTCTGAAATTGGTGTAAAAGTCATAATTGTGCCACAAATTCCGCAACAACATAGTGAACCTCTAAATATTTATGCCCAGAGCAGTTTAAGTGGAAAAAGCCTTACTGAGAGTTCAGTTGCTCGCTCAAAGCATTTAATGTTACAGAGATATGTAACAAGTGTATTTGAGGCAGAAGGCGTAACACTTTTAGACTTTACAGACACATTTTGTAATGATTCTTATTGCAATGTTGGTACAGACGCTGCGTCGTTTTATTTTGATGATGATCACTTATCACTTAGTGGTAGCTCCTTATTGGTAAAACCGCTTTTAGACTTTTTATCTAATGAGTGAGTGGTACTGCAATCTAGAAAAGCCATCTAGAAGCTTTCATATGTTGTTACAAGATCGGATTCAATAGATAAATTCACTTCGTAACTTAACTGACAAAGAAATTAAACGATTAGTTAAGTTAGAAGCGATAGCTGACAAGCTTTAACCCTTAGAAACTGTACATAACTGTCAGCGACATACTTGGCTAAGTGAAGATGAATACGCATAGTTTGGCAGACGAGTGGCGCAAAAGAACAAATGATGAGCTAAATGTAGAACGAGTGTGGTTTAAACTTGTTCTTCTTCTTAAAATATGAAAAAAATCATTGCGTTAACTATTTAATTACAATAGTTACGTAAGAGTAGAAAAAACGTGAATGGTGAGTTACGCATTTCTTGCATATGAACTGTTAGGTTATTGTAGGTGATGGATATTAAAATAAATAAAAACTTACCATACTGTCTAATGGGAGCAGTGTGTTGAATCTTGCTATTGTAATAAATTGTAGTGCGAAAGCTCTTTATGATGTCCAAGGGCGCCCGGCTATCAGCTACACTATTGATCGTATAAAAAGTGTTGAAAAAAACGTTCAACTTTTGGTTATAGACACAGGTCAGATAGATAGCGCGTTGCTAGCGACTTATTGCAGAAGAACTGGCACCAAGTTGGCTCAATTTAAGGGACTTGGCGCGTCGTGCTTATCTGGTATGGATTATGTCGCTTTTATCGATGCCCAAAACATGTTTTTTGATGCCATGTGTTTGCGAGACATGTTGGCCATAGCCAAAACCGGTATCTTCGATTACTTGAGTAATGTTGAGGCTAACACCCTAGTAAAGGGAACGGCCATCAATGTGTTAAGTCGTCAATTGTTCGACAGGCTCGAAACAAAATTGACCACTGCCCTTGTAGATTCAGATATACATAATTTGTTAAATACAGAAAGTATTGAATGTAGGTCGTATTTTATTAAAAGCGATTATGCCGCCGAGTGTTCAAATGTTTCTTTGTCACTTAATGATGAAGCCGGTACCTTAACCGTTCAAAAAGTCGCAGCGAATGTAGATGCTCCGCTACATACATTAGGTTTGGGTGAAATATTAACGGTTGCACAACGTGGCGATAGTGTCTCGCCTTGGCAAGGAGAGGTTGGCCCCTTGTTGATTGCCGAGATTGGCGGTAACCACGAAGGTGATTTCGACGTCGCTAAGCACATGCTTGACCTTGCAATCAAGGGCGGGGCAGATAGCGTTAAGTTTCAACTCTATCAAGGCAGTTCTTTGGTTAGCCCAGTAGAAAGCCCTGATAGATATCGTCATTTCAAAAAATTTGAACTCACACGCGAGCAACACATTTATTTAGCCGAGGCCTGTCGCGAGGCCAATGTTTCATATTCTGCGTCAGTGTGGGATATGGATATGCTGGATTGGATCGATCCTTATCTAGATTTTTATAAGATCGGCTCGGGTGATGTGACTGCATGGCCTATCCTGGCCAATTTTGCGGCACGCGAAAAGCCTATTTTACTCTCTACCGGTCTGTCGACCCTCGAAGAGGTTGTGCAAACGGTCAGGTTTATTCAACAGCAAAACCCAAAGTATAGTGATCCGAATATGTTGTGTGTAATGCAATGCACATCGATGTATCCAATCCCTGATGAAGATGCCAATTTGCGTACCATGGATGCTATTGAGCGTTATACCGGGGCGGCAATCGGTTACTCAGATCACACTATTGGAATGGACGCCTTATTGGCGGCAGCTGCGATGGGTGCAAAAGCACTCGAATTTCATTTCACCGACTCGCGCGAAGGTAAGGAGTTCCGAGATCACAAAGTTTCATTAGTGTCTGAAGAAGTGGCTGAATTAAAGTCCCGAATTGCCAAAATAAACGCTTTTCGTGGCAATGGGGTTAAAGTACCGCAGCCGAGCGAACTTGAAAATAAGCACGAAGTGTCTTTCCGCAGAGCCGCCTACCTTAACCGCCCGGTAAAGGCGGGTGAAACCATACAACCAGAAGATATTGTTTGTTTAAGACCGGTACATGGCATTGATGCTAGAGACGCCGATATTTTGTTCGGTGCTAAAGCATTGCGTGATTTAGAAGCGTTTACTGCATTGCAAATAGATTCAGACCTAGCGCATTGAGTTGATCATGAATACTTCCCCTTTAGTGACCGTTTATATACCTTGTCGTAATTACGGCCGTTTTCTTCAACATGCTGTAGAAAGTGTATTTACCCAACTCTATACCAACTGGGAGCTTATCATTGTTGATGAAGCTTCTACGGATGAGTCTGCACCGATTGCGCAAGCATTATGTCGCCAACATCCTGAAAAAACGACCTTTATCCAAAACGAACAGCCTATGGGCCTGCAGCGTTTGGCGAATACTGTGTTAAGCCTAGCTAAGGGAAAATACATGGTGCGTTTGGATGCTGATGATTGGTTTGACGAATGCGCGTTATTGTTGATGGTGGCAAAGCTTGAGGCCAATCCCGATATTGGATTGGTTTATGGCAACTACTTTTACACAGACCCACAAGGAAAAGTTATCGGCATGGAGCGGCGGCATAAATTAGAGGTAGAAGATATCGCCGGTCATTTGCCGCCGCACGGTGCTTGCACCATGTTTTTAACACGTGCGCTTAAAGTCGTAGGCGGTTATTCTGAAGACGTGGATGCCCAAGACGGCTGGGAGCTTTGGTATAAGCTATACACTCGCATCGGCGCAGCAAACCTTGACGTGCCCTTGTTTTATTATCGTCAGCATGGGGATTCGCTAAGTCGAGATGCAAAACGTCTTTTGGTGGCACGTTCGCGTATTTTTGACCGCATAAGTCAAACCCTCGAAGGAGACTTTAAGCCGTGTAATGTGGCGGTGATTCCTGTAAGAGAATCTTACCCTGGCTTTGAAGGTGTGCCGTATCGTAAATATCAAGGTAATTCTTTGCTTGAACGGGCCATTCGGTCGGCCGCCGATTCCGACAAAATCGACACTGTGATTGTTGCTTCCCAAAGTCAGGAGGTATTAGATTTTGCTAGGCAGTTGGAAGACGAGGGCATTGTACCAAAACATTTAAGAATGCTTCGCGATCAAAACGAAGAGGGGGGGCGGAATATTCCTATCAGAAATTTAATGATCAGAGCTGGTGAATACTACGCAACAATGTCAGGAAAGAATCCGGATGTGATAGCGTTTTTAAGTCTCCATGCGGTACACCGTACAAAAGAACATCTGGAAAAAGCCCTTAATATATTGCGGATTACTGAAAGTGATACTGTCGTCTCCGTTCAGGAGGAGCGTGAGCCAATGTTTGTTTATACCAGGCAAGGATTAAAATTGCTTAACCCGGGGCGGTTTCAGGATTTAATTTTTGACCGAGAAAGATTGTATCGTTTTAATGGTTCAATAGTTGCGACATGGTGGGAAGTGCTACAGGAGAATAATCTTTTTGGGGGAAAAATCGCGTTTACTGAAATGACTGAAGAAGAGAGTTTTCAAGTTAAAAATATTTCGAAATTAAAGTAATATTTAGTATGAACACGAAAAATCATGGTATTGAACATGTTTTAAAGATAAAGAATTTGAAGCATGTATTTTTTATAAATAGTCCTATTGTTGAGATAGTTGCATTTCAGGTGTTGCATAAATTTAATATACCTCTAGACAGAGTTATATTGGTGTCGTTAAGGGGGTATGCTCCGAAATTAATAAATGCAGAACTGATTGTTTCAAGAAAAAGTTATTTATCTCGGATATTATTGAGATTTTTAAATTTTTCTTATGAAGGGTATCGTGTTAAAAGAAAACTGATCAAACAAGCTGATAAATATATCCTATATGTTCCTTGGGATACTGATCAGGCAATAGAGGTGATGAGTTGTAACTTGTGTGCTGGACATGTCTATCTGGAAGAGGGGCAGATGACCTACCAGTACAACAAGCCTTATAACGTTGACTTGAGTAGGAAGGGGAAGTGGCAAAGGATTCGAAAGTGGAAAAAGGGTTTAAAAAAATTAAGTTATAGAGATGATATTCCTGTATTTAATGAGTTTTATAATAAAGCTGCGTTGGCTTATGTTGGTATTTCTAATCAAGTGTATCCTGCAATAGATAGGTCTAAAGTGGTTGTTATAAATGATATGTCTATGATTAAAGCCGTTTATAAATGTAAGATAAAGGATAAGCGTAATATAGGTGTTATGTGTACTCCCAGGAGGTTAGTTGATATAGGAGTGATTGAATCAGTAAATCGTCTTATGGCTAGTTTGCCAGAAAACAGTTGCATTAAATTGCACCCAGATTTTTATAATATAAAAAAAACAGTGCTTAAAGTTGATGAATACATAAAAAATAGTGGAAGAAAAATAGAATTATGCGACGAAGATGTTGTTATTGAGTTGGAAATGTTGTGTTCAAATAAAACGTTATATGGCGCTCTTACCTCTCTTTCAAAATATGCGGAAATATTTGGATCTGAGTACCAAAAGGTTGAATTATATTAGGTTTGCGAGATTGTAGTTTGATAATAGATTCCTATAAAAAAAATAAACTTATAAGTGTTGACAGTGTGTATTTTGCAAAGAAGACTATAAAGTCAAATGCTGATATTATAAAGTACACGCAATCAAGTCTTACTAATGTAGGGGGGCAAGACTTTCAATCACTCGTTATTTTTTTGGAAAAAACTGAAGATTCTATATTGGCTAGTTTTAGAAAAAAACTTCGATACGATATCAGAAAAATTGAAAATTCAGATCAGGTTTCCTCTAGTATATTTTATTTGTCTGATATTAAGGAAGTAGAGAAGTTTTGTGCGTTTTTTTCGAAGTTTTCTAAGATAAAAAATATTCCAAGCTGTAATAGGGAAATGATAATTAGAATGGCAAAAAATATAGTTGTGAGTTGGGGTTCTTTTAACGACTCGGAGTGTGTTTGCCATATTTATTTATGTGATGATGAACGAATGCGTTTGTTACACAGCGGAATGATTCTTGATGGCAAAGATGTCAGTAATAACTACGTAAGTAATATAAATAAGTTTCTTCATAAAAAAGATATATTGTGGGCTAAATCTGAGGGTTTCACTATATATGATTTCGGAGGCTTATCGCTTGATAATGATCGTCTTTCTGGGATTAATGACTTTAAACTTGGTTTCTCAAAGACGGTAGAGAAAACATACAATTACTATTATGGTAATACTATATTGGGAAAGGTTGTTTTGTTTGTGAGCTGGCTATTTAAAAGTGTATAGTATTTTTTATAGGTTAATGAGAAAAAAATATACAGATTCCAGGAGAAAATTCTTGGTGTTGACTTTTCAACAGTCATACCTATTTCAGAATTAGGATTGGATGAGGGCAAGGTTTATAGGGGATCTTCTTCAAGAAGTTTAGAGTTGTTTAATGCTTTAAATAAGTTGAATGTATCTAAAGAAGATTCTATATTGGATATAGGGTGTGCAAAAGGTGGGGCGATTTACACTATGTACAATTTTCCGTTTTCTCGTATTGATGGAATAGAGATATCTAAGTTGCTTGCAAGCATAGCTCACAAGAATCTTGTAAAGTTGGGTTGTGATAGAACAGAGATATTTAATATGAATGCTGAATTGTTCGAGGGTTACGGGAACTATAGTTTTTTATTTGTACAATCCGTTTGATTATATAACCTTGAATAGGGTTTTGTCGAAAATCATCTCTTCAAATGCGTCATTTAAATTAATATATTTAAACCCCACAGGACATGAATGTGTCTTGAAGCATGGTTTGATCAAATCTGATGAGTTTTTAGGAATTTATGGTAATAGAATTTACATATATACATTTGGCTGATTGCATATAATGCTTTTGAATAATTCTTTATACCTGATCAGGTTAGATGATGCTTGTGCATCATCGGATTTTTCTAAGTGGAGAGCTGTTGAGGATGTTCTCGATAGCCTCAATATTAAACCGATTGTGGCTGTTATACCTGATAATCAAGATCCTACACTAAACTATTCTAATTATGATTCATCTAAGTTGTGGAACATAGTTCGGAATTGGCAGAGCAAAGGATGGTCAGTTGCAATGCATGGTTATCAACATAAGTTTCATCATGTCGATAGAAATAAGTTATTATTTCCTTTTTATGATAGAAGTGAGTTTGGCGGTTTAGATCTTGATTCTCAAATTGCGAAACTTGATGCGTCATTTAAAATTTTCAAGCATAACAAAGTTGAACCTAGTCTTTGGGTTGCGCCTGCCCATAGTTTTGATATTACGACGATTAAAGCTTTAAAAAAAGTGGTCCCCTTTAGAATAATAAGTGATGGCATATCAATGTCACCGTTTACTAGGGATGATTTTTATTTTATTCCACAACAATTATGGAAACCCGTCTTTAAAAAGTACGGTGTATGGACTATTTGTCTTCATCCAGATACGATGAGTTACGAAGATATTGAGAGTCTCAATTTTGAATTAAATAATAAACTTTATTGTGATCGGTTCGTGAGGGTAGAAGATGTTTGTGGTTTCATTGACGAGAATAAATTCATAAATTCACTTTATTCAAATTATTTTTGGACCAAATATTACATTAAAACTTCCATTAAAAAATATTTGAATAAATTTTTTTGATGTAGAGGATTGATGCAAAATATATTTCTTTACCTGTATACCTTTTCTTTGAGTTTTGAGGGTTATCAGATATTTGATGTAGATTTCTTTTCTTTGCCTAAGTTCTTTGCGGTATTGTATCTGTTTGCTTTTTTAACTCGTTTTAAAAAGTTTTTTGTTTCGAGCCGGAATTTTTCGTACATTTGGCCCATATTTTTGTATTACGTCATTTTCACACTCGTTAGTGTGTACAACATTAACCATTATTCACAAAATATATTTTTACCTAGTTTTATATTGAATGTATTGATGTTCAGTTTAATACTTAATCATTCGAGGCATAACTATCTGATATTGGACAGGGCGCTTATTTCGTTTTCTGTTGGTGTAGCTATTGTTGCAATGCTTATGTTACTTGGTGTTGGCCTCGAAGTGGATAGTGAGAGCCGAGAGACTTTTATGGTGTCTGGAAAAAATGAATTGGCAATGAAGATTACAGGGGCGTTAATGGTTTTTTTAATTCTTTTAATCAAAAGGAACGAGATAATTGGACTTGGCAAATTTTTAATTAGAAAAATTTATCTGATACTGTTGATTCCAATTATGTTCTATGCAGTTCTGAATTCTGGGTCTAGAACAGCCGTTTTAACATTTTTCCTGTGTATTTTTGTATGGTTCTTAAGCGAAGTGATTGGTCATGAAGGTAAAAAATCCTTTAGGTTTGTTAAGTCTTTTTTGTGGCTATCAATTGTTTTAGTGATCACGTTATTTTTCACTTCGCAGAGTGAGGTTGTTGTAAATAGGTTTTTTGGCGGGGATGGAATATCAACTAGAGAATTAGGTGGCAGAGTTATTATTTGGGAAGGTTATTACAACTTGTTATTACAGAATGTTTTTTTTGGTTATGGATTGCCTGGATTTGAACTTGAGGCATTTCAAATTTTTGGAGCAGTTTGGGATCCACATAATTCTCTGCTTAAAATCATGCTTTATACTGGTTTAGTTGGTTTGTTCGTATTCCTTATCTTTTTTCAAAAAATTGTTATGGCGACATACGGATTGTTGATGAAATCTAATTTGTTGTTGCCCTCATTGTTATTTGTCGTTTACTTAGGGTTCTTTTTTTCATTGCAAGCATTAACTGATAAATTTTGTTGGTTTGTTTTAGCATATATTGTTGGAACAAAATTATGGTCGCCAAAATCTCGTCATTATTTCAAACATGATAAAGAACCTAGAAGGAAATCAAGTGTTGTAGTTTGAAAGAGAGTTGAATAGAGTGAAGACTTAGCGAACCTTCTTAGCTGCTCCGCTTTAATACCCTACTAGGTGTGATGAAAACTTCGTTCTTTAATAGTTGAATTCTACTTGTTTTTTTCAAGTGGTGAATAAGGAGTTTTGTTGTCATATTATGGTTTGCTTTTACTGGTCTGTGAGGGCCAGCTGAAAATTTAGATTTACACCTTACTCTAATGGACATATTTGATAAACACAAAGTCGGATGTTGGCAGAATAGGTTGTTTAGTGAAGTTTCTCCTTGTAATTTATTCCTTAGGTTCCAGCGGCTCGCAAGGATTTTTCCGGTGATTAGATAACGCATTGCGTTGATTATGTCGCTCCAGGGCTCGAAATGTTAGTTGAGAAAAAGTCGTTTTTGGTCCTATATCCTCCGTTTTTCGGTATGCAATGCATTTTGGCTCTACTTATGAATACCTTGATTTTTCTAGCCATGTTCAGCCGTAGGATTAGCTTTCTAGGGTCGACTAATGTACTCGTTATCATAGTAGACTCTCTCTTGGGTTGATCATGTGTGGTTTTGTTGGTTTTTACGATCCTAAATTACATAGCATGGGTAAAGCTGAAGAATGCTTGATTGCCATGCGAGACAAACTGCACTCGCGTGGACCAGACGATCATGGTGTCTGGTTGGATCCAGTAGCTGGAATAGCCTTAGCCCACCGCCGACTTTCTATATTAGATTTGAGTCCCGCTGGGCATCAACCGATGCTGTCTGTCAACGGGCGTTACTGTTTTGTATTTAATGGAGAGATCTACAATCATTTGGATCTACGTTTGGAATTAAGTGAGCAATCTGAGTGCCGTTGGCGAGGTACATCCGATACTGAGACATTGTTAGTTGCGATAGAAACCTGGGGTGTAAAAAAGGCATTGCATGCTTGTACTGGTATGTTTGCGTTTGCCCTTTGGGACCGTCAAGAGAAAACACTTACGCTCGCAAGAGATCGACTGGGTGAGAAACCACTTTACTATGGTTGGCAGGGTGGCGTCCTACTGTTTGGCTCCGAACTAAAAGCCCTAAAAGAACATCCGAGATTTGAAAACCAAATTGCAAACAACGCTGTAACTCTTTACTTAAGGCTAGGCTACATTCCGGCTCCTTGGAGCATATGGCGAGGTGTAAATAAGTTAGAACCTGGCTGCGTAAAAGTTTTCGATATTGCTAATAGAGGGAAGGAAAAAACAGAGTCCTATTGGTCATTTAAATCGGTTGTGATAGAGGGTAGAAATTCACCTTTTGAAGGTTCCAGCGAAGAAGCGATTGAACACCTCAAAAAATCAATGCTCAGAGGAGTTGAGCAACAAATGACTGCTGATGTTCCACTAGGAGCGTTTTTATCAGGTGGTGTAGATTCATCCCTAGTGGTTGCCTTGATGCAACAGCAATTTAGTCGACCGGTGAAAACTTTTTCAATCGGTTTTCATCATAAGTCCTATGACGAGGCCCAACATGCACGCCAGGTCGCGCAGCACTTGGGTACAGATCATATGGAGTTTTATGTCACTGCTGAAGAAGCACGGGGAATTATTCCTCAGTTGCCGCAGATCTACGATGAGCCGTTTGGGGATCCATCCGCAATTCCCACCTATCTAGTCTCTCGGTTGGCGAAAGAACAAGTTACTGTTGCGCTAAGTGGTGATGGAGGTGACGAGTTATTTGGTGGCTATAATCGTTATCACCATACCCGTGCCAAGCAAAGTTGGGAGTTAGTGCAAGGCTTACCGGGCGCGACAAAAAAAATACCTGGTTTATTGCATAAAGTTTTGCCGTCCTTAGGTATAGCGCCGATAGAAAGCCTTAAGTCGCGCCTGCACTTGCTGTCAGAGCTGGCTGAAATTCAAAATCACTACAGCTTTTATAACTGGATGACTACGCAATGGAAGCAGTTACCTACTCTAGGAAATCTCCCTGATTTACCTTATGGCTTGGATGAGGATTTTGTAGAAAGCTTGTCTTCTCCAATGAGTAAAATGATGGCTATGGACACTGTTACTTATCTACCAGACTGTATCTTGGCAAAGGTTGATCGTGCTTCAATGGCGGCAAGTTTAGAAACTCGAGTCCCGATGTTAAACCATCACTTAGTAGAGTTTGCTTGGAGATTACCCGATTCGTTAAAAGTCAAGCAGGGTGTTGGTAAATGGATCTTGCGTGAATTGCTCTATAGCTACGTTCCGAAAGCCATGATAGAGCGGCCTAAAAAAGGGTTTGGCGTACCAGTGGGTGATTGGATTAAAGACCCGCTGAGGGATTGGGCAGAAGAGTTGCTCAGTAGTCGACGCTTGGCACAGTGCGGCCTATTTGATATTGATTCAATTCGACGGTCCTGGGATGCGCATCTGAAAGGTCAACAAGGTTTGCAACATCCTCTATGGCTTATTTTGATGTTTCAAGCGTGGTTAGAACAACAGTAAAACTCAAAGATAGAAATGACGATTGATCTGGTATCTAAAGTTAGCTTTAGGTTCTTGGCATCTACTGATAAGTTACTGGTTCGACAGCCAAAAGCATTTTGAAATTATAATGAAAGTACTGTGTGTGATTGATTCCTTGGGGTCTGGAGGGGGTCAGCGCCAAATGATGTATCTTCTGAGAGGCTTACACGAGAAAGGGGTGGATGTAAGCTTGTTTGTATGTAAGGCAGGTTATGATCACTATAAAAAAGAGATTTTGAGTTTAGACATTCCTCTTTATGAATCAAGCATTAGGAATCGTAACGGGTTTTCTATTAATGTATTGGTTGATTTGATCAGTTTGATAAGGAAAGATAACTACACGGTGTTAAGTTTTCTACCGTCGGCAAATTTCTACGCGGCACTTAGTCAGTTAGTTTTGTTGCGTTCTAGCCTGATAGTTAGCCAGAGAACCTCTTCTGTTGCTAAAGCACCAAAATTTAAGACTTGGATAAACAAGCTAACTTACTATGTGGCTAATGCCGTTACAACGAATAGCTATTCGGAATCTGAGAGACTATGCGCAAATTTCCCTAAACTGCGTAATAAAATTCACACTGTTTGGAATGGTTACGACAATCTGAGTTTTCGTAAGCACGTTGTTCCGAATAATAGGATTCAACGCTTGTTGGTCGTGGGGCGCCAGGCACATATGAAAAATGGCGTGAACTTGTTGAAAGCTTTGGTCTTGTTTAAGGATCGGTTTGGTTGGGTCCCTCAGGTCGACTGGGCAGGGCGTAAAGAGATTGATTCTCATTCGGTAGCAATGCAAGAGGAAATGAGCGAGCTATTAAAACATCATGTAGAGATTGCAAATAATTGGACTTGGCTAGGAGAAGTATCCGAGGTCGAGCCATTGTTTAGACAGGCCGATGCATTGGTGCATATTAGTTTTTATGAAGGTTTGCCCAACGCAATTTGTGAAGCAATGTTTTTAGGTTGTCCAGTGATTGCTTCTAATGTTTGTGATCATCCTGCGCTGTTAGGAAGTGATCAGGAAAGAGGTCTTCTTTGCGATCCGTTTTCTCCAAAATCGATCTGTAATGCAATTGCAATGTTAAATCAAAAGACTCCGCAAATGCGGGATAAAATGACCCGGGCTGCGCATGATTTCGCCATAATCAACTTAGGTTTGGAAAGAATGGTTTCTAATTACGTCAATTTATTGACCGATGTTTCTGAATAGAAGCTATTAACTATTGTGTGCAGCAAGATGATTTGTGGGCGAGTATTTTGTTACTCGTTCGAGCTGATTCGTAGCCTTAGAGACACCATACGCCAGGGGCGTGAGCAGACCAAACGTTTTCATCAGAATATGAAGGGCATATTGGCCTTGTACAAAGCCATATTAAAAGTTTCTGGAAAGGCCATTTGACCGATGTCGGATGCTCTATTAGTGATATTGTCATAATGTTCGGTTTGTTTCTTTATGAAATCTGCTAAACGTAGAAAACTTGTGATTGTTGGGGCCTTTTTAGGTACGAAGAACCAGGTTTATGGGGGGGTGGCTCGGTCTTGTGAGATGCTGATGGCATCTTCATTCACCCAAAGATTTGACGTTGTCACGGTAGATTCGACGCAGATTTCTAACCCGCCGCCCGGTCTCTTGGTCCGGTCGTTATTGGCGGCCAAACGTTTGATTGTTTTTATTGGGAAAGTCATACGGCACCGCCCTGATGGTGTCGTTTTGTTCGCTTCTTTGGGCGCAAGTTTCATCGAAAAATCATTAATGGCTTCGTTAGCTCGTCTATTGGGTTGCCGCTCTTACATTTTCCCCCGGGGTGGTGAGTTGATTACTCATACTGAAAATTCGCCGGTGATGTATTTGCTCGTGAAAATCTTATTAAGAGGCGCGCACATTTTTCTGAGCCAAGGAAAGACTTGGAGCGACTTTGCTGTTGGGCCAATGGAGCTTAATCCTTCAAGGGTTTATCTCATTCCAAACTGGACGGCTACTGATGCCCAGTTGACCATTGGGCGGCAGCGAGATTTTTCGGAGCAGGTCAGGCCGAAAATCCTATTTGTAGGGTGGTTAGAGACCTTCAAGGGGGTTTTTGAGTTGCTTGAGTCTGCTTTGCAATTACATCTTAAAGGTTTTGTTTTTAATTTAACTCTGGCTGGTGGTGGTGATGCAGAGCAGTCTGCAAAAGAATTTGTAGCAGAAAGTAGACTAGAAAGCGTTGTAAGGTTTGTTGGTTGGGTTGGCGAAGAGGAGCTAGGTTGGCTTCTTAGTGAACATAATATATTTGTTTTGCCGTCTTGGTCCGAAGGACTACCAAATTCTATGATAGAAGCTATGGCGGCGGGGCTGGCCGTAGTGGTAACGCGCGTTGGCATGGTGCCAGATTACTTAGTTCACGGTGAGCATGCTTTACTGATCCCCGCTAAAGACACAGTAGCTCTTGAATTCGCGATGGAGAAGCTACTGGTCGATGCGCCTTTACGCAGAGAACTAGCTCAAAATGGTTTTGAGCTAGCTTTAAGAGAGTTTGCTGTTGAGACTTCCGTAGAAAGATTTGCTGACGTTATAGAAAAGACTCTTTAATTTTTTACATAATTATTAAATTTATTTGACTTTACTGGAGGTATTATCTTTCTATGTTTAAAGATAAAGTTTTATTAATTACCGGCGGTACGGGTTCCTTTGGTAGTGCAGTACTTAAAAGGTTCTTAAACTCTGACATTAAGGAAGTTAGAATTTTTTCTCGTGATGAGAAAAAACAAGATGACATGCGTAAGCGTTACGCAAGCCCTAAATTGAAGTTTTACATAGGCGATGTGCGTGATTACATTAGCGTTCTTAATGCTACTCGTGATGTGGATTATATTTACCATGCTGCAGCTCTAAAGCAGGTGCCTTCTTGCGAGTTTTATCCAATGGAAGCGGTAAAGACCAATGTGCTGGGTACAGAGAATGTGCTAGAAGCCGCCATTCAAAATGAGGTGAAGCGCGTTATCTGCCTAAGTACCGATAAGGCAGTTTATCCAATTAATGCCATGGGTATTTCAAAGGCTTTGATGGAAAAAGTTATCGTCGCAAAATCTCGTTATGTCGATCCGGAAAAAACGACTATTTGTGCCACTCGATATGGAAATGTGATGGCTTCCCGAGGTTCGGTAATCCCGCTGTTCGTAGATCAGGTTCGCGCGGGTAAACCTTTGACGTTAACTGATCCTAATATGACGCGATTTATGATGACGTTATCTGATGCTGTAGACCTTGTCTTATATGCTTTTGAGCACGGTAACAATGGTGATATTTTTGTACAGAAAGCACCAGCAGCCACAGTCGATACCCTAGCTAAATCATTGACTGAAATTATGAGGGTGCCTGATCACCCTGTTAATGTTATGGGTACTCGCCATGGTGAAAAACTATTTGAAGCTTTACTCAGTCGTGAAGAAATGGTGTGTGCAGAAGATTTGGGTGGATATTATCGAGTACCTCCAGACCTGCGTGATCTCAATTACGGCAAGTTTGTTGAGCAGGGTGAAGAAAAGATTTCGGAAGCTGAAGATTATAATTCGCATAACACTGAAAGACTCGATGTTGAGGGGATGAAGGCATTACTTCGAAAGCTGGATTTTATTAAAGCCTTAGAACGTGGTGAATACATTCCGCCTGAGGAATAAATTATGCGCGTTCTTATAACCGGAGCCGATGGTTTTATTGGCAAGAACCTGCTACTGCACTTCAATGAAATGAACACTATAGAATGTGTTTCTTTTACTAGAAGTAATAGCGTTGATGAACTTCCTGAATTACTAGAAAAAGTTGATTTGGTCTTTCATCTTGCGGGAATTAATCGTCCCAAATCGGCTGATGAGTTTGCTACAGGTAATGTTGGTCTAACCGAATTGCTTTGTAGCGCAATTAATGCAGGCGAAAGGGCAATTCCGGTGGTGCTTACCTCTTCAATCCAGGCGGATTTGGATAATGACTACGGAAGAAGTAAGCGAGCTGCAGAAGAGGCTTTATTAGCTCTTCGTAAAGAAACGGGCAATCCGGTTTTCATATATCGCTTACCCAATGTTTTTGGCAAGTTAGCGCGACCTAATTACAATTCGGTAGTGGCAACTTTTTGTCACAATATTCCGCGTGGTATTCCCATTCAGATCAATGACCCATCAGCCGTCATCCCATTGGTATACATTGATGACGTTATTGAAAGCTTCGCGAAGCTTTTAACTGAGAAAACCAACAAGCAAGATGGTTTTGTTGAAGTTGCGCCTATTTATAGCATTACGGTAGGTGAGTTGGCTGACCAGTTATATCGATTTAAGTCTTCCAGAGATAACTTGATAACAGAGCAGGTAGGTAAGGGGTTACTTCGTGCTCTTTATTCCACCTATGTCAGTTATCTGCCACTCGAGAGTTTTTCATATGGGGTAAAGCAATACTGCGATGAACGCGGTGTTTTCGTTGAAATGCTTAAAACAGAAGATTCAGGGCAGTTTTCATTTTTTACTGCGCTTCCAGGCGTCACTCGTGGAGGTCATTATCACCACTCCAAAACGGAAAAATTTTTAGTGATTAAAGGTGAGGCTCGCTTTGGTTTTAGGCATATGGTTACCGGGGAGTATCATGAAATTTATACTTCAGGTGATGTGTCTCAAATTGTTGAAACAGTCCCTGGCTGGGCCCATGATGTGACTAATGTGGGTGATCAAGAATTGATTTGTATGCTTTGGGCAAATGAAATATTTGAACCCGAAAAGTCAGATACTTTTTCTTGTCCAGTCAGTGCTGACGATTAATATGAGGATAGTAAATAAGATGAAAAAGCTAAAGGTAATGACAGTTGTTGGAACCCGTCCGGAGATCATTCGTCTGTCTCGTGTTATGGCAAAGCTCGATGAACATTGTGATCATATGTTGGTTCATACCGGCCAAAACTACAATTATGAACTAAATGAAATTTTCTTTGATGACTTGGGTATTCGCAAGCCTGACCATTTCCTCAGTGCCGCCGGTGCTAGCGGTGCTGAAACCATTGGTAATGTGATTATTGCGGTAGATCGTGTTTTAGCAGAAGTAAAGCCAGATGCACTTTTGGTCTTAGGTGATACAAACAGTTGTATTGCCGTATTGCCGGCTAAGCGTCGCAAGATACCTACATTCCATATGGAGGCCGGTAATCGTTGCTTTGATATGCGGGTGCCGGAAGAGATTAATCGTCGTATTGTGGATCATACGGCGGATATCAATTTAACCTACAGCACTATTGCTAGAGATTATTTATTAGCTGAAGGGCTGCCGCCTGATCGCGTGATTAAAACAGGCAGCCCCATGTTTGAGGTATTGAATCATTATCGACAGGGTATAGATGATTCTGACGTCCTTTCACGGCTTAATTTAAAGGAACACGAGTTCTTTGTTGTCAGTGCGCATCGTGAAGAAAATGTTGATTCCGATAAGAACTTTCTTAAGTTGGTGGATGTGTTGAATACGGTTGCTGAACAGTACAACTTACCAGTGATTGTTTCGACACACCCAAGAACGCAAAAACGTGTTGATGCTATGGGTGTGCGGTTTCACACCAATGTTCAACTTTTAAAACCATTAGGCTTTAAGGACTACAACAAACTTCAACTTTGTGCTCGAGCGGTCTTGTCGGACAGTGGAACTATTAATGAGGAATCATCCATTCTAAACTTCCCAGCACTAAATCTGCGTGAAGCTCATGAACGTCCTGAGGGAATGGAAGAAGCTGCAGTCATGATGGTTGGGTTGGAAGTGGAACGTGTGATGCAAGGCTTAGCAATCCTTGAATCACAAAGCCGCGGAGATGATCGCAATCTGCGACTGGTAGCTGATTACAGCATGCCAAATGTGGCGGACAAGGTTGTGCGCATAGTTCACGGTTACCGTGATTACGTTATGCGAACTGTTTGGAAGCATTATTAATGCTTGGAAAGCCGATGAAGATTGCGATAATTAATCGTAGTTTTTGGCCTGTATACCCTGTGATTGGTGAAGCCTTATTGCGGTTTGCAGAAGGGGCAGCTAAAAGAGGACACTTTGTATCGGTGATTATGCAGGATCATGTTGGTATAAAGTGTAAGCTCGCAGAGGCTGGCCGGGGTGAAGGCATTCGTTTCTATCCTACCAAGGCGTTGACAACGTCTGCCAGTGGAACCTTATTCAGGGCTTTTGACGCATTATTCTTCATGCTGTGGGTGATGGTAGTTCTGCTTTGGGTTAGGCCTGGAAGGGTTTATGTTTCAACAGATCCACCAGTTGTTGTCCCGTTTATTGTGATGCTATACACCCAGTTATTTGGTGCTGAATATATCTACCATCTTCAGGATATTCACCCGGAGGCGACAAACGTTGTTATACCAGTCAATAAGTGGATATATAAATTATTGCTGAAGATGGACGCACTGAGTATGCGTAAGGCAACGCGATTGATTACTATTACCGATCAAATGGCTACAGAAATCCGATTACGCTCACGAACTAAAGCTCCTATTAATGTTTTGGCTAATCCTGCGGTTTCGTTTGATGGTATTGATACAAGCAAGCCTAAAATCTCAGGGTTCTCTTTTTGTGGGAATGCTGGAAGGATGCAGCGTATTCCCTTGATTCTGAGTGCCATAGAAACTTATTTTAAACACGGCGGTGAACTGGATTTCACTTTTGCTGGTGGAGGTATGTATGCAAACCATCTTAAAGATTTTTCCAAAAAATTCGCGTATTTTCACTATCGCGGGTTAGTTAGCTCAACTGAAGCGGCACAGATTAACGCAGACTATACGTGGGCATTGCTACCTATTGAAGATGAAGTAACTCGTTTTGCTTTTCCAAGTAAATCGTCTTCTTATGTTTTCTCGGGAGCAAACATCTTGGCCGTATGTAGTGAAGAAACAAGCGTGGCGCAATGGGTGAATGCAAATCGAGTCGGTTTGGTGGTAAAGCCAAATGTGAAAGCTATAGTTGAAACTTTTTTCGATATTGAAAAAAGAGCATTTCATGATTTGAGTGATGAAGAGTCACGGGATGCACTGAAAGCAGGGCTACGTTTTGAGGTTTTCATTGAAGCCTTGGATAGAGTGGTACTGAGTTGACATGAATGTACTTCTTACCGGCGCTAACGGTTTCTTGGGTAGCAGGCTGGCAGGTGCTTTAAATGTCAAACCTTATGTATGGCTAACTGCTGCAGTGCGTCGATCTGTTCAGCTTTCTGCTACGAATCTTGTTGAAGTGCAGAGCCTTGATGCAAACACGGATTGGTCATATGCCGTTACTGATCAGCAGGTCGTTATTCACACTGCCGCCCGTGCTCATATCATGAAAGACGAAGTTGCTGATCCATTGGTGGAATATCGCCGTGTCAATGTGGACGGCACGCTAAATCTTGCACGACAGGCCGTAGACGCTGGTGTTACGCGGTTCATATTTATTAGTTCCATTAAAGTAAATGGAGAACAGACCACTTGTGGTGATGTATACAAGGCTGAGGATTTGCCTGCCCCTGAAGATGCTTACGGCATTTCAAAATATGAAGCTGAGCAAGGATTGTTACAAATTGCTGCTGATACGGGGCTTGAAGTTGTGATCATTAGACCTCCTTTGGTTTATGGTCCAGGTGTTAAAGGTAATTTTTACAGCATGATGCGGGTTGTTAAAAAAGGGTTTCCCTTGCCTTTAGGAGCAATTAATAATAAACGTTCCCTTGTTGCCCTAGATAATCTTGTTGATTTAATCATTACTTGTATCGATCACCCTGCTGCGGCAAATCAGGTGTTTCTTGCGGGGGATGGTGAGGATCTTTCTACAACCGAGTTGTTACGGGGTGTTGCAAAAGCTGCTGGGGTATCATCTCGCCTGCTTCCTATGCCTGCATCACTTTTAATGTTTATGGCATCTTTTTTTGGTAAGAAGGAGATGGCTCAACGGCTTTTAGGCTCGCTTCAAGTAGATATTAGTAAAGCCCGTGATTTGCTCGGTTGGACGCCACCATTATCAGTCGAGGAAGGATTGAGTCGTTGTTTTGTTAGAAACGCATAACGGTATTAAGTGTTGTGATTCGTATTTTCGATGTAATTTTCTCGCTTCTTGGTTTATTTTTGGGATTGCCTGTTTTAGCAATTATTTGGGTTATAGGCCTCTTTGATACAGGGTATCCAATTTTTCGACAAGAAAGAGTAGGCCGTAATATGCAGAATTTTACTCTGGTTAAGTTTCGTACTATGTCCAAAGACACGGCTTCTGTGGCGAGTCATTTAGCATCTAGTTCAACTATTACACCCTTGGGAAGTTTTCTGCGTAAGACAAAATTAGATGAGTTACCTCAGCTTTGGAATGTGCTCAAGGGAGAGATGAGCTTAGTTGGACCCCGTCCAAATCTGTTCAATCAAGAAGAACTTATAAATTCGCGTAATGAATTAGGAGTTTATGACGTTCGCCCAGGTATTACTGGTCTTTCGCAAATTAAAGATATCGATATGTCCACACCTGCGCTGTTAGCCAAAACTGATGCCGAAATGATTTCTACAATGTCGGTTGCTAATTATTTTAAATATATTTTTCTTACTTTTGCGGGCAAAGGTCAGGGCGATAGAGTACGGCGTTAATAGTTTTCTCCAACAAGAAGCCAATCGCAATCATCCCAGTTCCTAAGATATCTTAATGCGGTATTCTCTGACTTCCATCCTCCGCGTAGCATGATCCTTTCAAGCGGTACACCTTTATCAAGAAGATCTACTGCGGCACCGACACGAAAAGAGTGACCTGATAGGTCGCTTATATCTTTCATTTTCGCTTTGCGTTGTAGCGCCTTAAGAACCCAGGCGTCACGCTGCATTTAGAAAAAACGAAATAACCCCCCACCTCATCTTGGGTGTTTGATCATGCTGATCTCAAGAGTTGTTGCGCATACCTTCCAACCCTTTTTATAGGTTTTACACCGCAAAACTCAGCCTATTAGAGTTCGATAAGAGGCATTATCGGATTGTTTGACTAAGCAATCATCTCCGACTGAATCTTCACCCGCTGTTGATGCCTTAAGAAATTTATGAGAACAATTGCTGACTTGTCCCCGTCATACTTCTCAAATATCGCATTGAAATCCTTGAAGGGACCTGATTTAATGAAGACCTCATCTGCTTTTTGATGACGATTGGCCTGATCCATTCGATCATTCATCACATCGACTACTTTTTTCAGATCATCAATCGTCTCATCGCTTACATTGGCGAAAGCCATCTCAAAGCGAACAAAATCACCCATCCCCCTTGTAGACCGGATGGACTGGAAGGTGTCTCCCGTTTTGGGTTTGATAAAAATATAGCCAGGGAAGATCACCTTACCCTCTCGCTTGCCACAGGT